>Ga0164310_10001221_pt1 | contig 14409 bp, 7 predicted proteins | sample GuaBasSedimGuay1_FD_121795 | JGI IMG/M metagenome (GOLD analysis project Ga0164310, IMG submission 121795) | Subseafloor sediment microbial communities from Guaymas Basin, Gulf of California, Mexico - Guay1, Core 4569-9, 0-3 cm | ecosystem: Environmental > Aquatic > Marine > Hydrothermal vents >... | reverse complement strand
ATTTTTGATAGCTGTTAGATAGCTGCCTAATGGGGGATTGGGTACTGGTTCAGATATCTGGGGGAGAGGCGGGATTTTTATTTTTGCTTTTTTCATCATCCTTTGAGAAGCACTTATTGCCTGTATCCTTTCTGAGCTTTGTTTTTAGCGTGCTTAATACGTATATCCTGAGCCTAAGGGTTGTACGTCTTTTTTATGCCTCGGAGGAATCTTGAGTTGGTTTTCTCGTTTTTTCTACTCTTGCTTTTGCGGAAATATGAAAATTTTAACCCTCAAAACCATATATTTGTCCGGGTTCTTTTCCGGGAGGGGTTGAGACATTAAGTAAAGAAGGTTTTTAATAACCCTAAAATAGAATAGAGTGGTATAATCTCTTGCAATTATTTTTTAGAATGAATTATCCCCCCAAATTTGAAGAAGAACTTTGATAAGGTTTTGAAAAAGATATGGAAGGGGGTGGGGTATCATTTATAAACTACGCACATCCTTTTTTAACTTTCAATAGCTGAAGGAAGGAGGGCGTTGTCCTTGAAAAGATTTTATTTTCCAATAGTGGGGCTCCTTTCAAATCTGTTCTCCACGAAGTTAGAGGAGTCACATATGTCCGGTCTTCTCTCGGATCAGCTGAGTGGCGTATGGAACTTTTTTGTAGACGTTCAAATTTGGGTAGCGGCTCTATGCAGCGTGGCTAGTGATTTTAGCCGTAATGATATAAAGGAAGCTGAAGCTCGGCTCATCCACCTCGGAGTTCAGTTGAAAGTAATCCAGAGGATACCTGCTAGAACGGAAGAATCTGGAAGAGAGAGAAAACCCCAATTGGTGGTTGGTGTGTTTGTGGTGTTTCTTCCCTCCACACTGTTTAGCCGTGTGTGGACGCGCGCAGAACCCCACAGAAAAATCTCCAACAGCCACGATATCGAACCAATAATCAACACCTAAAGAAATCATAAAAAAGGGTAGGAGGAAACCAGCTATGGAGTGGGGAAACCACGGAGAAATGGGGGAAGAAGGTGAACCACCTTCAGAAGAAATAACGGAGGGATCAACAGAAAAAACGGAACCGCCCCTGGAGGGGAAAATAATACTTAGGGAGAACCCAGAACAGGACGAATGGATTGAACCACCAGACTTGGAAGAAATAGAGGGAGAAGAATGGGATGAGTGGCTTGAGCCGCCGGACCCGGAGGAGATAGAAGTGGATGATGGCCCGGAACTGCCAGAGAACCGTATGGAACAAATGGATGATGATTGGTATGATGAGGAGCTGGAGGCGCTTTGCGAGGGAATAGATATGGGTGATGGGGAGGAATACGAGAGCGCAGGAGGGAGGGAGCGGGAGGATTGGTATGATGAGGAGCTGGAGGCGCTTTGCGAGGGAATAGATATGGGTGATGATGTGATGGAAGACCCGTGGGAGGAGAAGCAAGAGGATATGATTGAGGAGGGGAACGGCGGTGGGGGTGGTGTGAAATCGCAATGGTGGGATTACTCTGGCGGGGATGATTTTGGAAGAGTGGGCCTCCCGAACCGTGAGTTCACATTCACAAGGAGGTGGGAGCGGAGGGACACACCCGACGAGGGCTGGGTCGAGTACTACGCCGAAACCGCTTCCGCCCGGAATGAGAAGGTGGGGGCTGCACATGAGAGGACTTTCATATTCGCTCGGGGAGAGACTGGCGAAGGAGACAAGGTTGCGGGCGTAGGCAGGACGGATGGTGCTGAGTTCTCAGCTTGGGTCTGGGGCGATGAGGGGTGGTTTGAGGAGGTCTATGTAAGGGCTGAACGCTCAAGTGTTGTTGAGAACTGGGAGATTAGCCGACCTGTGGACGCATCACTCATGTGGTTTCCCCCGGGGGCTGACATTAAGGGGGAATTACGCATAACAAGAGACCCCCGCCTCAAAGATCTCAAAGCATTTGGGAAGTCGACGGAGTTTTGGACCGATAGCGACGGATATCCAACAGTCAGGAGCACAAGATGGTTGATTCTCCAGAGGGACGGGAGGGAAGGAAAGGATGATGAATTCCGGAGTGGCCCTGGGAGGAGCAGTGTGGTGATGGTTATGAGGGTGGATGTGCTTCAGTTTCGTCCCGGGAGAGAAGGTGTAGTGAACAGGGAGAGCTTTCTCACTACGTTCTCTCCCTTGGAGGGCGCTAGGAGGGGTGCGAGATGCAGCCTTGAGTCCTCCGAAGAGTGTGGAGGTGGAGGCAAGGAGACTGCTGGGCAGTGGTGGATGCGGGTACTGCTCGGAGGCAAGGGGGACGGCGGCCACATAAACGATTACCGCTTCAAGGGTGAATTCACTGAACTCGTGTATTTGCCTCCAGACGCCAGTGAGACCAGTATCGGAGACGAAAAGACTCGTGTGGCAGCGGTGGGTTGCGAAGATGGTGTGAGAAGTGAGGAGAATATCACCGATGGTTTTGATGAAGCCTCAACCGGGAAAACTGAGGAGGGTACATCCCAGAGACGGGATTCAGGCGATGTTGTCGAGGGAGTCGCAGATGCTTCGAATTTCACTGAAGCTGATGAGACTGCTACCGGGTACGAAGAGGCTGCAATACCCGAAGTTTTCAAGGAGGGTAAGGAAACTGGTGGGGATGTAGAGTATGATGCTGAAGCTCGCGGGAGAGCCTCTGAGGAGAAGGGCTGGGAATCTGCTCCCGTGGAGCTTGGCAGCGACGGAAGAGTTTCAGTTGGAAGCGTTCTGAGAATAGTTGGTGAAGGAGTTTTCAGGGCCGGGAGTGAAGAGGAGTACTGGAGGAGGTTGAGGAAAAGAGGAATTGAACTTGATTACAAGAAGCTGAGTGAAATGCTTCTTATTCGACGTGAGTTACCAAAGGGAGTCTACTTAGCTCTGAAGTCCTTGGCGGAGGAAGACGAGAAAGAGAACCAAGAGGGGTATTCCGACGAAACCTCATGGATAGATTCCAACACAGAACTAACTCCCGTCGAGGAGAAGAAACGGAAAAATGACTCATCAATCGAAAGTGAGCAGCTGGAGCAGCAGGAGCGGGAAGAACCCAGCCTCGAAGATCTCTTCGTCATCATCTCAAACGTGGTTAGGGGCGTTACCTACTCCGTCTCAAGGCGGGGGGTCCAAAAACTGCTCAAAAAAGCAGTGAGGAGGTGTGGGGGAGAGAAGGGGCTTGTTGAGGAACTCAGAAGGAAGTCCGGCATAGGCCCAAAGCTTCTTTATGAGTCGCTTAAGGGTGGCGAGATCTCCCTGAGACTTTTCGGGGCCATTCTAAAGCTGGCGGAAGAAACCCAGAAGACTGAGGAAAAGGTCAGAGAAGTAGTTGAGAAAACCCTGAAGCTTATTAAACAGTTAGGGCTCAAACTACCATAAGGCGAGGAAGGCGACGCCCTTAGCACAGCACCCGAAAAGGGCGAGGAGGACCCCGCGAGGGAGCTTAGGAGGCGGGGGTACGCCTATCTCGGCCAGAAAATAGGGGAGCACATGAGCGGGGAAGGTCTGCTGGACGACTGGATCCTCGACCTCATCACTGCCTGCGAGCAGCCACCCATAACCCGGAAAGAGGGATTCGAAGAGATTCTCGAGAAGCTCCGCAGAATATGGAAAAAACTGGGAATAGACGCCGACGCGGCGATTGCGCCCCTGATAGAGGAGGCCTACGGGGAGCTCGAGAGGAGCGAGCTCCTCATCCTCCTCTACAACCCTAGGAGGGAGCCCCTGGGGATGAGGGGCATGGCGGTCTCCTACATCGATGTCCTAGAAATCTTGGTGGAAGCCGCGAGGAGGGCGGGGAGCGTGGAGAAATTCCTCGAAATCTTTAGAGAAAAGACCGGCAGAACAGTCTCCCCGAGCCTCCTCGACTACATGCTGGCCACACGCCGTCTGGACAAAGATGTGCTCAAGGTGGCCCTCGAATACGCTTACGAGACAGAGGAGAACATGAAAGAGAGGCTGAGGCTGCTCCAGAAAAACACCGACTACATCCTAGGAAGGCTACTTGAGGAAGCCCGTTTCCTCTCAAGACTGGAGTTCTTGCTCGAACCCCTAGAAGAACTGAACAGAAGATTGAAGCAACACGGCCGAAAAGTGTTCTTAGGAACACAAACATGGGAGATTGAACAGAGAAAAGAAGTTATCCCCGCCACAGTGCAGCAGGTAACAGACACAATAGGCGTTACGGAGTCCATAGGGCTCGAAAGAGTAGAGAAGTCGGAAGCGGAGGGGTGGAAAGATGTTGTAAGCTCGGTGGTGTCTTTCGGTGAAGAGAAACCTGGCGGTGCATCTCCAAGTACTGGAGGCAAATTGTTTGCTGTAGGAGCGTATACTGATGTAGAAAAACTATGGAACGCTATTTTGAGCGACCCAAACACCGTCACCATATTTGAATATATGAATCCCGATTGGAGAGAAACAGGTGGAATAGCTCCCGCGGGACCAATCATTAATCTTATGCAAGCAAATTGGGGTAATTATTATGGCTATGAATCTTCTAGATACCTCTTTAACATTTTTACTATTATTGAGAACTGTTTACGCAGAAGCTTCTTTCCTGTCTCTTTTGGTGATGTTTTTACTCGCTCTACACTAAATTACTACATTGGCCAACATCAAAGAGGATTGGCAACGTTAGCCGAACTTCGTCCCGAATTTGGCGATTCTCTTTGTGTGTATATTTTTGATCATGCTAGCGCCTTTGTTGACCCTACAACGGGAATTATATTCATTCTTGATGATTTTGAAAAGCCTATTGGATTTTGGAGTTTCGGTATTACCGTTCAAACTTCATTTGTACGTTACGGTGATAGAGATGGTGGCTATATTAATCAAACTTTTCTCATTCATAATGATCCTGGTACCTGTTGGGATAGGTTAATGTGGCTTAAGCAAGTGGATAGTCGGGGTAATCCCATTGTAACCGAGGATAGGTTAATTCGGTTGGGGTGGGGATACTACTTGGGCGATACTTTCGTTAGCTGCATAGATGATAAGACCGGTGAACTTACCAAAATTGTGCTTTGGGATATGGGAGTTAATCCAAACAGGGATGCCCAACAAAATGTACGCCCACAACCAGTTAAAGTAATAGACTTGAAAGAAATAGGTACAAAATTAGATTGTCAGAAATTTACAACGGGCAAATACGTATGGAGTGAGAGAGGCGACTATAGGTTCACTCCTACAGGAGAGGCTGTGATTTGGGGTCAAAGAACGCGATCTGGAGACAAAATCGTTCTGAGCTTACTTAGGTCAAACATAAACTATATGCTACCGGAATGTACGGAAATAACTGATCCGTACAGAATATGGCCTAATCCTAATAGAACCCCTGATAAGAGGGATTGGCATAACTTGATGTTAGATGAAGCTTTTTGTGGTTTAATGGCTATAGCCGGAGTACATCCTGCATTACAATCCTCTTTTATAACTGCACTCAGCAGGCTAAAAGAGCCTGAAAGAAGTCTCACAACAATGAAATATATTTCGTACATGTGTGATGGCTGGGGGTTAAGTCCAAAACCAGTTAGTTTTGATGAAGTTAAAAACGTGATTGAAAAAACTTTTGTGAAGCGGTCGTTCAGAGCATTCCTAGAACATGGAAGGCATATCAAAACTGGTGAAGCAGATAAACAAAAGATGGTGGGAAGTGATAGACTGGCTTTGGAAATGATTTTAGGCAGCGGAGTAGCTATGATTGATCCCTGTAGTAGTGGTTACCCTAGTGCTCGAGAAGTACCTGTCTTATTTAGCTATGGGATGGAACCAGTAACATACGATCAAACTACCCACCCCGCAACCGCAAGTCCTTTGGTCAGAGGTAGTATGCCCCTATTTAAAGTTCCAATTGAAGAATTTACGGATGAAAATGGAAAATTACTACTTCCAGATTCTATAGAGCCCGACGAAATTAAAATCGATGGCAAATCCGTGAAGTGTGTTTTGTGTATGCGTGATATTGTTGCTACTGAACAGATGGGCGGAATTCCCGTTGTATTTGTACCCATTTTTAAGAAAGATGCGGAGGTGAGTCATCAAAGCAACCCAACCGAACTTATAAAAAGAGTACTGGGCACCAAGTCCGACGTGCCGATTACAACGGTTATGGAAAAATTTTGGTCCAGCATTGACAAGTATGCAGTGTTCACCTTTAAAGATGGGAAGCATATACCGCTTCGAAAGCTAGGAAAATCAACCCATGATGCTCACATTTATACGGAATCTGAATATACCCCTATGGATTTCAACGAAATAAGTGGTATGCTAACTATCTTAGCCCATGCATGCAGCAGGTGGGCAACGCACTCCAGCAGATATCCGGGAATAAGCCAGAGAAATGCTCTCTCCCCCAAGTATTTCTTCGAAGAATTATGTGGATACTTGGTTGACAAACCTTTGGAATTTTTAGGCTTGTTCAGATTATTCGAAGGACCTAGCGTACTAGCAGAACTGCGGAAGTTTAAACCTTTGAGGCACCTCACTAATGCAGCGTACTTAGGGTGGTTTGCTATGCGTAGGCATTTGGATGATACAACCAAGTGGCACCCTGAGTTTAAGGAATTGAGTAAATTATGGAAAACTCTGAAATTAGATGAGCAAATCCCTACCTCCATAGATTTGTATATTCTCTTACTTTCATTCACAGGAGTTCAGAGAGCCACATCAAGCCGACAGGAATACCTCCCCATAGAAGTGAAACAGTAAACAGTCAAAATGTGTTTAAAATAGGTAGCGCATTCTTCCATACTTATGGCAAAGATTTAGAATTACTGGATAAGATAGGATTACCTGTAGATAAGAATGGGAAAACATTTACACAAAATAAAGTAGCTAAAAAATTCACTCAACTCACAGCTGAGGAAAAAGTTAAGGTTGGAGGGGTAGCGCTTCATTACACTCTCGAACCAGTTGATATTAGGGAAGTTTTCGGTGGAAAAATTCCTGGTGTACGAATGTTTACCCCTCAGATTTCACGCGAGAAGCAGAATCCGAAAATTTTTGAAGACCTTTTAAGATTTACAGAAATAGAAATACCAAGCGGTGGTTCAAGAGGAAGGTATTCAGGTTATTACTCCTTCGTTAAATTTATGTTGGGTGAAAGTTTACAGAGTGAAATATTAAACTTTGAGGAATTTACGAGTGTGATGTGGGAGGGAGGACCTGAACTAAAAGGACTAGAATTATTAGATTATATTTGCCTCTTGGTTAGGAACCGGGCTGCCGACCGCACGGCAGAAATTCTCAGGGGGCAGAGTCAACTGAGTGATGAGCATCATACCTATTTTTGCGACGATTTTACGCTTTGGCTTCACGAGCGTGCTAGAATTCGGCCGAGTGAGAAATACTGCCTAAACTGGTACGGTGAGAACATGCTATTTAGCGATGAGATCCGAGAGAGGCTGAACACGCTAAAATATAAGAGCGTTATTGACAACACTCGAGTCTCGCTGAACTTTCTCACACACAAATTCCTATACAGCGATGATTCTGTAATCGCCAAGACGAGTGTGGCGCTCGAGCTAATGCGAATCATGGAAAACGACCCGAACCTGTTCGTACTCGGACTCCAACAACACCACCTAGAAGCGGGAAAGGGAGAGACCACAATCATGCTGGACCAGTATACAATCCGAAAGCAAAAGTACGGCCTGAGAATAAACGCGAGAGACATAATGGGTGGAGTGAACGAGAACCAGAACCCCACGGCTTACTGCCTCTCAACCTGCGTTTATGACTCAGAAATGGAACTGATCGCTGCCATCTTGCTTAACGGAGGCGACATGAAAGACCTGCAGAAACTCGGCTACTTGAAGAGTGAGATTCTAAACATTCTCAACAGATTAAAAGCCTCAGTAATAAACAACAAAATAGGGGAACTCTCTTGGTGGCGGAAATGGCGCATCCTCCACACGATAAACAAGAAGCGGTTCATGCTGACCTCCTCCATTAAGGCCGCAAAAGAATTGGTTAAGAGTGGCGCCATTATTGGAGCGGGAAGCCCAGTACTAGGCTCAGGACAGATTTCAGCTTCCTTAACAAATGCTGTTGCGGATGTAGAGAGAATCATTCACAACACCATAAACACGTTGGCACTGATTGGTATCCCCACAGCTAGGCACATTTGGGAGAGCAGTATGTTCATTGACCCGTGGTGGTTAGAGGCTCAGATAAACTGGACGCCCACACCAGAACTCCCACCGATGGGCGCTTGGCACAGGATTGCATTGATAGCTGGACTACTAGGTGCGTGGGCAGCATACGGTGATTTCAAAAATACCTGCTGGATGGTTAAGCAGAATGAAACAAGCTATATTGATTGGGATCTTCGGGTTTCGTTTATATAGTGATAATGGTCATTATGGTGTAATATTAGTATGTCAACCGTAGACGGAAAAGATGATTTTCAAGGGAGGAGAAAAAATTGCACCAGTTCGATGAGCAGACTCGTATTGCGGTGCTGGATTATCTTTGTAAGCTGATTCTGAATGAAGGTGTTAGAGGGAAAAGAGGAGTTACGGAAGCAAATGAACATGAAACGAATGGGCAGGAAGGCGAAGAGCCGGGAGGTTGTAGACGTGAATAGGCGATCTGATGTGGGAAAACGCTTCTACAGCAACAGGGATGTGGCACTTCGCGTCGTGGAGTTTCTCAAAAGGAACCCAAATGCTCATTTCTACGAGCTTGTTGTCGTCTGTTACGTTCTGGGGTTGCTGGGCGACCCTGTTGGGATTCCGAGCCTCGTAAGCTTGCTAAGGGAGAGACGCGGAGGAAATAGAACAAAGTTCGACCAGTACTTAGCGAGGGTTAACCAATACGTGAAAAAAGCCGCTGCCGACGCCCTAATAAGAATCGGAAAGCCCGCAGTACCGCAGCTCGTAGAACTTCTAAAGAGTGAACATACCGAAACCGTGAAGTATGCGGCCTACGCACTGGGAAAAATAGGCGATAGAAAAGCGATTCCTCCCCTCCTAGAGGTTGTAAAAAACCACCACGGACTGGTGCGAGAGGCGGCTGGCAGAGCAATCCTACAAATAGACCCCGAAACGGCGGTGGGAACCCTTGAACTCGACACTTCTCCCCCTTCGCAACACTCACTTCCGAGTATCAGCACCGCAGAGCTAGACCTGAAAACCATCAAGAAACACTACAGTTCAATAGACGATCTAGGCCCGCCATCCGAGTACAGGTTCTCAGCAATCCTGTATGAAACCATCAAGGAAGATATCGCTGAATACGACGAGGAGCTTGAATCCACAGCAGGAAACCCCGAACCCCTCATCGAGGGTCCCCCAGGCAATGTCCTTCGCAAACTAAACATACCCCAAGAGATAATTAGCAAACTGGCTGAGTACCATTACCACCAAATTTTGTGCATGTGCGGAGAGTACCTCAAAGTAAGATACGTGGACAGGCTGTCGAACAGGGTTTACCTCTACGAAGACTCCGAGGAAGGGCGGGTCACCATTATGCGAAACGTAATGTGCGTATACTGTGAAAACTGCAAAAGATACACGGGAGTAGAGAAAAGCGTGGAAATGGGCCTCCACCCCCCAAAACACCCCAACTTCTTCCTTTTCTACCTTCCCAGACTCCCTAAGCAAACCGAACTACTCACATGGAAAGAACTAAAATCAAAACCGCCCAAACTAATAAGAGAAACTTTGGAGAACGAGCGTTCCTAAAAAGAACTAACACAGAATAACCATAAACCCAGAGAAACACAACACAGAAACAAAAAATTAATCACATTCAAATAAACATTAGAAATCCTGAAGGTAAAAATAACACATAGCCAGAACCATTAAATGCCACACAGATACTTGGTCCCCGAGCTGTAAATTCACCTCCTTCCGATTGTGAGGGTTGCCCGGCTTGCGTGTAAGTGGTTTTTTGAGCCGTGCTTGTTGTTTTTTGTTCTTAACTTTTCTGGGATTGCCTTTTGTGTGAGTGTTTACTAGTTAGTTGTTGGCACAATCAAAAACACACTTCAAAAATCCAAAAAAAGAAAATCAAATAGTAAAAGTGTCTGTGTTTTTCTAGGTTGTCAGAGGGTTATTCATTGGTCGGTGTCAGCGTGGTATACGATACGGGAGTGGGTAATCCGTGATGTAGGTAGAATGGTATTATCTTTCTCTCGATTTTTTCTTGAAGAGTTAACACTCATCGGAAGTACGCTTACGGCAAGAACAGTGAAAACAGTAATTCGAACAGCAGCTGGCAAGCGCAAACATGGGGAAGGAAAGGAAGGAGGAAGAGTTGTGGGGGCTTGGGGTGGGTTCACATGTTGTTCATCCGCCGGTGGGTACCAAAGGTTTAAATGTTTGTAATTGAATGATTGTACTGCAGTGTGTTGAATTCTGGAGTTAAAAGGGGTTGTTAGTTGCTGCTGACTCGTCTTGTGGAGGACGGTGTGGGCGCGGTTTTCCGCGAGAATGTTTGTTAATGGTTTTAAACGTCTAAACGCCGAGTTAACCTAATCGATAACTTTATGTACTGGGCGTGTGAACATTAAGACCCGCAAGTCACTGCAGTGATACGGTCACCGTGCGGTGATACCAAAAGCTTAAAAACCCAGAGAAGATAAAAATTTATGGTAACAACCGAACAATTCACACTCACACTGCGGAACCGATTCGATTTGAATCGTTGTGGATGCAGCTCGGGAACGGTGGTTTCCGGGTGAAGGGCGCAGTGAACTGAGACCTGTGGTCTTGTTCACGATGACCGCTGTGCATAGGCTTTAACCCCACAGACGCTAACCAGAATGGGCACCCAGTAAGGACCCGATACACCTACGCCGTCTGGGGGATGGCTAGGCTTGGGCGCCGAAGAAGGCCGTGACAAGCTGCGATAAGCCCCGGGTAGATGCAAGTAGTCGTTGATCCGGGGATCGCCGAATGGGACTTCCCACCAGCGGTTAATAACCGTCTGGTGTTCCGGTTACGGAACGGGAACCCCCCGAACTGAAACATCTTAGTAGGGGGCGGAAAAGAAACCAAATGGGATTCCCTTAGTAGGGGCGACCCAACAGGGAACAGGGCAAACCGAACCCGCCGTGGAAACATGGTGGGAATGTGGATTTGCAGGGTCCCGCCGCCACTTCTCCAGAGAAGCCGAAGGAGTCTGGAAAGTCTCACCGCAGAGGGTGATAGTCCCGTAGGCGTAATCTGGAAAGTGTTGGGCGGGTTCTCCTGAGTACCATGGATTGGATATTCCGTGGGAAGCTGGGAGACACCAACTTCCAACCCTAAATACGTCCCAAGACCGATAGCGCACTAGTACCGTGAGGGAAAGTTGAAAAGTACCGCGGAAGCGGAGTGAAAAGTGCCTGAAACCAGACGGCTATAGACGTACATGGCTCGAAAGGATAGATTCTCCCCGAAGGAACCTTCGGCGACGAAGTAGTACGAGGGGAGAGGACCAGAGTCATGTGTTCCGTCTTGAAACACGGGCCGGGGAGTTCATAGCTGTGGCGAGCCTAAGAGGTTCAACCTCGAAGGCGTAGGGAAACCAACACGCCCGCAGCCAGCTTGACTGGCCAGGGGCGGGGTCCCAAAAGGGCCCGGAGTCACAGCTATGAGACCCGAAACCAGACGATCTAGCCCTGAGCAGGGTGAAGCCGGGGGAAACCCCGGTGGAGGCCCGAAAAGGTGCTGACGTACAATTCGCTCTTATGACTTGGGGCTAGGAGTAAAAGGCTAATCTAGTCTGGTGATCGCTGGTTCCCCCCGAAGGAGTTCGCAGACTCGCCCGGCGGGAGGTAGCTGGAGGGGTAGAGCACTGATTGGGAAGCAAGGGGTCGCGAGGCCTCACTTCCCTCTCAAACTCCGAATCCTTCAGCGCCGCAGAACGCCGGAGACGGGCGCCAGGGGGTAAGCCTCTGGGCCGAGAGGGGAACAACCCAGACTGAGGTTAAGGTCCTAAAGTGCCAGCTAAGTGTCAAACCGAAGGGCGTCCGTTGCCTAAGACAGTGGGGAGGTAGGCTTAGAAGCAGCCATCCTTTAAAAAGTGCGTAACAGCTTACCCACCGAGGTAACGGGCCCCGAAAATGGACGGGGCTAAGCTGGCCACCGAGACCTCAGGGCACGGTCAGTGACCGTGATCCGGTAGGGGGGCGCGTCGATTGGGCGGAAGCAGGGCTGTGAAGTCCTGTGGACCGATCGATGTCGCAGATCCCGGTGGTAGTAACAGCAAAGTCGGGTGAGAATCCCGACCACCGAAAGGGCCAGGGTTCCTCGGCAATGCGTCGTCAGCCGAGGGTAAGTCGGTCCTAAAGCTAAACGTAACACGTGAGGCTGAAAGGGAAACCGGTTTATATTCCGGTACCGCGGAGGTACGTGTGGCGACACAAGCCCAGCTTCTGACGCTTCGGGGTAGGTCGAGCGGAGCCGTCGCTCCGTTTAAGCGTATAAACCTGGGGAGAGCCGTAATGGCGAGAACCAGGCGAAAGCGCGAATAGCCTCCCGCTATTAGGGGGGTTCGATCGAGCCCTGGAGCCCGTGAAAAGGGAGCTGGGAAGGATCCTCCGCGACCGTACCAAGAACCGACACAGGTGCCCCTAGGTGAGCATCCTAAGGTGTGTCGGAGTCAACCCAGGCAAGGGAAATCGGCAAATTAGCCCCGTAACTTCGGGAGAAGGGGTGCCTGGGCTCTTCAGGTAAAACTGGGGAACCCAGGTCGCAGTGACCAGGGGGGCCTGACTGTTTAATAAAAACATAGCTTTCCGCAAGCCCGAAAGGGTGAGTACGGAAAGTGAATCCTGGCCAGTGGCGGTCCGTCAAAGCCGAGTCCAATCGGTCGAAGCGCCGCTAAACGCCGGGAGTAACTATGACTCTCTTAAGGTAGCCAAATGCCTTGCCGGATAAGTACCGGCGTGCATGAACGGATCAACGAGGTCCCCACTGTCCCTGCCTGGGGTCCGGTGAACCCACATAACCTAGCGAACAGTCTAGGGACCCCCAACGGGGAGAGAAGACCCTGTGGAGTTTTACTGCAGCCTGTGCCTGAGGTATGGTCACGGGTGCATAGCGTAAGTGGGAGCCGTTAATCCCAACCTCTCCGGGGGTTGGGGTAGGCGCCAATGGAACACCACTCACTCGCGGCTATGCCCCTAACCAGCGCGGAAGCGCTGGAACAAGCATAGGTGGGCAGTTTGGCTGGGGCGGCACGCCCCTGAAAAGGTATCAAGGGCGCCCTAAGGTCGGCTCAGGCGGGTCAGAAATCCGCCGTGGAGGGCAAGGCCAAAAGCCGGCTTGACTGTATCCTCGAAAATACGGGATGCAGGAGCGAAAGCTGGGCCTAGCGATCCTTCATGTCCCCATTGGTGGGGGCTGGAGGTGACAGAAAAATTACCCCAGGGATAACAGAGTTGTCACGGGCAATAGCTCACATAGACCTCGTGGCTTGCTCCCTCGATGTCGGCTCTTCCTATCCTGGTGGTGCAGCAGCCACCAAGGGTGAGGTTGTTCGCCTATTAAAAGGGAACGTGAGCTGGGTTTAGACCGTCGTGAGACAGGTCGGATTCTACCTGTTGGGGGTGTCGGCTGCCTGAGGGTAGGGCACCCCTAGTACGAGAGGAACAGGGTGCCGCGGCCTCTAGTCTACCGGTTGTCCGACAGGGCACTGCCGGGCAGCCACGCCGCAACCGATAAGGGCTGAAAGCATCTAAGCCCGAAGCGGGTCCCGAAAAGAGGCAGCCATTCTCCAGCGCTGGCTCAACGCCGCCTGGGGCAGGTGACTGCCACGGGTCGCTGGGGACGAGGACTCCCATAGAAGATGGGTTTGATGGAACCGGGGTGTACGCGCCGAGGTTCGCCGAGGCGTTCAGCCCGCGGTCCCCAACCGTCCGAGTGTACGGGTCCAGAAAAGTGCTCTTCTGGGCGAATTCTGCTGGGGTTGAAGCCTGTGCCCTGGTTATTTCTACTTGTTCTGTTTTTCTTCTTTTTGTTCTTAGGATGAGTTGTGTTTTCGAATTCTGGTTTGTTTTGGGGTGGTCTACCGAAAGTTTCAATAGTTTGTTTTGTTTATTTTACTCTTGGCCCGCCTTCGAGGACTATCCGACCTTTTGTGGGATGAAGCTTAGGGCAAGAGGTTGGGCTACATTTTTTGCCGCGTTACACCTACTCGACGGACTTCTTCAGGAGTGTGGCGGTTGCCTCTTCGATGATTGGGGAGTCGACCCAGGTAGGTTACAGCGGCTTTGGGAGACGCCGGTGATTCCCTGGTATGAGAGAGCACGGCTGAGTGGTGAGCGCACCGCTCTACGATGATGTCGTGTGTTAGTATCCTTAGGGTACACGGCGTCTCCCACTATTTTTTCTTCTGTTCACTGTTCTTTTTCTGGGGGACGGTTTTCTCGGTGTTTTTACCTGTGTTTGGGTTGTTTTTCTCGCGGTTTTGCCGGTTGTTTAGTGTGTGTTTGGTTGGTTCGTTTTTCT
>Ga0164310_10001220_pt1 | contig 14411 bp, 15 predicted proteins | sample GuaBasSedimGuay1_FD_121795 | JGI IMG/M metagenome (GOLD analysis project Ga0164310, IMG submission 121795) | Subseafloor sediment microbial communities from Guaymas Basin, Gulf of California, Mexico - Guay1, Core 4569-9, 0-3 cm | ecosystem: Environmental > Aquatic > Marine > Hydrothermal vents... | reverse complement strand
TGATAAAATAGCAACCCGCAGCAACGGCTGTCACTGATCACCCCATTGGGAGGAAAGAGCATCATGAAAGTCCTATCCTACGATCCCGACGCTTGCGTCGGCTGCTACATCTGCGAGGAGGTCTGCTCCGAGACCTGGTTCAAGGTCACCGACGCGGAAAAATCTAGCATCCGCATCTATGACGATGGGCAGGGCGGCCTCAGTGCCGTCTTCTGCAACCAGTGCGGCGAGTGCATTGACGTCTGCCCTAGCCAGGCCCTGTATCGGGACAGGAAAGGCATCGTTCGCCTGCGGAAGAAACTATGCGTGGGCTGTCTGGCCTGCGTGGGCTTCTGTCCCTACGAGGCGATGTTCTACCACCCCGACCAGCCCGAGCCTTTCAAGTGCATCTCCTGCGGGAAGTGCGTCGAGGAGTGCCCTGCTGAGGCGCTGACGATCAATGAACAATGAATCAATGAATCAATGAAACAATGAACAAAGGGAGGAACTATGTCTGAAAAGACACAAACAACCCGTCGTGTGCTGGCCGAGTACACCTACGAGCCCCCACCTGTGGAGCGTGGGTACACGGGCCGGACCCTCTACGTCAACCTGTCCAACAACACCATCGCCGCCAAACCAGTGACCGACGTGATGAAGGAGAAATTCATCGGCGGGCGAGGATTCGGCCTGTGGCTCCTGTGGCACGGCGTCAAGGATGACACGCAGTGGAACGACCCGGAGAACGAGATCGTCATTTCCTCCGGCCCTATCGGCGGCGTCACCCAGTACCCCGGCTCCGGCAAGTCCCTGGTGGTCGCCATCTCCCCCACCACGCACTCGGTGATGGATTCCAACGTCGGCGGCCACTTCGGACCGCTGCTCAAGTTCGCCGGATGGGACGCCATCGAGATCCAGGGGAAGGCGGAGGAGGACGTCATCGTCGTCATTGATGGCCCCGGCGGGCGCATCACCATCGAGGAGGCACCCGATGTGCCGGTGGACACCCACCTGGTGGGCCACTGGCTGATCGAGCAACTGGCTGAGAAGGAGGAAGACCGCTACTTCATATCATCGGTCTCCGCCGGGACCGGCGCCGAGAATACGCTCATCGGCTGCCTTAACTTCAGTTTCTACGATCGTCGGCGGAAGGCTCCCCGCTTCAAGCAGGCCGGACGGGGCGGCATCGGCACCGTCTTCCGTGATAAACACATCAAGGCGCTGGTGGTCAGGAGCGGCCCGGTGAGGGGGGACTCCAACCACCCGGCTGACCTGCAGCGCATCGCCCGCGTGGGCGCCAAACTCCACAAGGAGATCCACGATTACGACGACGAGCAGAACCGCATGCGCAAGCGCGGCACCCCCTACCTGGTGCAGATCATGAACGATTACGACCTGCTGCCGGTGCACAACTTCAAGTACGGCTCTCACCCCGACGCGGTCAAGATCAACGGCGACGTATGGGAGGCCCGCTTCACCCAGGGGTTGCCCGACGGCTGCTGGTACGGCTGTACGCTCTCCTGCTCCCACGCCGTGGACGGCTACACCGTCCGCACCGGCCCCTACAAGGGGCAGACGGTCATCGTGGACGGTCCCGAGTACGAGACGATCGCAGGGTGTGGTGCTAACTGCGGCATCTTCGACCCCGACGCTATCTTGGAGATTAACTTCTACTGCGACACCTATGGCATTGATACCATCTCCTTCGGCACCCTCACTGCCTTCGTGATGGAATGCTACGAGGCCGGCATCTTGGACAAAGAAAAGACCGGCGGACTGGAACTGCACTTCGGCAACGCTGAGGCGGCGATCGAACTTCTGCACCAAATGGCGCGTGGTGAAGGCTTCGGCAAGATCGCCGGACAGGGCATCCGTCGCATGAAGCAGATCTTCGCCGAGAGGTTTGGAGCCGATCCCGCCTTCCTGCAGGACATCGGTATGGAGGCCAAGGGGCTGGAATACTCTGAGTACGTCACCAAGGAGTCTCTGGCCCAGCAGGGTGGCTACGGCCTGACCAACAAAGGCCCTCAGCACGACGAAGCCTGGCTCATCTTTATGGATATGGTGAGCAACCTCCTGCCGACCTTTGAGGACAAGGCGGAGGCGCTCCACTACTTCCCGATGTGGCGCACCTGGTTCGGCTTGTGCGGGCTGTGCAAACTCCCCTGGAACGACATCGTCCCTCCTGACAACGCCTATACCGACGAGCCGGCCAAGATCCCCGATCACGTCCAGAACTACGTCGAACTCTTCTCCGGCGTCACCGGGCGGAAGGTCACCGCCGATGACCTCATCACGATGTCGGAGGCGGTCTACAACTTCCAGCGGGTCTTCAACCTGCGGCTGGGCTTCGGCCGGCGGGAGCACGACGCGGTGCCCTATCGCTCCGTGGGGCCGGTGACCGTCGAGGAGTACGAATCACGGGCCGAGCGGTACGACAAGCAGTTGCAGGAAACCCTGGGGCTAGACCCTGAGAAGATGACCACCGAGGAGAAGATAGCCGCGCTGCGGGAGTATCGCGAGGAGCAGTACCAGAAACTGATAGACGCGGTCTACAAGCGGCGCGGCTGGACCTCCGATGGCGTGCCCAAGGTTGAGACGCTGAAGCGGCTGGGGATTGATTTTCCTGAGGTGGTAGCCGTCGTCAAGAAGTATCTGTAGGTCTGAATTCATCGGTGAGCACCTTTGCCGGGCGCGTATCCAGACCCATCCGTTTATCCGCTATCTATCCGCTGCACTGGCTAATGAGGCGGTAAACAAATACGGGGCGAGGTCAGGGTTATGTCAGAAATATCCGCAGTCGAGAAAAAGGACGTTGTTCCTATTTGCCCCCACTGTTCGGAGGAATTACACACTGTCTGGTTCCGCAAGGTCGAATCGCCGTTCGGGAATAGATACATCTACTTCTGCCCTGCCTGTAAGAAAGTGCTGGGGGTCAGCCATCGAAAAGGGTTCTGGATGGGTTAGCCAGGCGTGATCCGCGTCAACAATCGCGACGAAGTGGAGTGGGAGGAGGGGCTGACCGTCTCCGGCCTGCTGGAGCGGTTTCGCTACACCTTCCCTCACATTATCGTCTCTATCAACGGAGAGGTGGTCCCCCGCGAAGAGTACCCCACGCGCGCCATCCCCGACGGCGCGGACGTGCGGGTGATCCACCTCATTGCGGGTGGGTGAAGCCCCTGCCGCAGGTGGGAGGAAGGAATGGCTGGGATAAGCGCGGGCAGCCCCCGCTTGCGGGTAAGCGTGAATGATGTTATGATGAAGCCATCTTGAGCGGATGTAGAGTTGCGAAGGAGCGAGTGATGAGTGATACGGTCGTCGTTGATGAAATAGTCATCCCTATCACGGTGGACTACCTGGAAGAGGATGAGGTGTATCAAGTCAGTTGTCCCTGGCTGCAAGGTTGTCACGCCTGGGGCGAGACGTTGGACGAAGCGATGCGCGCCATCCCCGGTAACGTCCGGGCAATGATCCAGGCTTGCCGTGACAAGGGCTCCCCTCTCCCCCCTCAGTTGGAACGGGTCAACTTACAACGTCCCCTCACGCTGCGGGTAGCGCCAGCATGAGATATCGCGAACTGGCCAAACGTCTCCGCGATCTGGGCTGCGAGTACGTCCGCCCGGGCGCTGGCTCGCACCGCATTTGGTGGAATCCTGCATTAGACCGCTACACCACCATCCCTGACTGGGGACACAAAGACATCAAGCCTGGCACACTGAGGCGCATCCTCCGCGATCTGGGCATCAGCCGTCGTGAGTTCGGACCGATCAAATGAGCCAGCGACTGACTGCACTGTGTGCCCGTATAACCGAAGCGGGGATGGACGCGGCTCTGCTGCTCCATCCCCGTGACGTGCTCTACTACGCCGGCACTGCACGTCCGGCAGTCCTCCTCGTTGCCCCTCACGACGCGGTTCTCCTCGTCCGGCGCGGCTTCGAGTACGCCCGGCGCGAGGCCACCATCGTCCGCGTCGAGCCGATGAGCGGCCTCGCCCGCGTCGCCGAGGTTGCCGCCGAATTGGGGTTGAGCGGCGGCGTGCTGGGCATCGAGTTGGATGTGGTACCAGCGCGGATATACCGACGACTGGCGGAGGTATTCCCTGGCTGGGAACTGGCCGACATCTCCCCGCTGGTGCTGGCTCAGCGTGCGGTGAAGAGTGAAGGGGAAATCGCTGCCACGCGCCAAGCCGCAGTCGTGGCCGATGCCGGTCACGAAATCGTCCCTCAGGTCGCCAGGGCCGGAATGAGCGAACTGGCGCTGGCAGCCGAGGTGGAGGCAGCGATGCGACGGGCCGGCCACGAAGGATACCAGCCGCTGCGTCACCCAGGCGCACGCGGGGGCGGGGTGCTGCTGATGAGCGGGGAGAACCTGACTGTGCGCGGCGGCCACGGGCTGGTGGTGACCGGCGCGGGGTTGAGCCCGGCCTCGCCCTACGGTGCCTCCCGCCGGGTGCTCCGGCCGGGCGACCTGGTGGTTGTGGACATCGGCTCGACTTGCGGAGGCTACACCGCCGACGAATCGCGCACCTTCGTCGTGGGGCAGGCCACGGAGCAGCAGCGGGCGCTGTTCGCGGTGGCGCGCACGGTGGAGGAGGCCGTGTTGGGAATGCTGCGTCCCGGTGTGGCTGTGGCCGACCTGTACGCGCTGGCCGAGGCCGTGGTCAACCAGGGAGCGCCGCCCTCCTTCGCCCCGGGCAGCCTGGCATTGCCCGGCTTCGTCGGGCACGGCGTCGGGCTGGAATTGGATGAGCCGCCCATCCTATGGCCTCGCGACGAAGCGCGGGTGCAGGCGGAGATGGTGCTGGCGATCGAGGTCGAGGGCAGCGCGCCTGCCCACGGAGCGACGGTCAAGTTGGAGGATACCGTCGTTGTGCTGTCGGATGGGTGTGAGATGTTGACTGCTGCGCCCCGTGAACTGATCATTTGTTAGAGTTAGTGTAACCACTCAGCCGACCTCAGATTAGGATGTTGGAGCGCATCCTTTGGCACGCAGACGAACGCCGCCAAACGCTGATTTTTGAATTTGATCTGCGGAAATCTGCGTTAATCTGCGTCCGATCTCGAATCTGGCGGAAGGGCTGAGTAGTCACAAATTAGCGTAACAGTGTACGGGGGAGGTGCAACCATGCCCTATCGGATTACCATCACTGCCGGCCCGGTGACGATGGAGGCCGAACTGAACAACAGCCCCACGGCGCAAAAAATCTGGCAGGCGTTGCCTGTCACTGGCCAAGCCAGCACTTGGGGTGATGAGGTTTACTTCGAGATTCCCGTGCGGGCGAAGCAGGCCCCTGATGCCCGTGCCGACGTTGAGGTGGGGGAACTGGGCTACTGGCCGGTGGGACGGGCCTTCTGCATCTTCTTCGGCCCCACGCCGTCCAGCATAAGTGATAAGCCCCGCGCGGTCAGCCCCGTCAACATCGTGGGCCGCGTGCTGGGCGACGCCACTGCCTTTCGGCAAGTGGATGCTGGCACGACGGTCACGCTGACAAAGGCAACGGGCAGGGGATCGCTGTGATCGCGGATGATATTCGGGGCCTGGCAGCGGTCATCTTCGACCTGGACGGCTTGATGGCGGATAGCGAGCCGCTGGCCGAGTGGGCCTGGAACCAGGTCCTGGCCCGCTACGGGCACAGATTGGACGAGCGGACGTTCCGCGAAATCCTGGGGATGCGGGTCGCTGACTCTGCTCGCTTTATCTGTGAGCGATTCCCGCTTCCCCTCAGCCCCGAGGAGGCACTGGCCGAGCGGGACGAATTGTTCCTGAGGGCGGTCCCGGCTCGCCTTCGCGCTCGTCCCGGTCTCTATCCTCTGCTGGACGAATTAGCCGCCCGCGCGCTCCCGCTGGGAGTCGCCACTTCCGGCCATCGCCGATACGTGACGCTGGCCCTGCGGACGCTAGGGCTGGAGGGTCGCTTCCAGGCCGTTGCCACAGGGGACGAGGTGGAGCGAGGCAAGCCGGCCCCTGATATTTACCTCTTGGCGGCGGAGAGGCTGAGTGTGTCTCCCGATCGCTGCCTGGCTCTGGAGGATGCCCCGCTGGGGGCCACTGCCGCCTGCGCAGCGGGGATGGTCTGCGTGGTTGTACCGAACGAGTGGACGGCCTCACTTGACTTCCCTGGGGCTTACCGTGTCTTTCCCTCGTTGAGTGAGGTCAGAGAGGCATTGGATGACCTGCTAGACGTCCAGAGCGTGCGCTACACCGCTGCCGGCGGCGTGGTCGTGCACGGTGACTGTGTGCTGGTGCTGCGCCGCCCCGGCCGGGGCGAGGTGCGCCTGCCCAAGGGCCACGTCGAGCCGGGGGAGAGCCCACAGGAGACGGCGCTGCGCGAGGTCCGCGAGGAAAGCGGCTGCACCGGCCTGGAGGTGAGGGCCGACCTGGGCACGCAGGTGGTTGAGTTTGAACACAAGGGGCGGCACGTCGTGCGCACCGAGCGGTATTTCTTGATGACGCTGGCAGACGACCAGGCTTCATCTACCGGTGGGGAGCAGCAGTTCGAGCCCATCTGGCTCACCTGGGAGGAGGCGCTGGCGACGCTGACCTTCGAGGCGGAGCGGGAGTGGGTATGGCGGGCGCGAGGGGTAGTGGAGGATCTATGATTGCGCTTTCTACCGGTTCGCTTTACAACTACGGCATCGCCCGCGTCTTTGAACTGGCCGCCCAGGCCGGTTACGACGGCATCGAGGTGCTGGTGGATTACCGCTGGGACAGCCGCCAGCCGGCCTACCTGCGCCGCCTATCCACCGACTACGGCCTGCCTATCGTTGCCCTTCACAGCCCCTTTGCCGTCGCAGTGCCCGATTGGCCAGACGATCAACTGGGCCGGCTGCGGCACACTGTGGCGCTGGCGCGAGAGGTTGAGGTGCCAACGGTCGTGACTCACTTGCCGTTCCGCCTTCACGCCATCGTGGGTCACTGGCACGCCTACCGCCCGCGACGTTTCCTCCTGCCGGTGCCACTCCTCCGCCGCGAGCCCTACTATCACTTCCTGGACGATGGGCAGGTGGCGGGATTGGAGGACAAGGCAGGGATCACAATCGCTATCGAGAATATGCCGGTGCATCGTTTCTTGGGACTGCGGGTCAACGGTTACTGGTTCAACAGTCCGGCCGAACTGGAACGTTTCCCCCACCTGACGCTCGATACAACCCACCTGGGTACCTGGGGTTTGGACCCGCTGGCGGTCTACGAGCGACTGCGGGAGCGGGTGGCCCACGTGCATCTCTCCAACTACGATGGCCGGGAGCACCGTTCGCCGCCGGATGGCCACCTGCCCCTAGCGGAGTTGCTGCGTCACCTGGCCCGCGATGGCTACCGGGGGGCCATCACCATCGAGTGTCACCCCGACGCGCTGGACGCAGGGGACGAGGCGAGGTGTCTGGTAGCGTTGCGCCGGGCGTTGGCGTTTTGTCGAAGTCACTTTGAGATGAGGTGAACCAATGTCAGAGAAGCGTAAGTCCCGTAACATCTTCGTTGAAGCAGTGCCCAACCTGCCGATGGAGGAGCAGCCCACCGAACTGGTGGAGCGCAAAGGGGTGGGCCACCCCGACTCCATCTGCGACGCGATTATGGATGCCGTGAGCGTTGAACTATGCCGTGCCTACATAGACCATTTCGGGCGCATCCTGCACCACAACATTGACAAGGGGCTCCTGGTGGCCGGACGCACCAGTCCCGCCCTGGGCGGCGGCACCGTGGACGAGCCAATGCGTCTCATTTTCGGCGACCGTGCCACCTATGAGTACAAAGGAGTGCGCATCCCAGTAGGCGAGATCGCCGCGGCCACGGCTAAGAGTTGGCTGCGCGGTAACCTGCGCTTTGTGGACCCTGACGTTCACATGGTGTTCCAGAACGAGATCAAGCCCGGCTCGCCGGAACTGACCGACATCTTCGCCCGCGACGTCATCGGGGCCAATGACACCTCGGCCGGCGTGGGGTACGCGCCACTCTCGGAGACTGAGGAACTGGTCTTGGCGACCGAGCGTTATCTCAACTCCACCGCCTTCAAAGCCGCCTACCCTGAGGCCGGTGAGGACATCAAAGTGATGGGCTACCGCTTTGGCCACCATCTTACGTTGACCGTCGCGCTGGCCTTCGTAGACCGCTTCATCCCCGACGAGAAGACCTACTTCGAGCGCAAGGCGGCCATCCACGATGATCTGCAAACCTTCGTCGAGCGCCAGCGGAGGACGATTGATAAGATCACCGTGGACATCAACACACTGGACGAGCCGGGACGTGGCGCGGGTGGGATGTACCTGACGGTACTGGGCACTTCGGCCGAGGGAGGCGACGGTGGTCAGGTGGGGCGCGGCAACCGGGTCAACGGCGTCATCGCCTTTAACCGTCCCTCGACGACCGAAGCGGCGGCGGGCAAAAATCCCATCAGCCACGTGGGTAAGATCTACAACCTCCTGAGCCACGAACTCGCCAGCCGCATCTACCTGGAGGTCGAGGGCATTCGTGAGGTGACGGTCTGGCTGTGCAGCCAGATCGGCAAGCCGATTGATCGGCCCCTGATGGCCGCCGCCCAAGTCATTCTGGCCGAGGGAGTTGGTCTGGAGGACGTGCGCGATGCGGTAGCGGCGGTGATTGACCGCGAACTGAGCGGTATCCGGCACTTCACCCGGCGGCTGGCGCGGGGCGAGCTGGCGGTGTGGTAGGGGATGGGCGCAGCGAACTCCTTTTGATTATCCTCCGCAGCCAGGAGACGGCTGCCGGTTCGTACTTGCGCACCATGAGCACCGAGCAGGGAGCCCCATCCGCCACCTGGTCGGGTATGGAGCCGAACAGCAGGCTCTTCAGAAACCATTCCTCCGAGGCTCCGATAACGATCAGGTCGCAGCCCGCCTGCTCCGTACTCTGTGTGGCCTCTGCTAAGATACCCTCTACAACGGAGGCATTGCGCTTCAAACTGAAGCCTACCTCTCTAGGAATCTCGCCCAGCACGTCCTCGACCAACTGGCGCAGGACATCCATCTCCACTTCCATATCTACCCCGTCCCCTGCGGGGAGAATACGCAGCACCGTCAGGGAACCTTTCTCAACCCTGGCGACATCCCAGGCCAACCGCAAGGCCAAACGGGCATGTGGCCCACCGCCGACCGGGACGAGCACGTGTTTGATGTCTCCTACTCCCCGGTCGCGCAGCACGGCCACGTCGCATCTCGCCCCGTACACTACATCCTTGACCACGCTCCCTCTCACCCGTTGTGTTGTTAACTGACCACGCCAACCCATCAGAATCAGCCCCACGCCACCCCGCGCCTCGGCCACGCCCAGGATGCCAGATGAGACACCCCGCGCCGCCCGCAGCAGGGTGCGTACCGGTACTCCCTGTTCGTAAGCGCAATCAGCCACCCGTTTGAGCAGCGCTTTGCGCCCGTTCTCCTGCCTATCCAGAATATCCTGAGCCAACTCTAAGGGAGTCGCTGTCGGTATCTCGACCACAAACAGGGCGGCAAGGGTTGATTCCTCCCTCGCCCGACCCAGGATGACCGCCATCCTGGTCAGGCTCTCGACGGTCAAGGGGTTGGCAACCGGCACCAGGATCTCATGACGGGCTGCCTCCACTGTCTGAGCCGCGACCTCCACCGCCCGGCCCACCGGTCGGCGCAACTGATAGACGATCAGCCCCGCAGCAATCAACCCAATCCCCACCACCAGCGCGTGGAATTCGGTGAACGCCTCGACGATGATAATGCCTAAACAGCCCAGGATCGGCGTCACCGGGTACCAGGGGGTGCGGAAGGGACGCTGGTGGTCGGGGAACTTACGCCGCAACAGGATCACCGAGACATTGGTAAAAAAGACCAGGTACATGAATCCGAAGTTCGAGACGTAACTCAGGAACACCTCGTCGCCGGAGACGGCGGCGAGAACGATGAAGGCCCCGCTGACCAGGATGGCGGGCAGGGGGGTCTTGAGACGGGGATGGATGCGCGAGAGGAAGGCCGGCAGGTAACCGTCGCGGCTCAGAGCCAGAGATACGCGCGCTGCGCTCAGCAGCGCCGCGTTCAGCGAAGTGAGGGTGGCAATGATCCCGGCCAGGCCCAGCAGCGGAGCGCCCCAGCCGCCCAGAAAGTGGGAGGCAGCATCGGCCAGGGGGGTGGAAGAGGTTCTCATCAGCGAGGCCGGGATGACGCCCAGAGCGACAAAAGCAACAGCGCAGTAGACGACCGCGCAGATGAAGATCGTGCCCACAATGGCGATGGGGATGTTGCGCCCCGGGGACTTGGCCTCCTCGGCCGTGGTGGCGATCACCTCGTAGCCTACAAACATGACGTTGACCAGCGTCACGGCCTGGAAGACCTTAACCATATTGTTCAATAACCCTTCGTAGATGAAGAAGCCGCCGCCCTCGTAGAAGGTGGTCCAGGTAAAGCCGCCAGGCAGAACCAGCCCCAGGATCACAAAGAGGATCAACGAGATCAGCAGGATGCCCGCCAACATGACCTGGGTGCGACCGGCCTCCTGGCTGCCCCGCAGGCTGATGACGGCGAAGATGACGATGAGAACCGCAGCCGTCAGAGGTACAGGCAGGAAGGGCAGGAATACCTTGAGGGAGTAAGCGGCCCCCACCGCTGACAGGGCACCGTAGACTATGTTGCTGAACCAACTCACCCAGCCCACGCTGAAAGGCAGCAGTCCCGTCGTGGCTGTGCTGATATAGGCATAGCCGCCGCCGGCGATGGGGAAACTGGAAGCCAGTTCCGCGTAGGACAGGGAATTGGGCAGAGATTGCAGTCCGGCGAGCAGAAAGACGAGGATCACCGCCGGGCCGACCAGCCCTGCTGCGTGGCCGGTGAGCACGAACACGCCGGCGCCCATAGTGCCACCGATGCCCAGCATCAGAATCTGGGTGAGACCCAGTGTGCGAATCAGTTGTTTCTTGGCCATTTCGATTGATCTCCTTTAGTGTGAGCGCATCGAGGTGGGGGATGGCTTGCCGCCCTTCTTCGACGAGGGCGTCGTGGTCGGAAAAAGCGCTTGTTGGGGTACACCTCAAGCCTTTGTTTTCACAGATTAGGCATCGAGCACCTGAGAATCACGAATTTCCCCGATGAGCGACCACGGTCCGGTCCAGGTGATACGCACCTGGGCCAATCGCCCTCGCCAGTCTTGCCCATCCTCGAAGAAGACTAATTTGTGGGTGCGGGTGCGCCCCCACCAGCGGCCCTTCTTCTGCCCGACGACGAGTACCTCGACCGTTTGTCCCAGCAGTTGAGCGTTTATCTCGGCGGCAATCTTGGCCTGCAAATCATCGAGGGCTTTGCGGCGGCGCTCCTTCTCCTCCGCTGGCACGTCGTCGGGGAAGCGGCGGGCGGCCAGTGTCTGCGGACGCGGGGAGTAGCGGGCGATGTGGGCCTTGTCGAACCGCAGTTCGGCCAGCAGGTCGTAGGTGCGCTGGAACTGGGCCTCCGTCTCGCCGGGGAAACCGACGATGACATCGGTGGTGATGGAGACCCCGGGGATGCGCTCGCGGATGCGAGCGATGAGGCGGCGGTAGTCGTCGGCGGTGTAGCCGCGCCGCATGCGGGCCAGCACCTCGTCGTCGCCGGCCTGCACCGGCACCTCGATGTGCTCGCACACCTTCGGCAACTCCGCCACTGCATCCAGCAACTCGTCCGCCATCCAGTTCGGGTGGCTGGTGAGGAAGCGGATGCGTTCCAGGCCCTCAATCTCGTGAATTTGGTGGAGCAAATCCACAAGAGGCAACCTACTCCCCATTCCTTGCTTCTTGCCTCCTGCCCCCTGTGTCCCCTCCAGTCCGTACCGGTCCACGATCTGCCCCAGCAGTGTGATCTCTTTCACTCCCTGTGCCGCCAACGCCCGTGCCTCGGTCAGGATCTCCTCGACAGGGCGGCTGCGCTCGGGACCACGCCGGTAGGGGATGATGCAGTAACTGCAGGCGTGGGAACAGCCCAGCACGATGGGGATGTAAGCCGAGACCAGCCGACCACGCTCGTGGGCCGGGAGGAGCAGGGCGCTATCTTGCAACCGATAGCGGCGGGCGGCCTCCGCGGTTTCCAACGCTCGGCCCTCGTCCACCAAACCCCGTTCGGCCAGGTAATCCAGCAGCGGTCCCGGCTCCGAGGGGGGCATAAAGACGTCCACCCAGGGGAAGCGGCGACGCAAGGGGGTCGGGTCGCGCACGCCAACCAGGCAACCCATCAGTCCGATGGTCACCTGCGGACGGCGCTTCTTCAGTGGCTTCAACGAGCCCAGCCGTCCGTAGACTCTGTCCTCGGCCGACCGGCGCACGACGCAGGTGTTGAGCACGATAACGTCTGCATCCTCGGCGCGGTCGGCAGGTACGTACCCCAACCGCTCCAGCGCTGAGGCCAGCCGCCGCGAGTCGGCCACGTTCATCTGGCAGCCAATCGTCCAAATGTAATACCTCATACTGTTATCCCGCGATTGGACAAAAGTAGTCTTCGGAGTATCATGTACGTTAGTATACCATAGATCCAAGGAGGCGGGTATTTACGGTGTATTCGCGCCGCCGCCATCAGCGCTTCGGGTTTTGGGGAACTTGGGGCCGGAGGGCGGGAGCAGGAGCACAAGTTCGTTTGGGAGGGGATACCATGATGTTTGAAATAGGTGATACGATTGTTCATCCTATTCGTGGTGCTGGCGTAGTGATAAGTATCGAGAAACGACAGTGGCAAGGAAGTAGCAATCTGTACTACAAGATCAGGCTGCTGGCTCAGCCGGGTACCAGTTTAATGATCCCGATCAGAACGGCAGAGGCAATGGGGCTACGGCGCGCCATCCCGCGATCCAGGTTGGACCAGGTATGGCGTGTATTGCGCGCCGATCCCGAGACACTGCCCGCCGATCACAAGGAACGCTATCAATTGTTGGAAAGCAAACTGCACACTGGGAACATCCTCCGGGTTGCGGAAGCGGTAAGGGATATGGCCTGGCGGAAGCAGCGAGAAGGCAATCTGACCACGCGGGGGAAAAGAATGTACGAAGAAGGGATGATGCTCCTCACGGGGGAGATTGCCGCCGCACAAGGCGTTGATCTAGCGGATGCCGAGGCTCAGGTCAGGCAAAAACTGAAGGAAAGCCTGTCGCCAAACCTCTCAACGTGACTTGATGTAGCGCTGAGAATTGGGGAATACTCCTGAAATCTGCAAAATTACTGAAGACCCGCTGGGGATCCACGGCGGGTTTTGCTTTTGAACGGCAAATGGCTCTTGACATCCCACAGGATTTATGGTATGATTACGCTTGCATTAGCACTCTCATAGCCTGAGTGCTAACGATGCGAGCGACCAATCCCGAAGCACAATTACTGATCAGGAGGAGGTGACAAGATGACACTTAACATCAAACCATTAGGGGATCGGGTAGTCGTAGAACCGCTGGAGAAAGAAGTGGAGACCTTCGCCGGCGGTAAGTTGGTGCTACCCGACACCGCCAAAGAGAAGCCCCAGCAAGGCAAAGTATTGGCCGTGGGGCCGGGCCGTCGTGACGAGGACGGCAAGCGTATCCCGATGGAGGTCAAGGTCGGGGACACGGTCGTATATGCCAAATACGCTGGCACTTCGTTTAAGACGGAGGATGGCAAGGAAATCCTCTTTATGAAAGAGAGCGATATCCTGGCCGTCCTGGAGTAGCGAAAAACAACCCACATCTCAATAGGAGGACTAGAGAAACATGGCAAAGCAACTTGTCTTTAGTGAGGAAGCCCGCCGTGCCCTTAAGCGCGGGATTGATGTCTTGGCAGCTGCGGTCGTCACCACACTGGGCCCCAAAGGGCGCAACGTGGCGCTCGACAAGAAATGGGGCGCTCCCACCATCACCCACGACGGTGTGACGGTGGCTAAGGAGATCGAATTGGAAGAGCCTTTTGAGAATATGGGGGCACAACTGTTGAAAGAGGCGGCCACCAAAACCAACGACATCGCTGGTGATGGGACCACTACTGCCACTCTGCTGGCCCACACCATCATCACCGAGGGGATGAAGAACGTGGCTGCCGGCGCTAACTCGATGCTCCTGAAGCGCGGCATCCTGGCCGGTACGGAGGCCGTGGTCAAGGCCATCGCCGATCAGGCTATCGAACTGACGAGCAAGGATGAGATCGCTAACGTGGCGGCCATCTCCGCCCAGGACAAGGAGATCGGCGAACTGATCGCCGAGGTGATGGATAAGGTTGGCAAGGATGGCGTCATCACCGTCGAGGAGAGCAAGGGGCTGGAGTTCGAGACCGAGTACGTCGAGGGTATGCAGTTCGACAGAGGCTACATTTCCCCCTATTTCATCACCAACCCCGAGGCGATGGAAGCGGTCATCGAGGAGCCCTACATCCTGATCCACGATAAGAAGATCTCGGCCGCGCAGGACCTGGTGCCCATCCTGGAGAAACTGGTGCAGAAGGGTGAGCGCAACCTGGTCGTCATCGCCGAGGATGTGGATGG
>Ga0164310_10001219_pt1 | contig 14419 bp, 13 predicted proteins | sample GuaBasSedimGuay1_FD_121795 | JGI IMG/M metagenome (GOLD analysis project Ga0164310, IMG submission 121795) | Subseafloor sediment microbial communities from Guaymas Basin, Gulf of California, Mexico - Guay1, Core 4569-9, 0-3 cm | ecosystem: Environmental > Aquatic > Marine > Hydrothermal vents... | reverse complement strand
GTTGATTTCCCATTTGCAAAAATTTTGGACGATGATATTTTATTAAAAACTGGATTAGACCCGATTTTAATTAAGAAAGCTTATGGTGAAATGGGTGTTAGACTTATAGAAGCATGTGATGGAAAAACAACGGTTAAGGAAATTGCTGAGAAAGAAGGAGCACCTTTAAATGTGGTTAAATACGTCTTCGGCAGAGCTTTACGTTTAGGGTATGTTCAGCTTGTAAAAGGATATTAGGGGGAAGGGAAGTTTGAGTGAAAAGATTAGAAGAGCAATAGAGGAAGAATTTGAAAGGAATATTGCAATGTATATACCTTCAATTCGTAGGAGAATATTAGACGCCTTTACCGACGAGTTTACATCTTTCTTTGATGTTCTTAAAAACGCTGTGATCAAAGCCGCAGAGGAAGCTATAAGTGGTAAAACTGTCGAAAGCGAAGCTGCGCCTCCAGAAGGATCTGAAGAAGAAATGAGAGAGAGAATTACAATTCTTTCTAACCAGGTTAAGAGTTTACAATCAGAGGTTTCAAGGCTTCAAGAAGAAATTAATAGGCTTTATAATTTGACTGAGGAGGATCCGAAGTATCAGGTTTATTGGCTTCTCAGAGATTTTCAGCCTGCTTGGGTTCGTGTTGAATACATTTCTCAAACATTGAATTTACCTGTTGATAAAGTAAGAGAATTCTTAGATAAGTTTGTTAAGAGAGGGTTAGTTGAAATCAGAGGTAATGAAGCAAAATTACTTGGACCTAAAAGAAAAATATAGTCATGGTAAATTTAACTTGAATTCCATTTCGCAACACATCTGATAAGAAAGTTTAGTAATAAGTGTAATCCCACTTTAATGAATCTTTTTGTAATACTTTATTACAAATTTTGAAAGAGTGATAACTAAGCTTAAGTTTAAATAGACTGCTTGATTTTATGATATATAGTATCTATGTTGTAAGGGTGAAAACAACAATGAACATTATAGACAAAATTAAGAACTTTTTTAGCAGGTTGTTTAGTAAAAAGAGAAGCAGTGAAAGTGTTGTTATGGAAAAGAAAGAAGAAATGCATCCACTAGAGATAAGAATGCGAGAACTGCTTAGAGAAAAGGATATAATACGAAGTGAGATCGAGAATCTTGAAAAACTTTATGATAGTGGTAGTATCACTGCATTAGAACATGATAAGCTTATGAGAGAGAAAATCAATAAAATTTTGGAGATAAATCGTGAACTTGCAGAATTAAGACGACAACTTGCTGCTGAGGGAATAATAGTTTAATTTTGTATTTTAAAATTTTAATTATCGTTTCTTTTTAAGATTTTCTTCGAGTTCCTTGACTAATTCACTAGGTAATTTGGTTTTTTTATGTATTTTCCTTCTGCGTGTAAATTTAAGATGTGTTACCTCAGCAGATGGCCTTATTTTTCTTTTATCTTTTTTCGTTAAAATTGCTGCATCTGCTTTCTCTTCTAATAATTGTAGACTCATCACTACAGCTGTTTTCAGCTCCTTTAGCTTCCTACTTTCTATTGTTTTAAGCAGAGTTGCATACGGTTCTTCTCCCCATTTTGCTTTATCCCATAACCATAACTTGACTTGTTTAAATCCTTCATCTAATTTAGTTTTAAGTTCTATTAATTCATCTTTTGGAATTTCACGTAAAATGTCAGTTAGGTGGGAAAACTTTGCAGTTTTTGTTGTTAATCTTATTTTTGTAGATTCTTTAATTTCCATGCTGGAATATTCTTTAAGAACTTTCTCTAAAATCCTGTTAAATTCGTCGATACCACGTTTATTTATAAATTCTAAAATTACTTTGCAATCCTCGTCACCAAAACTTGCTAATATGCTGTCTTTCAGATCTTCCTCACCTATTTTGGTTCTCATTTTAAGCGCGTAAAGTCGACTGGTATCTAATGTACGAAGAATTTGTTCTATACTTTGTGAAATATTTGACACTTATTAACCTCCATAAAGATATGATAAATTGTATTGTGAAATAAATTATATTTTAGTGAAAGTGAAAGAACACATACTTAAGTTTTTCAGCATTCTATAAATATAGTATGTAATAGGGGCGCTGAATTATAGGTTGAACTAACATGGTGATTGAAAGAAACTTATGTGCTAAATGCAAAGGTTCTCGTAGATTGTGCGGTAGACCTAAATGTCCAATATTAATTAGGATAACTGCCCTTAAATCTCTTAGTCCAAAATTAGAAAGTGCAGATAATTTATTTGGCGCCTCTCCTCCAAGTGTTCTTGTTGGAGAATGGGGATACCCTAAAATAAGACTTGGCGGACTTGTACCACCTGAAACTGGAATTAAAGCCAAGTTTTTCGATAATCCTGTAGAGTGGATTCAGAAAAAAGTTAGTTTAGATGATATTATTAGACTTAGATCCTCTCTCGTCTATTCAAGGTTTTCCACACATATTAAGGCTCCTAGGAAGGTTGAATTGAAATTTTTGGAGAATACGCAGGAATTAGCTATGGCTGCTAAGCCAACTGATGTTGAAGTTAATTTTCTTAAGCCTCCACGTTTTAAATTAAATTTTGATGGTATTATAACACCTGTTGGTGTTGTAGCTCCGATTAAAGATATGAAGCTTGCGGAGAATCCTATCGTTCCTCGTAAAGTTGAGTATTTAGTTAGTGATACTGATGTTAAAGCTTCGACTGCTATGTGGGAATTATATAATGCTGGTACCCCGGTTTACCAGATTTTCAGAATTTTGAGTGTTGGACTTCTTGGTATTAAAAAACAAAGACGACTTGTGCCTACTAGGTGGGCGATTACAGCGGTTGATAAAAACATTGGAGATCAACTTTTAAAGAAAGTAAGATCTTTTCCTGAAATCAACTGGTATCTTGTTTTTCAACATGAGTACCTTGGAAATCATTTTGAACTGATTTTTATTCCTCGTATCTATAGTTTTGAAGTAATTGAGATGTGGATGCCCAGAAGTGTATGGGTTAGAGATGATAAGCCAAGTATATTTGTTAATTGGGAGTTTCGGGATGGGAAAGCTCAGCATATGGATGGTGGATATTATGCGATAAGACTTCCTGTTTTAGAATATCTTTTTAGAGTAAAACGACAAGCTACTGTTATTGCAATAAGGGAGATTAGGCCGGAGTATTATGCTCCTGTAGGTAATTGGCAGATTCGTGAAAATGTTAGAAGGGCGTTGTTAAGTAAGCCAGAAAGGTTTAACACTTTGGATGAAGCATTAAATTCTGTTTCTAAGAGATTGAAAACGAAGAAAGACATCTGGTTGCTAAAGTCTTACTTGTTGAAGCTAATTAAAACACAAAAGACATTAAATCTTTACTTTTAAACTTCATCCTAATTTAACGATATGGATGCAAAAATACAATTATGTATTGTCAATGTTTTATTTTGTGCACGTTTAATGCGCTTTACTTGAACGTAAAACAATGTTTATATATTCGTCTCTGTGTATATTTTTATGGTAGTGACAAATAATACAACAATATTGTCAGTGATGTAGATATCATATAAAATAACATTATCAGTATTGAATTAGAGATGAGAAATCATGATAAACGAGATTTACATCCTGTTTAATGAAAAGGATCCTTTAATTCATGCTGTTTTAAGGGAAGATAATGTTCTAGATGGTAATGTAATTATGGATTTTGTTGAAGTAGCTCGAAAAAATGATTTTAAGGTTCATGCTGTTATTATTCAAGATAAGCAAGTTGTTTTTAAAAAAATGGGAAATTTTGTAGCAGTGATCATCGCTGATGAGTTAGACGATAAAAATGTCGTAGAACATTATGCTGAACGTATTTTAAAACTTTTTTCAGCGAAATATGGATATAACCTTGAAAATTGGGATGGGAATATTAACTCTTTTAAAGAATTTGTAAAATTCATTGAAAGAATGGTTCTTACACCGAAAGGAGCTTTAAAAATAGTTTTTATAGGTAGTCCAGGAGTCGGTAAAACAACGCTTATCAAATTATTAAGTGGAGAAGATAACCTAGCTGGAAGATATATTCCAACACTTGTAACCGATGTTCGGAAAATGACTGAAATATTGACTATTGATGGGGAATTTGATGTTTTTGTATGGGATATTCCAGGACAGGCTGTTTTTAAAGAATTATGGAAGTTGTATTTGAAAGACACTGATCTGATTGTTTTAGTTACAGACAGCACTAAAGAAGATTTACCAAGAGTAAAGGGATTATTAGATGAGATAACTAAAAAATATACTGAAGATAGTAATCAGGTAACGGTTATTGTTTTAGCTAATAAACAAGATTTACCAGGTGCTTTAAAACCAGAAGAAGTTGAAGAAATATTAGGTGTGAAAACTTATGGATCTGTTGCTATCGATAAGAGTTATCGTCCTAAAATTATGTGTATACTTGCTAACACAGTAAAGGAAATAGCTGAGAAAAAACTACAGAATGCTGAGAAACAAATAGGCGAAACTAAAAAATCAAAAGAAATAATTCAAATAATTAAAGCCGTCAGAGATGAATTGATAAAATATCTTCCAATAAACGATCCGATATTCATAAATATTGATTATTGGATCAAATATCTAACTAGTGTTGAAGAAATTAGCGAAGAAGATTATCAAAGACTGGTTGGTGACATTAAATGTTGGAGAAAATCTCTTGAAAGGGAAGTAGAGAAATACCAGGTATGTATTAGACAACCACCCTCATAGTTATCTGCAACAATTTTACTACCACCAACAAAGCATCAAAGAAAAAGCTTAGCAAAAAACTGATTGTTATTAACGGCATTAATGGTATTGCTATTGTTACCCAAACTTTTTGGAATCCTGCATCTCTTAAATTAGAAAGAAGCTCTTCTCTATTCTCCACGTCCTCAATTTTGAACGATGCCTCTCTTAACTCTATTTTACCTTCTTTTACCTCAATTAACGGAACATAAAAAGGGTATTTTTCAACCTTATTTATATCAACCAAGACCCCGCCTACAATTAACATAAATCTCTCGAAAAAAGAGATGCTTAAACGGGAAAAATATAATTCCTCTCCTTTTAATAATTTAATTATATTTGAAGTCATAGTTATAATCATAATAACGACAAGTAGAAAAAGCATGTTTGTAAGGGTTGGTAGAGCGATAGTAAGGTGTTTAAATAACCATGGATAGTTTCCTGGAGCCAAAGATGGAATCTGTGGGAAGCTAGCGGCAATACATATGAAGACAAGTAGTTCTGCTTCTCCAACTAGTTTAAGTAAAACTAAAACTAAAATTATTATTCCAGGAATTAGAATCGCGTAAAGTTCCATCAATAGAAATTCATTTAAAGGTAAGAAACTATAACGAAGCCTAGCAAGGACGATTCCTATCGATCCCATAAATATCCAGGTTAGGTCATGCACAGTTCTCGTTTTAATATCTTGAATGGAAGCCAATATTAAGAAAAAAAGACATGAAAAAATAGATAAAATTTCAAGAACATGTTCAGAAAGGAGGCCCATCAATGTTATAACTCCTTTAAACTTTTCCAGCTGTTGCGATACGTAGTCCGAGAGGTGTGATTTCGTAGGGAACTACATATGGTAATTCTTCGTTGACTCCTTTTACCTTTATTACTGAAAGTATAAGTCTATCTTTGGATATTGAGAAGTTAAAGACATTATCTGCGTAATGGTTTAATATTTCAGTTATTTTTGATGGAACAATAGACTCGAGGAAACTTATGATGCAAAGTGAAGAATGTTTTCTTACTTTAGATTTTAGTGAAAGAAGAAGTTTTGTTATTGTTCCTTCGTAGTTTTTGAGTGCGTTAAGAAAGAAGTAGGTTAGGGAGTCTATAATTACGCATGAACTTTGTTCTATGTGTGGGAATACATAGAACTGAAAAATGCTTTCAATATCTGTTAATATGAGATCTAAAGTATTTTCATTTTCTTCTTTTGCTAATAGACGGAAAATATCAACAAACATCCACTTATTTTGATTTACAAAACTATCTACATGCACATTTAGAGTTTTTAACATTTCTGTAATTTCTGATTGTGATCTATCTATCGTAATATATATCGTTGGTTTTTGTGTTACTCTAATGTATGAAAGCCCTATTTTTCCGATAAAAGCATAGTAGGCTGTTCCAGGTTTAAAAGATATCGAAACTATTGATGATTCAGGTATTCCTTTGATTTTTCCATCAAGAGGGGGATATCCTGTTGGTATTATCATCAATAACACCCATCTAACTTGTATTTCTAATATTAATCAACACTTTGACCATTACATGCCATGTAATTTTTTATTTATTAAGGATTTTATTGTTACAGTCAAATGATATATTTATTGAGTAATTAATTAGACTTTATTTAATAGTTAGTTTTTTATAACATTGGTTACAAAACTTAGTAATAATAGCTATCATAACATTTAATTTATTGAACTGATAATATAAATTTAATGCTTATTAAAGGTACCCGATAGCTCAGCTGAGTAGACTATTGCAAAAATTGGTGAAAGAACTTGGGTCATATTGGAAAAGAAGAATTATTCCAAGGCAAAATGGTTGCACCTCTGATTAGTGAAGATATAGCTTTGGATCCAAGTGCTTTCCTCGGAGAATATGGAGGCTATATTGATGAACTTGCTATCGTTGCCAAAGCCGCTTCTGGAGAGACATTATATCAAAGCTCTATCGCACCATCTATGATGGATAAAGAAAATTTCTTTGAAAGGTTTTCTAATATTGCAAAATACTTAGACATTAGCACTTATGCAGTAATTCATGCTTTTTTTGACGAATTATTTCATAAAAAGTTTAAATCTGTTAGTTTAAATGCGGAAGAAATTCCCGTATCAGCAACTGGTTTTATATGCCCAAATAAAAAGGGTTATTGGAAGTATTTAGCGGAAATCATGGTAGAAATTGCTGATCTTCAAGTATCTGGAATAATTTTACTTGATTTTAGATATCCATGGCGAAAATATTGTTTTTGCACAGAATGTATACGAGATTTTAGAATGTTGGAAAATTTACCTGTCTATTTTCATTATGGATTGTTGGAAGAAAGAATTGATCTTTATGAAAAATGGTTAAAATGGAGAAGTGGAGTTTTATCTGATGCCCTAAAATACTTTATTAACCATCTGAATAGTCAAGGAAAAAACATTCCCGTGATTGTTGAAGTAATTTTAGACCCTATATCCGAAATGACTAGCGGTGTTTTTGAATATTTTGGACAGAATTTAGAAGAACTTTCAAAATCAGTAGATGGATTTATCTTAAATATTTTCCCTTTCAGCACGATTGATAAAGATGTTATTACTGATGACGTATTTACAGGAATTATTTCATTAAATAAACCAATATATTTGCTTTATACAAAAAACTTAACTGAAAGCGAGTTAGAAATTCTTAAAGAAATAGCCAAAATTGTAAATGCTAAAAAAATATTCATAAAATTTGCTCAAATTGCAAGTTAACTGACCATATGAACTAAAACTTAATTAGGAGGTTGAACGGATATGAAAAACATGTATAGTTTCGGAATAACCGAACTCGACGAAGCTTTAGGTGGAGGCCTCGAAGATGGAAGCGTTACTATACTTGAAGATGAAATGGGAGTTTTCTCAGACATACTCTTATCATACTTCATTGCTAGAGGACTCAAACGAGGAGACGATGTAATAGTCCTATTAACGGAACATCCAATTCAATACTACATAAATATGATTAATATTTTAGGCGTAAAAGCCGATGTAGCCATGGAAGTTGGAAAACTTGTATTCATAGATGCCTTTTTAAGCCCATTCACGGTTAGCAGATCACTTCAACGAACGAAATTCGCGATAAGAAACGTTGGAAGTTTAAGTGACATAAGGCAAACATTACAATCTGCCATACAATCTTTAGGTGAAACGGATAGACTTAGAATAGTCATAGATTCTCTTTCTCAGTTTTTACCACCAATGACTCAAAGCCCACAACCTGCAGCAATTTTCTTGCAACAACAACATGTAGAGAGAAATGAAAGAGGAGGAGTGCTTTTAGCATTAGTGCATAGAGATGGCCATTCCTTACATATCGTTAGGAGTATCGAATACATAGCAGACATCGTACTAAGAATGTGTTTTTCAGAGTCAGAAAAGAGTAAAAAAGATGTACTTCTATACGTATTGAAGACTAACGACCCCTTACTGTTCGAAAAATTACAAAACAAGGTATTTTTATGCTCTTACAAGCAAAATAGGCTGCTTATACACGAAAGAGATAAAATAATTATCTAATTAGGTGATAAAATTGGATAAAAAAGCATTATTCCTTAAACTCTTGAGTGATATAAAAGATTTCAAGGAAACTGAGATGAAACAATTGTCACTTAGATTATCTGAGATTATTCATAGATTTTTAACTGAAGCAAAACCAAGTTTTTCCTATCAAGAAGTTAATAATCTTGCAGAAGATATGAAAAATGAGGTTTTAAAATATTTTAGTACTGCATACGAAGATATTTTAAATAATGCAATATCCTTCATAAAAACTCAATTAGAAAAGTCTACCAGGCCTTCCGAAACTACCGAACTGATGGAGAAAGTCAGTCAATTAGAAAACATATTGAAATCATTAGAAAACGTATTTTCTGAAGCTTTAGGCGAAAAGGTGGAAAGAAATGAACTTGTGGAAAAAGCAAGAACTATGTTACAGTCGACTGGTAAACTTGAAGAAGTACAAAAACTTTTAGAAGAAAAAGCGAGGACAGTAAAAGAGTTGCAAGAACAAATTACCAGTTTAAGAGAACAGAATAAGAAATTAGAAGAAGAACTTAACTCAGCTAGAGAAGAAAGAGAACGATTAGAAGAAGCAAAAGGTGCTCTTGATGAAAAGATTGCAGACTTGGAAAGAAAGTTGACCGAAAAAGATGGAGAAATAAAAAGACTAGAAAAAACGATTAAAGACTTAAGTTCTAGTGGAGATGAAATTCAGAAAGAATTATTAAAACTTAAAGATGAAATAAGCGAGAAAGATCTTCTAGTGAAAAAATTAGAAAGAGAAATAGCTGAGAAAGAAGCTGAAATAACGAGATTGAAAACTTCAAAAAGCGAATTATCTGCTGAGCTTGATAAGCTAAAGGAAACTCTTGTAAAAGCAACAGCTAACTATGAAAAGGCAAAAGAAGAAATGCAAAAATTAAGCGAATACAGAGAAAGATTAGCTACTATATTTGATAAGTTGAGTAAACATATTTCTACAAGTCTAGAGCTACGTTTGCTTTCATTTTTAATGAATTTGAAAACTCCCCTTACTATAGACAGAATAAGTAAGTCATTAGGAATTAAGATTGATGCAATTAAAGAGACCTTGGAAAAACTTGAAACAATGAACCTGGTAAAAATCGAAAAAGACAAAGTAATTGTAACTGTTTAGCAATAATTCGCCTAACATTCGATGAATAGGTGGTTCAAATGGAAGAATACAGCAAAATCGGAATTAGTGAAATAGATGATGTCATCCCTCTTATACCAAAGGGATATTCATTTCTTGTTTACGGGCCTCCTGGAGTTGGAAAAACAATATTTGGACTTCAATTTCTCTATGATGGTGTAAAGAAATTTGATGAACGGGGAGTATATTTTGCTTTAAAAGACTTCCCTAATAACTTAAGGCAAAAAGCACTCTCCCTAGGTTTTGACTTATCCAAATTAGAAAAGGATAACATGTTAATCTTGGTCGATTGCTTTTCTCAATATGTTACAATGATGTCTTCTGAAAAATTCACGTCTGATATCAGTGTAAACGGTATTTTGAGAACTTTAAAGATAATAATTGAAAAGATCGGAAAAGTTGACAGAATTGTAATAGACCCCGTTTCCATAATGTTCGCAGAAAACAAAGATATCAAGGAAATTTCTAAATTAGTAGCAATGTTTGACCATCTTAAAATAACGAATTTCTTAATTTCGATGGAAGAGGATGCAAAAATGCTAGGTTATCTTTGTCCAGGCTTGATTGAAATGAATTTAAAGAATCAAAGCAATCAGCCAACGTATCTACTTATTATTAAAAAATTGGAAGGAATAAGGCAACGAACTCCTCTCCATTTTCCTTATAAAATAGTAAGGGGCCGCGGTATACACATTTTGAAGATGCCAAATAATATATGAAACTTGCATACTTAAGGTGTTAAAATATGAATGAAAAAGAAGTTTTACAATTCTTAACTCGGTATAAAAGTGCCTTTTTAAGTGAAATATCCGATGCAGTAATGAAATCTCCAGATCAAGTCGAAAAAATGCTTTTAAACTTATCAAACACTGGCTTAGTTAAAACGGTTTCCGTAGGAGAAGGACTATACGTACTACCCGAAATATCAATCCTTTTACAAAAAACTTCTACAGGAAAAGACCTTGCAAAAAATTTAAGCAAAAATTTAGCAGAAGTCAAGAACAATACCAAAAAAATGAATCTTTTACTCGGAGAAAAAGTAACTAGTCATTTTGAAAAAACAAGAGGAGAACTGGTCTCAGAAGTTATTTCAACGGTCAGAACTGTTATTGAAAAACCTATTTCGAGTATGTTTAAACGTCTTATCTATGAATTGTCAAAAAGCGTTACACTTCATGAAAAAAGAATATTATCTGAATTAAAAGTATTAGAAGCGCCAATAAACGTGCTTTCGAGTCAAGTCGAGAAATCTTCCAAAGAAATAAATAAAAAACTTGAAGCAAAGATAAATGAGTGTTCCGAAAAAATAACTTCCAAACTACCTGAATTCAAAGAAGAATTAAAGATATTATTAAACAAAAAAATAACTGATGCATTCAAAAAGGAAGAGACCTACAGGCTAATTTCCTTTGAAAGAATTGAAGCCAGTGAAACAAAAATCAGAAACATTATATTAGAGGTTGGGCAGATTCTGGAAAGAATACTCGTTGTTTTTGAAAAAACCTTGGAAGAGCTAAAATATTCAATTATTAAAAGCATTAAAGAAAGCCTTTCTTTCATGCGTAAACAAGTAGGAAATAGTGGTAGCATTATTGTTGAAGATGAAATGAAGAAAGTTATGAATAGCTTAAGTAAGCGAATTGAAGAAATGATAAATAAGTATATTTCTCAAATCGATGTAGATTTGCGTTTTATAACCGAAGACTTTCGTAAGCAAACTTCTGAAATGGAAAAAAGAGTAGCAGAAGATTATAAAGACTTAAAAGAACATTTAAAAAACAAATTTGAAGAATATCCGAAGTTTTTGAGCTCTCTAGCAGAATTTATGATTTCAAAAGCTGTAGACCAAATCGAAGATTGGATCAATGAATTCAAGGAAACTTTAGCATCCTGGATGGACGATGTTATAAACTTTACAAGTAGAGAATTCTTAAGGCTAAAAAATATAACTATATCCACAAATGAGAGAATTATTGAAGAATTTTCTAAATACATCCAAGAAATAAAGGACATTGTCAACTTTTTTGTAAAAGAAAGAGAGTTGAAATTTGTTAACGAACTTATTACTTCAACTATAGCTGAGGTCAGAAATAATACTGTTACAATAGTTAAACCGCTTTTGGAACCTATTAAGGAAAATGTAAGCAAAACTTTATCCATTTTGGATAACGTAGCATTGAAAATAGATGATTCTTTGAAAGATGTTGAACAAATAAAAAATGTTTTAGTAAATATTAGTGGTGAGCTTCGACACATTGTTTCCTCAAAGGATACTTGGATAGCTGGAGAAGAAGAAGCCATAGAGCTTATTGGAAAGATTTTATCATTGAATATTCCTTGGAAAATAAATCTTATCCTTCCGTCTTGTAAACTTCTAACAAAAGTGTTAAAAAATGTTGCAGTTCTACCTAGAATCAATATATATTGCCATAGTAGCGGCAATGTCTCAATTAAGGTTCCTGAAAATGTTAAAGTAATTAGAACAGGATTTAAGGGAGTCATTGCTTTAGACAATGAAATGATATCTCTGCTTTTGTTACCTGTTGGTGATAAAGCTGTTGGTATTGCAACGACAAACAACGTGTTTCGAATAATGTTAAATGTTTTAATAAAGAATATAATAGCTACAATTGAGCAAATATAATTATTTTAAATGTTATTGAAGCATAATATTCGAATTTCTGTAAATCATGATATTACTTTGTACATCATTCTGTGATTAAACAACTACACATTAAAATTAGTGGGTTATTTAGGATAAAATAAAATTCTTTAACTTTATTCGTTTAAAGATAAAAACTTTCCTTTATTCTTCTCACATTATCTCCTATTCCTTGGGTAGTAAAATCGGAATATGCCTTTATTTGAATTTAGATCTCTTCTTCGAGTATTTGATTTTAGGTAAATGTTTATATATTGAATGTTATAGTAACTATTATAACATATGATGACAACAACTATTATAACAATTTTTTAAACGAGGAGATGCTTGACATGGACGGAGAAGTAGAGTTAAATAAAACATTAAAAAGCCTTGCTGAAAAATTTAAACAAAAAGTGGAAAAAAAGACTGAAGAAATTTACCCATTAATCGAACCTTTTGCTTACGCTACGATCTATACGGAACCAGAAACTGGTAAAAGATACTATGAAGTTGTTGAACCACCATTAAATAAAAAAGAGAAAGATATACTCGAACTTATCTCAAAACTCCTATTCTATGAATTGGATGTTGAATATACGGCTTTTAAGGATTATGAGGAAAAATGTAAGTATATCAGAAAAAAGGTACTGGATATCATAAAGAAGTATAAGATTAAGTTAAGTGAAGAGTCGCTTTCAAAAATTTTATACTATGTGGAAAAGGATTTTGTTGGTCTTGGCAAAATAGAACCGCTTATGAGAGATGATAATGTTGAAGATATTAGCTGTGATGGAGCGAGAATACCAATTTACATTTGGCACAGAAAATACGAGTCAATTCCTACAAACATTGTTTTTGAAAGTGAAGAGGAACTAGATAGTTTTGTTATTAAACTTTCTCAGCGATGTGGAAAATATATATCTGTTGCCCAACCACTTCTAGATGCATCCTTACCTGATGGATCAAGAGTACAAATAACATTTCAAAAAGAAGTTACAATGAGAGGTAGCACCTTTACGATAAGAAAGTTTAAGCAGGATCCATTAACCATTATTGATTTACTAAGATTCGGCTCATTATCTTCTGAAATGGCTGCTTACTACTGGCTTTGTATAGATAATCGTATGTCAGTTTTGATAGCTGGAGGAGTTGCTGCTGGTAAAACAACCCTTCTTAACTCTCTTGCCATGTTTATTAGACCGGATTTGAAGATAGTTTCAATCGAAGATACACCTGAGCTCAATCTTCCCCATGAACACTGGATACAAGCAGTTACTCGACCTGGTTACGGTGAAAAAACTATTACAGGTGAAAGAAGAGGAGAAATTTCGATGTTCGAGTTATTGAGAGCTGCGGTTAGGCAGAGACCAGATTATATACTTGTAGGTGAGATTAGGGGTGAAGAAGCTTACGTATTATTCCAAGCCATGGCTACTGGCCACTTAGGTATGGCTACAATTCACGCAGAAGATATGTTAGCAGTAATTCACAGATTGGAAAGTAAACCTATGAACATTCCAAGAAGCCTACTTGTTACGCTTGACATTATAGCAGTAATGAGGAAAGTTCGAACGAAAGCTGGTCAAACTGTTAGAAGAAATCTAAAAATACATGAAATCGTGGGACTTGAACCTTCAACAAATGAATTGTTATCGAACGTTGTATTCGATTGGGATGGAGCTAACGATACATTCCACTATACAGGTAGAAGCTATAAGTTGGAGGAAATCATGGAGACGAAGGGATATACTGAAGATGAGATATGGGAAGAGGTAGACAGGAGAAAGACGGTTTTAGAATGGATGGTTCGAAAAGGAATCAGAAGATACGTGGATGTGGCGAGTGTAATAAGAAAATATTATGGAAACCCCGAAAAGGTCTATGAAGTGGCTGTTAAAGAACTAAAGTAGGTTGGAATTAATATGATAAGAATATATACCCTAGGGTATCTATGGTTTGGAAGACGTTTAAAAAAATATTTTAGCGAAGATGGATGGCTCAATAAACATCTAAAGAAAGCAGGAATACTTCTTGACCCTCAAGTTTACGGGGGAACCATGATACTTGTTCTGTTAGTTTCTAGTATCATATCCGCTACAATTTCATTTCTACTTTTGTTAATTTTTAACTTCGACTTGAAATTTGTATTAGCTCCTCTAGCTACACCGTTGCTAATTCTTGCAGGATTCATAATCTTTCCATTGTTCAAGGAGTTTGATCGCAAAGACAAAATTGATGGTATCCTTCCTTTTGCATCGGGTTATCTCTCTACATTAGCGGGAGTAGGAGTTCCGCCAGATAAGCTTTTTGAATCACTCGCAAGGCAAGATATGGGTGAAGTATCTAAAGAAGC
>Ga0164310_10001218_pt1 | contig 14422 bp, 16 predicted proteins | sample GuaBasSedimGuay1_FD_121795 | JGI IMG/M metagenome (GOLD analysis project Ga0164310, IMG submission 121795) | Subseafloor sediment microbial communities from Guaymas Basin, Gulf of California, Mexico - Guay1, Core 4569-9, 0-3 cm | ecosystem: Environmental > Aquatic > Marine > Hydrothermal vents... | reverse complement strand
GATAAATCCTCAAGATATCTTTTTATGGCAGGATTTGTTCTTATTTTATAAGACATTAAATAGGAAGGAAGCTGAAAAAATAAAGAGAAGAATAGAAGAGATAGACAAATTTGCCTTAGCACAGATTTATTTTCGCCAGGCAAGAGTATTGTGGGAGAAAAATCAGCTGAATGAAGCCCTTGGAGAGATAGAGAAGGCAATAAAAATAAATTCTTTCAATAGTGAATATTATAATCTATACGCTTGTATTCTTAAAAGAATGAAAAAGTATGAGCTTGCTTATCTTTTTTACCGGAAAGCTTTAAGAATTGATCCCTTTAATGAGCGGGTTTACAACAATTTAGGAAATCTTTGGGTAATTTTAGGAAAATTTAAGGAAGCAGAAAAAAATTTTAAGAAGGCAATTTCTTTAAATGAAGAATATCCTGATGCTTATTTTAACTTGGGTTTACTCTATTTAGAGAAGAAAGAAGTTAATTTAGCAAAGAAAATGTTTAGAAAGGCTCTTTATGTTGCCCCTCAATTTAAGCCCGCCTGTTTTTACTTAGAGAAAATAAAACCATTAAATTGACAATTTTTTTTAGGTAGTGTAAGATACTTTAAGATATGCGGTTTAAATTTTTAGATTTTATTACCCGGCTGGCACCTTATACCAAGAAGGAATTTCTTGTGTTTGACCTGGGGAAGGGTTTTATTAAGATTTTAGCAATGAGAGATTCTCAGATAGAGGATTTTTTTATAAAGAAAAATGAGCCGGACTCCTTTAGGCTGGCTATAGAATGGTTAAAAAAAGAAAAGTTAGAGGATGTAGATGTATATCTTGTTGTAAAAGGAGAAGGAGTTCTTTTAAGATATATACCTTTCCCCAAGGTAGAAAAAGAGAAGATTAAAGAAGTATTTAATTACGAGATTGCACGTTTTATTCCTTTTAAAAAAGAAGAAGTCTATTTTGATGTATGTGTATTGGAGGAAAACTATTCTAAAGAAGAATTTTTTATTCTTTTGGCAGTAGTAAAAAAGGATTTTATTAATTCTATAATAGAAAAATTTAAAAAGGAAGATATAAATATTGTCCGCATTATTCCCAATAATGTTGCTTTAATTAATCTTTATCTTAACTTTTTTCTGAAAGAAGAAAGAAACATAGCTTTAGTAGATATAGGAGTAAGTTCGACTCTACTAAGTTTGGTTAAGGGAAAGATACCCTGTTTAAGTAGAGAAATAAAAGTTTCTCTTTCTGATCTTTTTGAAAGAATATTCAAGAAAGAAAATATAGAAAAAGACAAAATTATTGATGAAGAGGAAAGGTTTAAAGGGATAATGGAAGATTTTGGATGGGAACTTTCTCAGGAAATAAAAAACTCTTTTGACTATTTTGAGATAAATTGGGGACAAAAAATAGAAAAGATTTTTCTTACCGGAGGAGGAGCTAAATTTAAAACCCTTTTTGAAGTCTTAAAGAACTCTTTAGGTTTAGAGGTAGAGATAATGGACCCTCTTAAAAAAATAAAACATTATCCTTCACAACTTTTGAATTTTAAAGAAATTTTGGCCACATCAATAGGAGCAAGTATATGAAAAAGATAGAAATTAATCTTTATCCTTATTCCTCTTCCCAGAAGTGGTGGAATAAACTTTTTGAGAGATTTTTCCCTTTTGTTTTTTTTGTAGTATTTTTCGCTATCATAATAAATATTCTTTTTTCCATCCTTACGGGTTTGGTTTCTCTTTCTCTGAATAGGGCTAATAAGGAATGGAGTAAAAATTCTCCCCAGATTAAAGAGATAAAAGGATTAAAAAAGGAGATAGAAACTTTGAGGATAAAAAAGATGGATTTAGACACACTTTCCCAGGAGCGAGTTGATTTATCCCATCTTTTTGCCGAAATTTATGCTTCTTTGCCGAAAAATATATGGTTAGATAAGATTTCCTATACCGATGGGAGTCTCTCTCTGGCAGGATATGCGGTAAAATGGAGGAAGGATTGTCTGGCAAGTATCGATAGTTTTGTAAAACAGCTAAAGAGAAAAGAATATATTGCTTCTTTATTTGATAATTTGATTTTAAAAGATACGAAGAGAATGGAATACAGAGGCAGGAAAGTTACCTATTTTATTGTTTACGGGAAATGAAAAGAATTAAAAGAAAAAAAATATTTTATTCTATTTTCTATAGTTTGTTTGTTTTAGAATTAGTCTTTCTTCCCTATCAGGTAAGAAAATTTTTTAGAGGTTGTTTGAGAATAAGAAAAATAAAAAAAGAGCTTTCACGATACAAAGAGGATATTGAAAATAAGACATCTCTTTTTAAGGAGAAGGAAAAACTACGAAGAGAAATTATGGAAGAGGAAAGTAGGATTGCCTCTTTGAATGACACCTCTGCTTTGTCTGCTTATATTTCTGAAGAGGCGAAGAAAACAGCAGTAGAGATATTAAAGATTACCCTGCAAGATGAGCAGTTAATTAAGGAGACCCCCACAGCTAATTATTTTTATCTTCCTTTAGTGATTGAAGCAGAGGCGGATTTTCATAATTTGGCACTTTTTTTTAACCGCTTGCATAAAGGGATGTATCTTTTAGAAACCAAAGAAGTGATTATTCAAAGTAGGTGGCCTAATCATAAGATTAAAATGGTAGTCTGCGGAATTGTTAAAGAATGAGACATAGAGAAATTATTTTAATTTTTGCTTTCTTTTCTTTTATACTGGGGAAAACAGAAGGATTTGATTATCCTTATCGTAGTTTCTATAATCGGGATCCCTTAAAACCTTTAGTCAATAAAGAAGGACGTATAGTTATCACGGATAAAAGAAGAGGTTTTCTTCTGCAAGGTATTATTTATACTGATTCTTATCAGGCAGTTATAAACAATAACTTATATCGGGAAAATGATGTAATTCAAGGATATAGAATAAAGAAGATAGAGAAGGATAAAGTAGTTCTGGAAAAAGGAGGGGAAAAATTTATTTTAAAATGGGAGGAGAAATGAAAAGGATATTTTTACTTTTTTTACTTTTTTTTAGTTATGCTCAGATGGTTTTACCACAAGGGGAAGGTATAATAAAAGAACTAAAATTTAAAGAAGCAGATATAAGGACAGTATTGGAAGCGATTACTCAGAAGGCGGTGCGAGATGGGGAAAAAGTTAATATTTTAATTTCTCCTCAGGTTAAAGGATTGGTAAATATAAATTTAAAGAATGTAGATTGGCAGACAGCTTTAGAAGCTGTGCTTAAAACATATAATTATGGATATGAATGGATAGGCAAAAACATTATTCTTGTTGATACTCTGGAGAATTTAGCCGAAAGAAGAAAGAAAGAAGCGGAATCTAAAATAGCCGAACCTTTAGATACAAGGATATTTCTTTTAAATTTTGCTAAGGTAGAGGAGGTAAAGCCCATAATAGAGAAGATGCTTACTGCTCAGGGGAGACTTACCTGTGATAAAAGAACAAATACTTTAGTAGTTACCGATACACAATCGAATTTGCTCAAGTTAGAAAAAGCGATAAAAGCATTAGACAGTATTACCCCTCAGGTTCTTATTGAGGCAAAGGTTCTGGAGACTGATTTAGATTTGACCAGAAGGTTGGGGATTAACTGGAGCATTTCTGCTACTATATCAGGTAGCGAGCGTCCTCATGTATGGCCGTTTACTACTCATTCGGAGAATAAATATTTAGATACGGATATCCCCTCTCCTTCTTCTGGGTTCAGTTATGGCACGTTAGATGCTTCTTCTCTTTCTGCGGTATTAGAGGTAATTTTTAATGATCAAAATACAAAGATTTTATCTATGCCTAAAATTACCACTTTAGATAATCATACAGCAACCATTGATGTGGTTACCGAAGACCCTGTCCCTAACTATACTTATAATTCAGAGACAGGTAGTTGGGAGATTGCCGGATATGAATGGGTAAAGTATGGAGTGTCCTTAGAGGTGACTCCTCAGATAAATAGAGAAGGTTTTGTAACCCTTACGGTTAAGCCGGTGGTAAGTGAGAATTTAGGAGATAAGGAATTCACCAGTAGCTCAGGCGCAATAGCACGTATCCCCAAACTTTATACTCAGACTACCTCAACCAAAGTAATGATAAAAGATGGTCAGACTCTTGTTTTGGGGGGATTAATTCGTGATAAAGTTGTGGGTACAGTTAATAAAGTTCCGATTTTAGGAGATTTGCCTCTTTTAGGATTTTTCTTTAAACATAAAAGCAAAACAGTAGAGAAGAAAAATCTTTTGATTTTTATTACTCCTAAGATAATTACTCCTAATAAAAACTGAGTATGTATCTTCAGTTTTATGGATTAAAAGAGCTTCCTTTTGGCGTCACCTGTGATCTTCAATTTTTTTTTGAAAGTTCATCTCACAAAGAAGCCTTAGCTTCTCTTATTTATGGAATAAAAGAAAAAAAAGGATTGATTTTAATTACCGGAGAAGTAGGAGTAGGAAAGACTATTCTTTGTAAAGCTTTAGTAGAGAGACTGTCTTCTTCTACACACATATCTTTAGTTTTTAATCCTTATTTTAGTGAAATTCAACTTCTTCAGGCGATTGCTGAAGATTTTGGGCTGAGGATAAAGAAAAGAACTCGTTTAGACATAATAAATGAAATTAATTCTTTTCTTACTGAGATAAACAGAAAAGGAGCAACCGCCGTATTAATTATTGACGAAGCACAAAATTTAAACTTTCGCCAACTGGAACAGTTAAGACTTCTCTCTAATTTAGAAACTTCAAAAGAAAAGCTTCTACAGATTATTCTTGTAGGGCAACCAGAGCTTATAGATAAACTGAATCAGTCTAATCTGAGACAATTACGGCAACGAATTTTTGTTAAGTATCATCTTTCTCCCTTAGGGAAGGAAGAGATGAAAGAATATATAGAGTTTAGATTAAAAAAAGCCGGTAGTCTTTTTTTGAAATTTTCTCCTCAAAGTTATGATATTATTTATGAATTCTCTCAGGGCATTCCTCGTCTGATTAATATGATATGTGAGCGTGCTCTTATTTGCGGTTTTGTTAAAGAGAGAAAAATATTAGATGAAGAGATTTTTCACCTTTGCCGGAAAGAATTAGGATGAGTATAATTTATGAAGCATTGAAAAAAGTGGAGAAAAGAAAAAATTCGTCTAAAGGTAAAAGAAAATGGTTTTTTCTTCTTCTTATTTTCTTTTTATTCTTTCTGGGTGTTTTTTATGGTGTAAGAAATAAAGAAAAATTTTATCAGAAAAAAAAGTCTCCAAAAAAAATTACTCCTTCCTCCTCCAAAAAAGAGAAAAAATATATATTGGAGGGGATAGTTTATGATAAAAAGCTTCCTTTAGCAATAATTAATCATAAAGTACTGAGAAAAAATGATACGATTGATGAGTATAAAGTAACTGAGATTACTCCCTCTTCAGTAAGATTGATTAACTTGAAAGATGGGAGAATGCTTTCTCTCCTTTTAGAGTGAATAGTCTTAAGGAGGAATAATTGACAGAGTGGAGTTTAAAGTTTAAAATTTAATTCTTATGTTAAGAAAAGCCAAGTTAAGTGATGTTGAAGAAATCTTTAATTTGATAGAATTTTGGGCAAAGAAAGGGAAGTTGTTGAGGCGGTCTCTCAACTATATTTATGAGAATCTACGTGATTTCTGGGTATATGAGGAAAGGGGAAAAATTGTTGGTGCCTGCAGTCTTCATATTGTGGGATGGCAGAGTCTGGCAGAAGTTAAATGTTTAGCGGTAAAAAAGAATTTTCAGAAAAGAGGCATTGGGAAGAGTCTTGTAGAGATATGTTTAAAAGAGGCAAAAGAATTGGGAGTGAGAAAAGTATTTGCTTTGTCTTTTGAGGAGATTTTTTTCAAAAAATTGGGGTTTAGAAAGATTGATAAAAAGAAATTGCCTTCTAAAATCTGGGGTGAATGTGTAAATTGTATATATTTTCCTCAGGAATGCGGAGAGCAAGCTTTTATAAAACTGGTTAAGAAAGGAGGATAAATGCTTGTTGATTATGAATTTAGCGAAGAACAACTGATGCTTAAAGATTTAGCTTGTCAGATTGCCGAAGAAAAAATAAAACCGATAAGCAGGGAATGCGATGAAAAAGAGGAATTTCCTTCTCAGATAATGAAGGAGTTAGCTAAAGCTGACCTCTTCCGTATCTGTATTCCTGAAAAATACGAAGGCATAGGAGGAGGTCTTACGGAGTTATGTATTGCTACAGAGGAAATCTCCCGTATAGATGGAGGGGTTGCTGCCTCTTACGCTGCTTCTTTTTTGGGAATGTTTCCTATACTTCTTTTTGGAACTGAGGAACAGAAAGAGAAGTATCTTCCTCCCATTGCTTCTGGAGAAAAACTGGCTGCTTTCTGCCTTACAGAGCCAGAGGCAGGTTCAGATGCTGCTGCGGTAAAGACACAGGCAGAGAAAAAAGGGGGTTATTATTATCTTCGGGGAACAAAGCATTTTATTACTAATGGTGGGGAAGCAGATATTTATGTAGTGATTGCCGTAACAGATAAGAGTAGGGGGCCTCGGGGCATTTCTGCTTTTATTGTGGAAAAGGATATGTCTGGTTTTAGCTTTGGGAAAAAGGAAGAGAAGATGGGGATAAGAGCTTCCTCCACACGAGAACTTATATTTGAAGATACAAAAGTGCCCCAAGAGAATCTTTTAGGGAGGAAGGAAGGTTTAGGTTTTATTGCTACGATGAGAACATTTGACCAATCCCGACCAGGGGTTGCTGCACAAGCAGTGGGAATAGCTCAAGGAGCATTTGAGGAGGCAATAAGATATGCTCACAAGAGAATACAATTTGGGGAAAAGATTACATCATTTCAGGGGATTCAGTGGATGTTGGCGGAGATGGCTACAAAAATAGAGGCAGCAAGAAGTCTTGTGTATTCGGTAGCACGAATGATTGATAGAGGCAGTAAGAATGTGGGAGGAGCTTCTGCGGCAGCAAAGCTTTTTGCTTCTGATGTTGCTATGGAAGTTACTACCAACGCCGTTCAGATTTTGGGAGGGTATGGTTATATGCGTGAGTATGGAGTGGAGAAATTCATGCGTGATGCTAAAATCACTCAGATTTATGAAGGCACTAACCAAATTCAGAAAAATGTTATTGCTCTTGAATTAATAAAGAAATATACCAAGTAAGGAGGTGGGATGTATAAAGGACCGGAAAGAAGAAAATATCCTCGTATAGATGCAACTTTTGTAGTGAGTTATCGCATTAAAGAGGTTCCTGACGGTTATGATTTAGTCCAGACAAAAAATGTCAGTCAGGGGGGGATGCTTATTACTACTAATCAATATTTTGAGAAAGGAACACAACTCTCTTTAACTATAAGGTTTCCTTTCGTCCCTCAAAAGATAATTGCTACTGGAGAAGTAGTAGCATGCAAAGAAGTAGTTAAAAATCTTCTCTATGAAACAAGGCTTAAGTTATTAGATTTAGATATGGAAATTTTTCAAAAAATTGGAGAATATGTAAGTAAAGTTTTAGAGGAATATAAAAAATGAAAACAGTAAAAATAGGAATAATCGGCTTAGGAACAGTAGGCGAGGCTGTATTGAAGATGCTATTAAGATACAGAAATCTTATCCAGAAGAGAAGTTCTCTAAAGATAGAAGTAGTTAAAGTATGTGATAAGGATAAAAATAAGAGAGGAATCACGGAAAGATTAGGCGTTTCTTTCTCTGAGGATCCTTTTTCAATTATTGACAACCCTCATATTGATGTAGTAGTTGAGTTAATTGGAGGAATAAGACCGGCATATGATTATGTTATTTTCGCATTAAGGAAGAAAAAACATATTGTCACCGCAAATAAAGCTTTACTTGCTCAATATGGAGCAGAAATCTTTTCTCTAGCAGAGAAAAAGAAAGTGAATATAGGTTTTGAGGCTTCTGTCTGTGGAGCCATTCCTTTACTCAGAAGTATAAAAGAGGGTCTTATCGGTTGTGAAATAAAAAAGATTTACGGTATTCTTAATGGAACAACAAATTATATCCTCTACAGGATGTCTGAAGATAGTTTAGAATTCAGAGAAGTATTAAAGGAAGCACAAAAAAAAGGCTTTGCGGAAAAAGACCCTTCCCTGGACATTAAAGGAGTGGATACTCTTCATAAACTTTGTATATTAAGTTATCTTTGTTTTGGTATCTGGCCTGATCAGAGCAAGATTTATACTCAAGGAATACAGAATATCTCCTCTTTAGATATTCTTTATGCAGGTGAACTTTTCTATTCTATAAAACTTATGGCAATGGCAAGAAGGGAAAAAGAAGGACTTTTTTTGAGAGTATCTCCTGCCCTTATAAGAAAGACCCATCCTCTTTCTCAGGTAGGTTCTTCTTTTAATGCTGTATGGTTGGATACATATCCGGCAGGAGAGCTTCTTTTCTACGGAAGAGGAGCAGGAGGATTCCCCACCTCTAGTGCAATAATCTCTGATTTGATAAATGTAGCAGAAGCCCCCCCTTTTTTTCCCAAGGAACAAAAAAATATAAAGCTTGCCAAAATAGAGAATCTTAAGTCACGTTACTATATAAGATTTATTGCTCAAGATCGTCCTGGGGTATTAGCTAAAATTTCAAAAATTTTAGCTTCTTTTAGAATCAGTATTGCTTCGGTGACTCAGAAAGAAAGAAGAAAAGGTAAATTCGTCCCCATTGTTATGCTTACCCATGAAGCCGAAGAAAAAGATTTAAGAAAGGCGGTTGCGGGGATAGATAAATTAGATATCATCCGGCCTCCTACCCAATTGATTCCTATAGAAGATATATAAGAAAAATGGAAAGTTTATATTGGCAGGCTTCTACTATTTTGAGAGAAATTCTAAAAGAGAAATTCACCGCTTTAAAAATTTCTTCTCCTCTTTGGGAGGTTCCTGCACGTAGGAAGTTTGGTGATTTAGCCACCCCTGTAGCTTTGAGGATAGCTTCTTTAAAAGGTGAAGATGCAAATTTAATTGCTCAACATATAGCTCAAGATTTGGAAGAAAAAATGAGAAATAGTATAGATAAACTGCAGATAGTTTCTGGATTTATAAATATCTTTTTTTCTTTGGATGCTTTAAGAGAATTTTTAAAAGCAATTTTAGAAAAAGACAAAAGTATTTTTCAATTTTTTCCTCAAAAAAGAATTCTTCTTGAATTCGTAAGTGCCAATCCTACCGGACCTTTATCCATTGCTCATGGCCGGCAGGCAGTAGTAGGAGATGTATTAGCCAATCTTTATGAATTTTTGGGGCAGAAAGTAATAAGAGAATATTATATAAATGATGTAGGCAGACAAATTGATTTGTTAGCGGAATCAGTAAAAGAGAGAATGAAGGAAAAAAGAGGCGAGAAATTCAGATTGCCGGAGGAAGGATATTTAGGAGAGTATGTGAAAGAGGTAGCCCAACAAGCATTAGAGAAAAACCCGCTGGATTTAAAGAGGTTTATTATTTCTTCTATTCTGGAAAAAATAAAAGAGGATCTTAAAAAGATAGGGATAAATTTTACCAGTTGGGTGAGTCAGGAGAGATTAATAAAGGAGAAGAAAGTAGAAAGGGTAATTGAAATTTTAAGAAAAAAAAATCTTATATACCAGAGGGACGGTGCTTTATGGTTTTCTTCCACAAAGTTTGGTGACGATAAGGATAGAGTGTTGAGAAAGAGTGACGGAGAGTTTACTTATTTTGCCTGTGATATTGCCTATCATGAGGATAAAATAACAAGAGGTTTTGACCAACTGGTTAATTTGTGGGGTCCGGACCATCATGGATATATAGGAAGAGTAAAGAATGCCTTTAAAGCATTAGGGTTTGATGAGGAGATTTTGAATATTGTAATCGTTCAGTTGGTGAGTCTAAAGTCAAAGGAAAAGATGTCTAAACGAAAGGGAAAGATTTTTTTACTTTCTGATCTGGTGGATGATGTGGGAAAAGATGTTGCTCGATTTTACTATCTTACACGGAGAAATTCTTCTCATTTAGAATTTAATCTTGAGAAGGCGAAAGAAGTCTCTTTTGACAATCCTCTTTATTATATCCAATATGCCTATGCACGTATCAGTAGTATTCTGAAAAAAGCAAGCTTAGAAGAGATTGATTTTAATTATATTACTTACTTAAAAGAGAAAAAGGAAATAGAGCTTTTGAGAGAATTAATTCGATTTCCTTTTTGTTTGGAGAAAATTTACTATTTTTTGGAACCGGTATTTCTTATTGAATATCTAAAAGAATTAGCTTCTCTTTTTCATAAGTTTTATGAGGAAGAAAAAGTTATTGGGGAGGACAGAAAAAAAATGTATGCACGTTTGCTTCTTTTAAAAGGAGTAAGAAAAATTTTAGGGTGGGGACTGAATATCTTGGGGATTGAGCCTAAAGAGAGAATGTAGATGAGAAAAGAGTGGAGAATTAAAGAGCCTTTTCCTCAAACACAAAAATTGGCAAAAAAATACAACCTTAATCCTATAACGGTGCAATTACTCCTTAATCGAGGTGTAAAAGAGGAAGATTTTTTTTCTTTCCTGAATCCTCATCCTTCTCAGCTTCTCTCTCCTTTTCTTCTTCCTGATATGGAGAAAGCGGTAAAAAGAATCAAAAAGGCAGTTGAGCGTAAGGAAAAAATATTTCTTTTCGGTGACTACGATGTGGATGGGATAACTTCCCTGGTAATATTTTATGAATATTTAAAGAATTTCACTTCTTCAGTCTTCTTCTATATCCCTCATCGCATAGAGGAAGGTTATGGATTGAATATTGAAGCAATAAAGAGAATGAAAAAGGAGGGAACCAGTTTACTTATCTGCTTTGATTGCGGGACAGATGCTTATCAAGAGATAGAAAAGGCTAAAAGTGAAGGGATAGATGTGATTGTTGTTGACCATCATACTCCTAAAAGAAGAGATTTTTCTCCTTATGCTTTTATTAATCCCAAACGAGCTGACTCTTCCTATTCCTTTAAAAGGTTGAGTAGTGCAGCATTAAGTTTCAAATTAGTATGGGCTTTGGAGGAGAAAATGCCTTTGTATCTTTTAGATTTGGTAGCGTTATCCGTTGTGTGTGATGTTGTTCCTTTGAAGGGAGAAAATAGAATTCTTCTTAAAGAAGGAATCAAATGGTTAAGAAGCGGACACCGGGAAACAATTAATATCTTATGTAGAGCAGCAAAGATAAATTTTCACCATCTGGCCCCTTTTCATTTAGGATATATTTTGGGGCCAAGAATAAATGCTTCAGGAAGAGTTTCTTCTGCGAGAGAAGCTTTGAATCTTTTTCTTGTAGAAGATAAGAAAGAGAAGGAAAAAATTGCTTATCAGTTAGAGAAGTATAATCAAAAACGGAGAGCGATAGAGGCTCAGATTATAGAGGAAGCCGAAAGTATGGTAACAGATAAAGATGATTTTGTCTATGTGCTTTATAAAGATAACTGGCATCCCGGTGTTTTAGGAATAGTGGCTTCTAAATTTACTGAGAAATACTGGCGGCCTACATTTATTATTGGAGTTGAAGGGAAATTAGGAAGGGGTTCTGCTCGTTCTATTCCTCAGGTAGATCTTGTGGAGATACTGAAGCCTTGTCAGGAATACTTAATTGAGTATGGAGGGCATAAAAAGGCTTGTGGGTTTAAAATCTATAGAGAGCACCTTGAAGAATTTAGAGAAAAGTTAAATCAGATAACGAAAGAAAAGTTAGAGGGAAGTTATCCTTATCCTTTCTGGGAGATAGATATTAAGGTGAGATTTAAAGATATTAACTTATCTCTTTTGAGAGAAATTGAGAAGTTAGGGCCTTTTGGAGAGGACAATGAGCCCCCTCTCTTTCTCACCTCCAAAGTTTTACCCAAATCCTTACCTAAGAAGAAGAATTCAAAATATTCTTTCTGGCTTAGCGATGGTTCCCTGACCTTGGAGGCAATTATTGGTGACGAGCAACTTATAGATATAGTTAATTATGGTTCTTATTTAGATATTATCTATTACCCGCAGAACTCTTCTTCAAATCAGATAAAATTAGTAATTAAAGATTTGAGATTAAGTTAGAGGTAAGCCTTCCCTTTTTTATACACTTAGTGCAGATGAGGATTCTTTTTGGTTTTCCATTGATTATTATCTTCCTTTTCTGTAGATTAGGAAAGAATTTTCTTTTAGTTGTAGCGGTGGTCTTTTTTCCTACCCCACCTTTCTTTTTCGCCAGACCACGGCGGCTTACTCTATTCCCTCCTAAAGCTTTTTTCCCACAAATTTGACATCTTCTTGCCATAGTAAGGTATTATATTATGCTAAATGACACTTTTGTCAAGTTAATTTTATATGATAGAATAAGAAAATTATGCCGAATAAACACAGGAAGGATTATCCCAGAATAATAATCGCTTTTGATTTAGGAAGAGTACTTTTTGAGTTCGATTACTATCTTTTCTTCAAAAAGATAAAAGATAAGACAAGAACTTCATTTTCCTCTATTGCCCATGCTTTGTTTTTTGATGATTTTGCTTTAGATTTTGAGAAGGGGTTGGTTTCTGGTTTTGATTTCTATCGTAAGTTTAAAAAAGAATTTAAGGTTGAGATTGACTATTCTCAATTTGTAAATGGCTGGTGTAAAATTTTTTCTCCTCAAAAAGAAGTAATAGAATTAGTCAGAAAATTAAGATTTATTTATCCACTATATCTTATCTCCAATATAAATAAACTCCATTTCGATTATCTTTATAAAAGATGGAAAAATATTTTTTCTCTGTCTGATGAGCTTATTCTTTCTTTTAAGGTGAAGTCTGTAAAGCCGGAAAGAAATATTTATAAGAGACTGTTAAGTAGCGGAATTTCTCCACAAGATGTCATCTATATTGATGATCGCAAAGACTTAATTGAAGAGGCAAGGAAGATAGGTCTGCAATGTGTGCGATTTCAGAAAGTAGGAGGATTAGTTAAGGATTTGAAAAAGAAGGGGGTAGAGATTGTTGAAGAAGAAGAATTGAAGGAACTATTAAAAATTAGAAGAGAGTTAAAAAACCTAAGGGAGATTCTTGTAGAAGAGAGAGGAAATTTGAGCTTGTGGAGAAAGAGAAAAAAAGGATGGGTAGTTATTCAAGGTATGTCTGAAGTGAAAAGTTTTTTGAAAAGGAAGGAAAGGGTTCTTTTTATTTATCGAGGAGAGCTTAACGGTAAGTTGCGATTTAAGTTTTTTTCTTCACCAGGCGTGAAGAATTTTTCCTTCTTGAAAAAAGAGAAAAAAGTTGATATACTAATTCTGGTAATAAAAAGTTCTTTTTTTGATAAGGGATTAGAGATTTTAATAAGATTTATTAATCGGAAGCAGGAAAGATGAGATTATCTTTTCTAACCTTTTTCCTTCTGGCAGGATGTACTCCCATAATTTTGGGAACAGGGGTGGTTGCTGGTTATATGTTAAGCAATGATTCGGCATCTGGATATATCAATACAGACTACCGCACTTTGTGGGATTCAGCCTATATGGCAATAAAAAATAATTCTCATACCGAGATAGTTGAGGCTAATGAATCTAAAGGAAGAATAAAAGCGAAGGTTTCTGGAAATATTGATCTGGTGATAAAGATAAATTCTCTGCTGGAGAGAAAACAATATCTTAAAGTGTGTGCAAGAAAATATCTTTTACCCCAGCCTCATTATGCTCAGAAGATATTCTTCAAGATTGTTCGAGATTTAGAGTGAAAAAGGTTTTCTTTCTTCTTTTCTTTCTTCTTTTTGGTTCCTTTTCTTTTTCTTATGATTACTCTTGTATAAAAGTTATTGAGGTGATTGATGGGGATACGGTAAGATTAGAAAATGGAGAGATATTGCGTTATGTAGGGATAGATACTCCCGAGTTAGAAAGGAAAATAGGGAACGGGTGGGTATACAATCCTTCTCCTTTTGCTTTGGAGGCAAAAGAATATAATAGAAGGCTTGTTGAAGGAAAATATGTAAGAGTTGAGTTTGATGTAGAAAAAAGAGATGCCTACGGAAGACTTTTAGGCTATGTTTTTGTAGGTAAGACTTTTATAAATGCAAAACTTCTTGAGGAAGGGGTAGCTGTTCTTTATACCCGACCTCCTAATGTAAAATATGTAGATTTATTTGTTAAATTACAGAGAAAGGCACGCAAAGAAAAAAAAGGATTATGGGGAAGTTATGAGGTAATTGGCGCTCATCAGGCTTATAAATTTATTAATCAAATACGCACAGTAAGAGGGAGAGTGTTATCTACCTATCGTTCTCGAGGTTGTATTTTTTTAAATTTTGGTAGAGACTGGAGAAAGGATTTTACTGTGGTTATATTTAAAGATACATGGGATTATTTTAAAAAGAAAGGAATTGACCCGGTAGTTTTTTATAAGAATAAATTAATTGAAGTTACAGGAAGAATTCGGGAATATAATGGTCCCGAGATTATCGTTAGTTTACCTGAGCAGATT
>Ga0164310_10001217_pt1 | contig 14425 bp, 8 predicted proteins | sample GuaBasSedimGuay1_FD_121795 | JGI IMG/M metagenome (GOLD analysis project Ga0164310, IMG submission 121795) | Subseafloor sediment microbial communities from Guaymas Basin, Gulf of California, Mexico - Guay1, Core 4569-9, 0-3 cm | ecosystem: Environmental > Aquatic > Marine > Hydrothermal vents >... | reverse complement strand
GTTCAGCCCGTCAATCTTGTCAACAACGGCAGTGACGTACTTCTCGAGAACAACGCCGTCATCAACGTCAATCTCCACCTTGACGCATCGGGAGGTCACGTCCTCCTGGATGACATCATGGCTAATCCATCCCTCGGTGTCACTGTAGAGTGACGCCTCGAAGCTTGTCATGTTTATCTCTATTCGTGTCTTGCTCCAGAGGATATCTCTTATCCATTCTTCCCCACTGATCTCGAAGGTCGCCATGAAGGTGTGTTTCTCACCGACTCCCATCACCACGGGGCTAAAACTCCAGTCGACAGACCTGTAGACTCTACCGTTTGAAGTGAGGTCGAAGACCAGACTGTCCAGCCGATAGGTCCGGTCATAGTTGTTGCTCACGGTGATATTGGCAAGGAAGGTCGCAGAGGCCAGGTCCCACCCCTCCTGCTGGAACTCGCTGGTGATGTTCTGGTCTTGTCTGCCATCCACATCAATGTCTGTCCTAGAGTAGTCCCAGAACTGGGAGTTATCGAATCCATAGGTCCCCTTTTGCCATCCACCTAGCTGCAGGTATGGCTGTGGTAAGTAGACCTTGACCTTACTCCCAGCTCCAAGGGCAGCGAGTTCAATGTCAAGCGTGTTCACAGACTTCAGCCCTACCCAGAGATCATGTCCTCCCGTCACAGACTGTATGTTCTTGTTTCGTGTTCCCCAACCGTCATTGATCCGTGTGTGCTTGCTGATACCGGTTACCGTGGCATTTCTGGCCTCAGACCCTTTCTGGAAGTAGTAGTGACGAATCACATTGTCCTCCGTGTCGGGAATGTCAAAGGATATCGTGGGAAGGTCGGCGATGTACGGGCATCGATAGTACTTGTCCTCCACACTCGGTGCCAGGGGGTTCCAGACAGAGTACTCGTAGCCGTCTGAGAGATGGTCTCCGTCCGAGTCCGTGTCTATCGGGCTTGTCCCTGTCTGCACCTCTCGGAGGTCGTCGATTCCGTCACCATCGCTGTCCCTCGAGTACGGGTCCGACCAGTAGCGATTGGTCTCATCCCAGTCAGAGATGCCGTCACTGTCGCTGTCGAGCGAATGTGTGTCGGTCACCTGAGCGACCGAGAAGAGCGTCGAGGGGCCTGAGAGCAGGACGATGCACAGCGTGGCAACCACAATCCGCATTAGCAACTTCTGATCCATCTTATCACACACCCCCCTCAGAGAGTACTAGACGAACGACAGCTGTCTTGAGCATGTGCCCACTGCCCCCTCGAATCTTGCTCAGGATAGTGTTGCGTCCAAGCACGAGGAGCACCACAATGCCCACAGTCCCGAGGACGATGGTCACAAGCAGGGAGGGAGGCAGGCCCAGTACTCCTTGTGCCTCTGCCACCTCTATTGTGAACACTGCACTGACCGCGTTCCCATAGGGGTCGATTGCTGTCACGTTGAGGATGTAGACGCCGGGTGCCAGCACTCCGTTGTAGGTGACATAACCGGAGCCGTTGATCTCGAAGTCGGTGAGAGATATCACCGTCCACTGAGCGATACCGGACAGGTCAGTGGCCGACAACTGTATTCCTATAACCTCTCCGTAAGTGAGATTGACATCTGCGGGTGTAGTGACCCAGACGGGTGCTGTTGTGTCGACTACTGTCACCACGAAGGTAGCAGTGGCGACATTCCCCAAGGAGTCGGTCACGGAGACCACGAGGGTATACGATCCGACAGGCACCGAACCTGAAGCCTCCACGGTCCCATTCTGATCGATGGTGAAGTACTCCGGGCCATCAAGTGCCCAGGACCCGATTCCAGAGAAGTCCACTGCATCAAGGTCGATTGTGAAAGTGTGTCCAAGTTCTACAACCTGGTCCACAGGTTCCTCCACCCACTCTGGCCCTTCGGCCGGCAACACAATGACGGTGAACGTCGTGGAACGCGTGTTCATGTACACGTCATAGACTGTGACCAGGATTCCGTACGTTCCGGGTCCTGCAATGGTGAGATTGAAGAACTGACCGGTACTGAGGATGGCAAAGTTCGCTGTGTCGTTTATGGTCCAGTGTGACACGCCCGATATGTCCCATGCTGAGAGGTTCGCGTCAAGGGCTCCCCCGAACTCCACGGTCAGGGTCGTTGGAACGTCTGTGAATGTGGGGCCGGTTGTGTCTTGAACGATGACACTGAACACTCCTGTGAGAACTCTTCCCCAGGTGTCGTTCACTGACACTTCAACAGGATAGGTCCCGACAGGGAGGAAGGTGGCATTGGTGACGACTCCGAACTGGTCGATTGTCAGCCACGTGGTGTCATTGAGCCACCAGCAGTCCAGTCCCATCATGGCGTTCGCCACAAGCGCATACTGGAACGGTTGAGCGAACTCTGAATACTGGTCCACAGGGATCTCTTCCCAGGACGGTCCAGTGGTCTCCTGAACGGTGACACTGAACTCAGCCGTGATGCTACGCCCGTAGGTGTCGTTCACCCAGACCTGAAGACCATACACTGTCCTGTCGAGAATTGTTGCATTCTCCACCACTCCCGACTGGGATATCAAGAAGTGAACTGTGTCGTTCAGCCACCACAGGCTGACACCGCTTGGGACAGACGCGTCCAGAGAGTAGTTGAAGTGGAAACCCCACTCTGCAAGTTGGTCCTCCGGCACAGTGTTCCACGACGGTGGGGGATCGGGATAGACCCATGTGCATGAAGTCGACTGGGTTGACGCGATGGTAGACACACTCCATGAGTCGTCACCGTCAGCGCTCGCAACCATGTACCCTCGCGTGCCAATCGTGTCATATGAGAAGTTGGTGTTGTTGAGATGGAGTGTTCCGTCGTAGTAGCGGTGGCCATGCAGACTGTAGAATGAGTACTCGGCCCACATGTGGATTCCTGTGGCATTCTCACCGATGTTGACCGTGGGCGAGTCTGGGCCGTCTATGTAGCAGACCAGTTCTTCCCAGTACATGTCCAGACTGTGACCATTCATGTTGATGACGGATATCCCATGCGTATTCGCCGCGCTCAGTACGATGCTATCGTACACTATGTGAACCGCTGTGCCGGGCGCATTGGAAGCCTGCCAGGAATTGGTACCATGATATGTCAACTGTCTGTCACCTAACAGGTAGCTCCCATTGGTCACGTAGGTCGAATCATAGGCGTATTCGAGTGCGGCCACCATGAACCCAGTTGCTTGACTGTCCACAATGAACTGCGGGGAGTGCAAGTCCCAGCACACAATCTCATCAGCAATGTATGTGTCTGTCACCGACGAGAAGAGAAGACTTGCGCCCCCTGCGCCCGTACCCTCTGCGACCGCCTTGACGGTATATGTGTCTAATCCGACCTCATCATCTGCTTGTACATTGACCGAGAAGCTGCCACCCGTTGACTCGTAGTTTGTCGTCTCCCATGGCGATGATGCGACTTCGGTACATATGACATAGACATCGACCTCAGTCGTTGGGGGATGAACGGTGCCTCCAAGGTACTTGACCGTGCCAGATGCCACAATCTGTCCGTTCGTGTTCCCTCTGTCATCAGTACCGGCCCCATCGTCGAGGCTGAAGGAGGGTATGTCGAGCCTGCTCTCAATATCCCAGCCGGTCTCGTAGTAGTTGGACGCTGATGCCGACTCATCGTCTGTGACAACACATCGTAAGTCAATTCCGGATGCTATCGGGTGGTTCCAGTCTATCATCAAGTGGAATACCAAGTCAAGGTTTACGCCTGAGGTTGTTGACTCTGATCCGGAGCCATCCAATGTCACGTAGTTGTTCGGGTCGCTGCTCTCCGTGAAACCGACACCCGCTTCATACTTCAAGGTCCAGTATGTGATGGTGCGTGCATCGTTGAGGCAGCTCAGCTCCACTGACTCGATGTGAGAAGCACCATCCCCATCCTGATGTGAGGTGCTGATCTCGTAGTATCTGTTCCTTGCATAGAGCATGTTACCGTCATCGAGGTTTGAACATGAAGGAGTCTGGTCGTTGACCGGCGCAGTGTCGGTGAGTCGGATGTACATCTCCTGTATTCTCCATGTGTCCTGATCGGAGTCACCATTTCGATAGACATCACTGATGCTGACATAGCATTCTGAACCGGTAAGGTATGAATGGATGTCCACCGTGAAGTCGCTGTGCACACTGCTCTGGATGGTGTGGTCAGGTGTTGTGTCACCGGCCTCGAACTTGAATGTGAGGTCCTCCGGAGAACTAGATATGGCAAAGTTGACCACGAGTTCCTCCTTGGCGTATGTGTTCCAATCGACGCCGGTGAACTTGTAGACCGCCTCAAACCTGTGTCCCACGCCCTGGTACCCATCCACTCTCCAATTGTCTGCCGTGAAGGCTCCTGCCCAATACTCAGATGCATAGTCCACTTTGACCTTGAAGTTGGAGTGCAGGTACTTGCTGTCACTTGATGAATATGTGATATCAGACTGTTCTCGATCAGGAACGATTCCCATCAAGTCCCAGGTCCCCTGATCATTGTAGAACCAGATTCTCACGGTGAAGACCTTGTGGGGCATTGAGGTCACTCCGATGTTGAGAATGAATCTCACCTGAGTGTAGGCACTCGTGTCGATGTCGGGGCAAGTCATGGACCCTCCATACGACTCTGGATCGTTCTGAAAGTCACCACTTGAGTACAGAATGTCATACGCACTCCACCCCGGTGGGGTAGAGGAAAAGGTGGCTTGTGTCAGCAAGTTATTCCATGCCGAGTATGAACTCTCAGTCAAGTCTGTTGTCGTGGTGTTACTGTCTCCCATCCCTGGTATGACAGACGTATGCGAACCGTAGAGAAGGCTCTGTGCCGAGTCGACGTAGTCATTTCCTGCTGCCGGAACTATGACCGGCTCGGCCTCTATGATCTTCACATCTTCCTCCTGAGAGCTGTTCCCAGCACCCAAGTGCAGATTTACCGCCTGACTGCCAATGATGACTATCAGGACAGAAACTGCTAGAACTACAACTAGTTTTCTTTGGTGGCGATTAAGCAATCACGTAACCCCTCTGAACTGCGACCTACTGGTCTGGTCACGCCGAGTCCTGAAGGGATTAAAACATTTCCTCTCTTCTTGATGGGAACATGAGTGGAGCCGGTCTATCTCAAGGCTTCGCGCTCAGCCTCAAGCAGTTGGGTGAGCTTGGCCATGATAGACCTGCACATGACCTGTGCAAGCTCGACCTTCTCCGGAGAACTGGGTTTCACACCCTCGTCTAGGAGACTGTTCCTCAGGACTGTCTCCAGCTCAATGCCAATCTTCTCCAGCTGCCCGGTCGGCTGTCCTGCCATGGCTGCCTCTGACCGCAGACGGTTGATTGTGTCCTTGATGTTCTCGATGGATTCTTTGAGTGCACGCTTCTTCTCCGCCTCGCTGCTCCAGTCTCTGAGTCCAGCCTCTGCCTCGGCCTCAAGGCGCTTCTCCTGATCTTCCACCGCCTTGATGGCTTCATCAAAGGCGAGGGACAGGCGCTCCAGGGCAAAGTCCTTGGCCTTCTCCTGCCTCTCTCGCATGACTCGTTGTACGAGGTCATCGTCCCCGATGACGGCATCAATGGCATCGATCATCTCATTGACGACCTTGATTCGTGCCTTGGCCGCCTCCAGTTCTCCTGCCTCGACATCTGACCTGCTGGTCGAGATGGCGGATGCGAGACCGTCGACAATCCTCACCAATGGTTCTACCTCAAATTCCGAGTCCTGGATGGATGACTTCAGCAGGCCAAAGCGTCCATCTGTCACATCTGCATCATGGAGCAGTTTCTCAGTCTCTTTGAAGTCCTTCAATAGTACTGCCGCGGGCCCCGCCTGAAGACTGTACTCCGTCTTGAGTTTGTCCAAGTATGTGCCCCGCACAATCACTGCATACTCCTTAGTGCCGACCATGTCCTCTTTTGACTTCACGACCACTGCAAGGTCCAGAGACTCACCAGGAGGGAGTATGGGAACGGTCTTGCTGTGCTCCCCGGAGACGAACTCGAGACCCTCGTCAAGACTCCACTCGATGCGCATGTTCAGAGCTTCTCCCTCTCCTTCGTTCTTGATCACAATACGAATTGGAAACTCTTCGGAGAAGGTCAGGTCTACAGGAAGTATCAGATGGCTGGTAATCTTGGGTACTTTCAGTTTTCCCCTGAGCAACTCGCGTACCATGTCGAGACCGCGGTCGACGTACTTTGTGAACTCCTGACTTCCCGCTGAGGCGAGTGCCGCCTTCAGTTCAGTGACCGCTGCGTTCTCAGCAGAGGCAAATGAATCGAGATTGACCGTCTGGATTGCGTTCTCGAGCATCTGAGGGATCTGACTCAGCCTAACGACCGCAGGGAGCCTGATCTTGGAGGCATTCTGTGCATTGAACGTTCTGGCCATGTAGAAGGCGTCAGCCTCCTTCCCAATCATGATGTAGATCATACAAGCGGCCATGGCCAACGCAGTGCCCTTGCCCGTTTCCGCGTCCTCGCTCCACATCAAATGCTCCTGAGAGGCCGCCATCAGATCATCGGCCGCAGCCTTGTAGGACTCAACAGCCTTCGTGGCGTCTGCCATGTCGGAGTACACATCCCCAGCCTCACACATGAACAGTGCCGCCTTCTTGTAGCTCTTGCCCGCACGGTATTCCTGTGCGGACCTGACGAAGGCCTCGGCTGCCAAGGTGTATTCACGCTCCGCACCCGCTATGTCGCCACGCTCTTCTGCCTGGCGCGCAGCCTGAAGGTGCTGTCTTCCAGCAGACTGGCGGACTGTGTCCTTCTGTGACTCCTCAATCCATCTCTTGGCTCTCTCATCTGACATTTGCTTCTACTCCTGTGACACGAGATTGGCAGGTTGGTGTCTATGCCTTCCTGACCATCATCAATACACTTCGCGAGGTGAGTGCTTCAAGCGGTCTGGAAGCCCTCCACCGTGCCCCTCGATCACCAACTCAAATCCCCTTCCGATCCGAGCCCCTGCCGAGGTCTGGTATCCTACCTTTTCGATTCCGCGAGCGTTGCGCTCAGCAGCTCTCCTCTCAATCATGCCGGTCCCTGTTGGGATAACGAGGACCAGCTTCTTGGCCGCCTCATCCACTGTCAGGGTGATGGGGGTTGAGGGAGTACCTGAGCACTCATGGAATTGGCTGTCCCTGTATTCGAGAACTTTCTTCATTTGAACAGTTACACCACCAATAGTCAGTTCTAGAAACACGCTGTCGTGGTTGCATATTAGCATTTGCGCGATGAAGCTCACAAAGACAAGAGATGCGCGTGGGAAAAGAAAGAGGGAGGAGCCCAAGAGCCTGACGGATCCTGAGCTCAGAATACAGGCGAGAACCTGTACCTGCAAGTAATCTAGTCCGGTGGCGGTGGTGGCGGTGGAGTGTCATCCACTTTTGTGTCGACTGGTCTGAGGACCGAGTCGCGCTTCTTTCGTGTGAAGACAAAGCCCATGATGATGAGAATCAATCCCAGGATTGCCACACCTGCACCAATCATTACCGTGTATCCCGGTACGAAGTCATACGCCGCATTGTAGCCTGGCAACAGGGCCAAGACAGCACCGGCGATTACAAGTAGTGCACCGAAGCATATCCAGCCCGATCGCACATATTCGCGCCAAGTTAAGTAGCTCATTTTCGAAGCTCCTATTCGAGACGTAACCACGTTGTCTCGTCTATCTCTAGTCGATGTGGCCCAATTCTATTAAGGTTAATGGGGACTGAAAGGGGCCTCGTTCATCACTCGAACGAAAAGGACACGATGCATCCTGTCGATGATGTGTTGACAGATATCTTGAGGCCTGACAGGTCGCTCAGCTTCCTTGCCAGGGTCTCGTGGAACGCACAGGGATAGGCAGGAGGCACTCTGTCTGCACTCGGGTCCAGAGACCTGCAGATCCTGAGCACGTCACAGTTGTGCGTTTCCACAGTAGAACGATCAGAGGTCGTCTTGGGTATCTGACTGTCCGTGGCACAAGACTGGATCAGTGCACCGAACTTCTTCACTGCGATACCTGGGTCGTTCGGGTCCAATGAGGCCCAGTACTTGATCAACTCGTCAGCGACCCGGTCAAACATTGCTTCAAGGTGAGCCTTGGACAGAGCGTTTCCGTACGCGGCCATCTCGGCTATCATGGTCGCGTGTGCCTCAACATTTGTCTTCCAGGCGTTCTCACCGGTGGTCCGTTCAATCGCTGGTATCTCTCCCACTCGCATGTCTGGGAGTTCCTCCTCTTCCTCAGAGTCCGCTTCAGGCACTGCAACTCCTGACTCGTCAGTGGAACTGGGAGGTGCCGATACAGCCGCACTGCCGTCATCATACACCAGGTCCGGGACCTCATAGTTGGGGCACACGCCTGATGTCTGGTATCTTCTGGAGAACTGCATCAGTCGCCCTGCCATCTGAGCCACCGCGGCCCTGCTGAGGCCCTCCACTCTAATGTGCCCATAGGCAACCCCAACGATGTTCTCCAGACCCAGCTCGGGGATTGTCTTCTCTGTAATGACTTTCTTCCCACGGACTACTCTCACTGCCCACATGTCGTTCATGACTCCTGCCTGGGCAGCGTAGCTAGTGTTTGTTATCCCCACCAGCGGAGAAATCGGATAGAATCCACCCATTGTCATAGCTCCGGCGCGTCTGTACCGAACCCCTCTCCGAACTGTCATTCAAAAGAGTATCGGGAATGTACCTTCACGATATCGAGAGACTCGGCTCCCTGAAGACAACTCTCAGAGTGATGATGGAGTAGCTGTCCACGGGAATCTCAACAGTCCGGCCAGACACACTCAGTTCCCCTATCTCTCTCTCAAGAAGGTCGACTAACTCGACACGTTTCAGGTCTCGCACGAAGGTGAGAGTCGACTTTCCGGACTCTCCCTCTGGTTCATAGAGACGGAGGATCAGGGTGTCTTTCTGACCGGAAGGTCTGACCGACGAGACCGCAAGTTGTACGCCCTCGATGAGGATAGAAGGACTCTCCTCCTTGTAGGTGCCTGCGGGCTCTTCAAGGGGATATGCGATGAGCGGCAGTCTGTGTTCGGCAGAGACCTTCCAGACATCGGCGCTCTTCCAGTCTCCTGAGTGGGAATGGATCATGTAACGGTAGTGGTGTTCTCCGAGGTCTCTCGCAGTACGGGTCTCAACAACGTCATCATCTAGGCCGTGGGAGAGGTAGTCCACACTCCTGAGGATGGTCACCTTCAGGACGCCATCGGAGAACTCAAACTCGTGGAGTCCCGGGGCGGAGAGACATACCCCAAACTCGGGACCTGCACAGTCAACCCAGTCTAGGGCCGGGAATGCACTGCTGACATCATTGAGTGTGTCCTCGACAGGGGCTGAACATCGTTTCTCTGCCCCGAACTGAGAACCAACGGTCACCTCGGTCTCAAAGATTGGCAACGGGAAGTTCAGACGGACTCTCCTGTTGCGTGACTGGAAGTCAAGGTCCATCTCAAAGTCCACTCTATGCAACCCCTCGTAGATTGTGACCCTGTCCGTTCTCGGAGAGTTATCAAACTCACTTGTGATCTCGAAGGTTGTCCGTACCGGTCCAGACTCGGTCACTCGAAGGGTCCCAGCGGTGCGCAGTGAAGACATGTCGGAGACCTCACCACTGAACTCCGGCGCTGAGAACCTGTAGAGGTCTCCCACATCGCTCTCTGAGGTGATGTGGTTGGCGGGACCGTTCACTATGTCCACGCCAAGCCTCTTGTCATGTAGTCTCGTGATTGCACCGTTGAATTCGTCGAACTCGATGATGTACTCGCTGGACTCAGCCCAGGAGTTGCCGACCTTCATGGTCGTGTCGAAGTCTGGTTTCTCGGTCGCACCCACCACACGGTACAGTCTATGTCCAAGGCTCGGGAGGCTCGATGCGACGAAGGATATCTCTATTGGACTTGCTCCTTCCTCGCTGCATATCTGATACGGTACTGCATTGCCTTCAGGATCAAGGACGTTGAAGAACTCGTCGTTGATTCGCGATGTGTCGATCAGTGTTCTTACCACATCAGTGCGTTCCGATGGAAGTGGGTTGAACACGACAAAGGAGAACTCACGGGGGTCATGCTTGATTCTGGTAGCCAGACCACCGATGGCGTCCTCAAGAAGCCCTTCTGCCTGTTCTATCGCTTGCTTGTACCGCTTGGCGGCCAAGAGATACGGCTCGTCAGCAATGGTCCCCCGGATTATGTTATGGTCCTGATTGAAGAGGAGAATTCTCCAGAGGTTCTCAAGGTCTCCATTCCTCGAGTTGTCTCCGGATTGACAGAGATACAACTCGATCAGGTACAGCAGGCCCTCGAGGCGCCGATTGGCCAGTTTGAGACCAATCCTTGCACTGAGTCCACCTGAGCGGACTCCGGAGAACCTCCCTGATATCAGAGGGCCCGAGATCACGGGCAGGTCGGCCTGAACTCCTTTCAGCTTCTCTGCGAACTCTCCGGCTGTCACTATGTTCATCCGCATGTCAGGGAAGGTCTCGTTCCAACGGACAACGAGGTCGTTGAGATGCGGGAGCGGAGGGACGAGGTCTCCTCCCACTGGAATGAATATGTTCTGTGAGGATGCACAGTCCCCACTGTCCTCAGCAATACTGAGCAGGCTGGAGAATGCCTCTCGTGTATTCTCTGAGAGCCATGCTGCACTGTCGTATCCATTCAGGAGCCACACGGCATTCACTTTGCTCCCATCTGGACCCTTCCATACGAACTCTGTCGGCGCATCATAGGGCATTCCTCTCCAGAAGTAGTATGTGTCAATCCCACAGAGCCTCAGGACCTGAGGAAGTTGGCTGAAGTGCCCTGCACTATCGATGCCCCAGCCTGTTCTGATGGGCACGCCCAGATCGCTTCGTGTAGGATTGCACCCGAAGAGGAACTGTCGAGCGATCGATTCGCCATCGGGGATGATGAGGTCAGGCATGACGTAGGTTCCACCCACAATCTCTATCCTTCCCTCCAGCACTCGCTCATGGAGCATGTCCCAATAGTTCGGGAAGAGCCTCTTGAACCCCTCCAGCAGTGTGACCTGGTCCAGACAGAACTTGTGGGTCTCATGGATATCGAGGTAGTCAAGTACACTCTTCACATTCCATGATACTATGCTGATGTTGTGTTCGTAGGTCTCAGTCCGAGAGTTGTCGAAATGCAGAAAGGGACAGATGTTCACTATTGAGCGTCGAGTCATCGTATCATCCCGTGCGTCGAGTTGAGCGTCTCTGCGCCTTCGCAGAACAGAACACAGACCCTTAAAGTCCTATTCGCTACAAGGTATTCGTTTCGCGAACGGTTAACCAAAAACGGTTAACTTATATTGCGTCAGGTCAGAGGTAAGTGCGGAGAGTCCCCGACGGTAGGCGGTCGTTCTCATGTTCAGAGACCTGAAGTATCCGACGAGTACGCAGAATCGCATCTGGAGCCTCAGGAGAAAGCAGGTCCGGCCAGTGGACATCGCGGAGCAGCTCAGCGTGTCAAAGGCATTCATCAGCAAGAGCCAGAGGATCGCGGAAGAGAGGATCGATGGTCTCATGAGACACGCGGCTCGTTCGAATCGGATCCGGTTGGACCGTGTCAGTCCACAGCATGGTTTCGCGCAGGGATACTGTGCGGCCTATGATGCGAGGACCTACATAACGTACTCCCCGAAGATTGGAGTTCAGATGTGGTTGGACCACACTGGGGACTGCAGTGGATGCTCCGAGTTGAAAGAGTGCACAAGGATTCTCAAGACCCTCTCTGAGGAGTGGGACCTGGAGATTGACGAGTCTGTGCCTCCGACTGAGAGGGCGTCGAAACTGTTCCAAAGCATGAGGAGGAAACTGGAATGGTGCGAGTGACCAAGATCTTCAACATCATAATGGAGAACCTGCGAGCATGCAGACTCCCTTTCATCTCATCAGATGACGAGTCGGCCGTGACAGAGGGCAAGCGCTCGAGAGAGTCGGAGTTCAAGGAGATACCTGGAGGTCTGAATTCCCTCATTGTGTTGACACTGGCCATACTCCTTGTGGCCGTCCCCTTTGTGACCTTCGGGGCCCAGAATACACACCCCATCGTGTCTGTATCGAGTGAGGACCCCTTCACAGAGACCTCGGCCATCAACTTCAGCATCAGGAGCATGAACTCGTCCTCTCATACTGTCCTCCTCAACGACTCGTTGATGACTGATGTGTCGGGTTGGCGTGTGAGTTCTGCTGCGGGGATTGAGGACAGTCTCACGCTGATCCCGAGGGACCTCGTCTCATCGGGTGTGTTTACTGTCCCGCAAGGGTTTCGGGTGAGTTTCGAGCGACTCATCTCGCTTCCACTAGTGGACTACACGGAGGTCAATCTGTCGGCGTCCCTGTCCACCGAGTCAGGTTCGGGGTACACGATGCTGCAAGTGGACTTCTGGTCTCCTGTGAATGAGAATCCACAGGCCTCCTATCTTGACGTGAAGGACTTGGAGGTCGGGACTCCGTGTGATCCGAACATCAGTATTCCAATGTCCGATGTCATTGGGTCCGTATCAACCTGGAGCATAGAGATGAGAGTGACGATCGACGTCACTCCTCTCACGCCAATGACTTTCTCTGTAGGAAATGTAGCTGTGGTCGCAGAGTCCGATGAGGCTCTTGCGCCTCTGAGGGTTGACCTGAGGACCCTTGACGGTGAGAGCATCTTCTCCAACTCGTTTAGTGCCTTCTGTGGCAGACCGCCCATGCTTGTGCTCACAAGAAGTGGATTTGGAGGCACTGCCTTTCTGGTACCGCGCTCTGCCAATGACACATTCTTCCTCAAGCCCTGCAACCTGACCGGTTCAATCGCATGGCCTCAAGCATCGGTTCGCTGGGACTATGAACCTGTCATGGAATCCAATCTCACCCTATCGATTTCTGAGGGCTCAGAGTACACTGTCACTGCAAGGATCCCCACAACCAAGCTCCTCATCCAAATGGAGCCAGACGTGCCTCTGCAACTCTTCGAAGTCAGAGGGCCTGCTGTGAGTGACGCGCCGACGTATTACTTCATGGGTCTGACAGAAGTGCCTGATGTCCTGTACTTGCCACCGTACCCGGGTGATGTCGCAATCACGATCGAGACAGTGTCAGAGTGGTATCTCACAGACCAGCATATCTATGTCCGTGTGGACGCCACGAGTAACGGCACTAAGACCGTGCACGTCACTGTGGACTATCCCTTCATTGAACTTGGTCGCGTGGCTCTGGACTTGGGAACCTTGGTCCTTGCCGCATTTGCGGGAGTTCTGTTCCTGCTCTTCTGGCGCAGACTGCGTTTTGAAACGAGGTCCTCCACGCGCATATCCCTCCTCCGTGACCCTCGGCTGGGACCAAGTATCTTCCTTGTGCTTAGCGCCATGCTTCCGTGGCTCGCATGGGCGTGGAGCTTCGGCGGATACAGTGACCTGTTCATCCCGACCGTGTCGCGTGTCACGCACTCGTCCTCGGGAGTCGGTATCCTGGGGGCCATATACGTCTGCAATTCGGTGAACGTGCTGATGCCCATCTTCCTCTTCTGGATACCGTTGCTACTTGTGGCATCGAGAATTGGAACATCGCTCTCTGAGGACTCGCAGATTTGGACCTTCAAGGTGCTGATGGTACCGGCGATCCTTGCGCTCCTTACAGTCACAGGAGGAGTCCTTCTGGGTTACTCCGTTGGTTCGGGAGCGCTTCTGGCCTTGGTGTCACCTATGCTCTGGCTTGTAGAGTACAAGATCTACCGGCGCTTTGCAGGAAACGGTGAAAGAGAGTAAGATCATTGGAGAGAGAACTGGGACGGACGTCGTAGCATCCGCCTCAGTGAATACGGTCTCAGCCTAGACGTAGCCAGGGAGAACATCGCTCTCTTTCCGAGGTTGCCTCTTCTTGACCTGCTCAGCGATCTCCATGAATCGCTTCACGTCATCGTTCGAGATGCTTGGTCTCACCTCTTCCATTGCCTCCTCAAAGTGCTTCATCTCGACAGGTTTGACCTTCCAGTCGCCTCTGACTGCGGCCATGGCGGCCTCCCGAGTGAGTCCTTCGATGTCGGCACCTGAGAATCCCTCGGTCATGTCGGCAAGCTTGTCAATACTCACGTCATCTGCCAAGGGCATCTTCTTGGTGTGCACCTTGAGGATCTCAATCCTCGCATCTCTGTCGGGAGGTGGCACGAATACGATGGAGTCGAACCGACCTGGTCTGAGCACTGCGGGATCAAGGATGTCAGCCCTGTTTGTCGCGCCGATGACCAGTACATTCTGAAGTGACTGCATCCCGTCAAGTTCTGCCAGGAACTGGTTGACGATCCTCTGGCTCACGCCGGTTTCATCTCTCATTCCCCGAGCACCCATGATGGCGTCTATCTCGTCGAAGAAGAGGACACAGGGGGCCGTCTGGCGGGCTTTCTTGAAGATCTCCCGGATCGCCTTTTCAGACTCACCCACGTACTTGTTGAATATCTCTGGGC
>Ga0164310_10001216_pt1 | contig 14431 bp, 20 predicted proteins | sample GuaBasSedimGuay1_FD_121795 | JGI IMG/M metagenome (GOLD analysis project Ga0164310, IMG submission 121795) | Subseafloor sediment microbial communities from Guaymas Basin, Gulf of California, Mexico - Guay1, Core 4569-9, 0-3 cm | ecosystem: Environmental > Aquatic > Marine > Hydrothermal vents... | reverse complement strand
CTTCTAACTTCAACCGCAGTACCTGCTTCACCTTGCGCATGGATAACCTCCTTCTCGCCATATGTGCCCTCCCTGCAGTTTTTGCACAATATGGCTCTTTTACTTTAAGTTATCCAGTGCTGCTCATTTGCCCTAAGTCGATTCTTAATGCCGTCCAAAAGTGGCCGGATAAAATCAGATTGGGTGGCCACTTTGCTTAAGATTGGGTGGCCGGAATGGATCGGATTAGGTGGCCGGTTTCAATCGGATTACGCAGTGGGTTCGATCAGTATATCTAGATTAAAAGTTGCTCTCGGAACGCCATGCAGGACTGCTGCAACGCCGCCGACTACAACGTATTTCACACTATGTTTTTGTAAGGACGCGAACACGTCCTTTAATTGGTTGAGCATCTTTCTGCTCCATGATCTTAGGATTGGCAGATAGAATCATTTCAGTGAACTGGCACAACAGTTCCATTCTCTCTTCCAGGGTCAGTGATTGGAACCAACGGGCCTTGGCCTCAATGCTCTCTTCCTTCCTGTCATGTGAAATGGGACTATCCATGGCAAACGGTGTACAGAAAAGGCCTCATACCAAGACAATCCACTTCAAATCCTTAGAAACTGCATTGTAGAGCCTCTTGTCACCGGTCATCAACTCACACTTTTGTTCTTCTGCAAGGGCAAGGTAGCTGCCATCATAGGCACTCACACCGTACCTCACAGAAAACTCCCAGATCCTTCCTGAAAGATGCCCCACATCTTTTTTTGCAATATCCAGCGAAAGCATTTCATCAAGCAGCTCCTTGACCAACTCCAGCTCAATCCTGCCCCTCCTATTGGCTACTATGCAGGCATTTATTATTTCATAAGTTATCAGGGAAGGGGCCAAAAAATTGCATTCACCGCTCGCATATGATTTCATAAGTTCCTGCGCTGCCTCGTGACCGAATTCATCTTTGAAATAGGCTTTGAGCAGGACACTTGCGTCAATAACTATATCCATTTCTTTCAAGTTCCCCTCTGCTCTGCTCGTAAATCTCAGACGCAGTTATATCTCTATCCTCGAGTTTCTCTGATATTTCAAGCATCTTAAGGTAATTTCTGATGCGTTTTATCTCTTTATATTGCTCATAAGGAAGAAGCACGGCAACAGGCTTCCCTCTCTTTGTCACAATAAAATCCTTGTCACTTTCTACCACCTCTCTGACAATACTGGTAAACCCCCTTTTCCCCTGTGCTATAGTCACTTTTTCAGTATTCATATGACTACCTCCAATAGTCATATAATAAACGTTGTTACGCGTGTCGTCAATGGCTTTTCAAGCTGACCAACAACTGAACTTTTTTAGGAACATCCTCTCTGCAATTATGTCCACAGCAGTTACTGTTTATGGGCGACCAGCCCCAACTTGCCCATTCTATAGCGCAATGACCTGGGGGAAAGACCTAGAAGCTTCGCTGCCCTTTCTCGTGATCCACGAGACAGCTCAAGGGCCTTGAGGATGTACTCTTTTTCTATCTCTGCCAGCACCTTTTCCAGATCAATGCCCTCAGGCCCTATGTCCGTACGCCTTCGATTTTGGGATATCCGACCTTGTTGCAGATTTGACAAGGTAAGGCTTTCGGGAAGCACGATATTTGAGGTCTCAAGGGCTACACTCCGTTCAATAATGTTTTCCAGTTCCCGCACGTTTCCCGGAAATGGATATTGTTGCAATATATCCAAGGCGTATGCGGAGATCTTCTTGATATCTTTACCAAACTCCTTTGAGTATTTTTCAAGGAAATGATAAGCCAATAAAGGCAAATCCCCTATGCGCTCCCTAAGAGGCGGTATTGCGATATGAATTACGTTCAGCCTGAAATAGAGATCTTCCCTAAAATTACCTTCCAACACCTCTTTTTCCAGGTTCTTGTTTGTAGCTGATATGAACCGCACATCAACGCTCTTTTCCTCCCTGCCTCCGACTGGCGTAAAGGTCCTTTCTTGTATCACTCGCAAGAGCTTGACCTGCATGGTGGGGGAGAGTTCACCCACTTCATCCAGAAACACCGTCCCTCCGTCAGCCACCTCAAATAATCCCTCTTTGTCCGTAGTGGCCCCGGTAAACGCACCCTTCTTATATCCAAATAATTCACTTTCAATGAGGTTTTCGGGTATGCCTGCGCAGTTGATTACAACAAACCGCTTGTCCTTGCGCTCGCTGAGCTGGTGGATGGCACGGGCCACAAGTTCCTTCCCGGTTCCGCTTTCTCCAGAGATAAGGACATTAGTGCTGGTACTCGCCACTTTTTCAATCAGGTTATATATCTTGATCATCTGGGGGCTCTCACCCACCAACAGGCCGAAATGGTACTTGTCCCCCCCGGGCTTCTCGTGCCCTTTAGTGTCAAGTCCTTTCTTGCTAGCGAGGGCCTCCTGTACGATCCGTTTGAACTCGTTTACTTTAAAGGGTTTGGGGATATAGTCATAAGCCCCCTCTTTCATGGCCTCGACAGCGGTCTCAGCGGTGGCATATGCCGAAATCAAAATGACCAAGGCCTGTGGATCAACGGCCTTGGCCTTTTTCAAGACCCCGATTCCATCAATGTCCTTCATCCGAATATCAGTGACAATCAAATCAAAGGTCTCTGAATCTAGGAGTTCACATGCCTCCTTGCCGCCGGATGCCAATGTAACATCATATCCTTCGCTAGTGAGCATGATATCCAAGAACTCTCGCATGCTCTTCTCATCATCAACGATGAGGATTCTACCTTCCTGCCCACCGGTCAGGCAGGGATCTCTTCCAGACAACTCTCCCTCCTACCATTGTGAGTTCCACCCTACCCCGCATACGTCTTCCCACAAAGGGCGAGTTCTTACTCTTTGACAAGATGTCCTCTCCGGACAGTATATATTCCTCGTCAGGGTCTACAATGGCCAAATCGGCCTTGTTGCCCTCTGCGATTCTCCCGGCCTCTATTTTCAATATACCGGCTGGATTCCAAGTCATCTTCCTGATAGCTTGTGGCAGGGTCAATACCCCATCTTTGACAAGGGCCAAGGTGAGTGGGAGGGCAGTCTGAAGCCCGATCATCCCAAAGGCTGCCTTATCAAACTCCACCTCCTTTTCCAAAGGGCTGTGAGGTGCATGATCTGTAGCGATCACGTCAATGGTTCCGTCGGCCAGGCCTTCTCTTATGGCCTCCACATCCATTGGGGTTCTCAAGGGTGGATTCACCTTGGCATTAGTGTCATAACCTATCACCGCACTGTGATCCAGGCTGAAGTAGTGAGGTGCCGTCTCAGCAGTGACTGGGAGACCAGCTTCCTTTGCCCTCCTTATAAGTGAGACAGATTCGGCAGTGCTCACATGGGCAATATGCACTGGGCACCCCGTCAGTCTGGCAAGACATATCTCCCTATACACGACTACCTCCTCACTAGCCGCCGGGATTCCGGGAAGCCCTATGCGTGTGGACACCTCCCCTTCATGCATTACACCGCCTTCAGATAAAAAAAGATCCTCACAGTGAGAAATGATGGCCAAACCATGGAACCGCGCATATTCCATGGCACGTCTCATAAGCTCGCTGTTCCTTACCGGTTGTCCATCGTCAGAGACACCAACCGCCCCTGCCTCCCGAAGGTCCCCAAACTCCGTAAGCCTCTCGCCCTTTTGCCCCACACTAATGGCAGCGATGGGGTAGATCTGCACGAGGTCGGCGCGCTCGGCCTGCTCCAGTATAAATTCGGTCACTGATCTTGAATCATTGGGTGGGTCTGTATTCGGCATACATGCCAAGGCCGTAAAGCCACCAGCAGCTCCTGCCCGGCTCCCACTGGCTATAGTCTCTTTATATTCATATCCTGGCTCCCTCAGGTGCGTATGCATATCCACCAGGCCCGGGAGCACCAGTTTTCCACTGGCATCGAGCGTTTCCACATCATCACTTCTTCCCTCAAAAGTTCCCCAGGGAAGAATATGACGGATCTTGCCCCCTTCGATGATGAGATCACGCTCCTCCACCGTTTCCTTTACAGGATCCACAACCTTTCCATTTCTAATCCACGTGATCACTTTTTGCGCCTCCAATCAAGAGGTAAAGAATCGCCATCCTTATCGCCACTCCATTAGCCACTTGGTCAAGGATAACCGAATAAGGTCCGTCTGCAACAGGGGAATCAATTTCAACACCACGATTCATAGGGCCAGGATGCATGACAATAACATCCTTGTTGGCCCTTTCAACAATAGCCTTATTCAGGCCAAAAAATTGTGCATACTCCCGTAGGGTGGGAAAAAGGAGCTTACTCTGCCTCTCCAGTTGTATCCGCAGAACCATGACCACATCTTTTCCCTCTACTGCCTTTTTCGGATCATATTCCACCTTCACCCCCATGGACTCGATATCCATAGGTATCATGGTAGGGGGGCCAGATACGGTCACTTGGGCTCCCATCTTGGTAAGCCCGATAATATTTGATCGAGCCACCCTGCTGTGCGCAATATCCCCAATAATGGCGATCTCCAGGCCTCTTATCCTTCCCTTCTTTTCCCTAATCGTGAACATGTCCAGCAAGGCTTGAGTGGGATGCTCGTTGATCCCATCGCCTGCATTGATCACCCCTGCCTCCATTACGCTGGCCAGCAGATGAGGTGCCCCACTTGACGAATGCCTCAGGACAATTACGTCAGGATTCATAGCCTGCAGATTCCTGGCAGTGTCAATCAGGGTCTCCCCTTTCACCATACTACTGGTACTGGCCGAAAGGCTAAGGGTATCTGCACTGAGTCGCTTTGCGGCAACCTCAAAGGAAGTCCTTGTTCTCGTGCTGGGCTCATAGAAAAAATTTATGATGCTTTTACCCCTGAGGGTGGGAACCTTTTTGATGTCCCTATGGGAAATCTCCTTCAGGGATTCGGCCGTATCCAGAATGAGCTCTATATCCTCGACCGACAGTTGCCCCATGCCAAGCAGATCCTTGTGATGAAAACCCTTCAATTTACGCACCTCATAAAAAAAACCTCCTTGCCGCAAATGCGACAAGGAGGCAATTCTTGTTGTGGTCATACACAATCATGGCCAGAAAGATTTAATTCACCCCACTTAGAATCAGCAGATGGTAAATTGGCTTAACAAGCCTCGTCACTAAGAAAATCCACGTCCCTTAGTTGGCAAGTCCATCAAGAACCTCTTAATACATCACCTTATATCATTTAACCACAAAACTGAATAATTGGGAAGCAGTTATTTTCACTTATCGCCCTCCCCTTCCGGGGGCTGCTCAGCTTGCTCCTTGCTAACCTCGTCGGTTGCAGGAGAAGCAGAGGTCTCCACGGCCTTTTTAGCTTCTGGCTTTGCCCTCTTTTTCTTCTTTTTCTTAGCCTCTTCGGCTGATATGAGCTGGACAATGGAAATGGGGGCATTATCACCCTTGCGATTGCCTTTTTTGATGATCCTTACATACCCCCCCTGCCTGTCCATAAAGCGGTCCTTAAGCTCATCAAAAAGACGGTGGGTCACTCGTTTGTCCATCATATAAGCCAGGGCCTGGCGCCTGGCATGGAGGTCTCCACGTTTTGCCAGCGTTATCATTCTTTCAGCAATTGGCTTCAATTGCTTTGCCTTTGCATCCGTTGTCTCTATTTGCTCATACCTGAACAGGGAGGTCACCATGTTACGAAACATGGCCCTCCTGTGGCTCGAATCTCGGCCTAGATGTTTACCCGCCTTCCTGTGCCTCATTTTTCTTTACCCTCTTGTTCTGCTTCTTGCCCCTCTGCCTGCTCCGGTTTAGGAGGTAGTGGAAAATTGTCCAGCTTCATACCGAGGTGCAAGCCCATCTCTTCCAATATGGATTTGATTTCATTAAGTGACTTCCTGCCAAAATTCTTGGTCTTGAGCATCTCTGCTTCGGTCTTTTGGACCAACTCCCCAATGTACGTAATGTTTGCGTTTTTCAAGCAGTTTGCAGACCTCACGGAGAGTTCCAATTCCGAAACCGGCCTGAAAAGATTCTCATTCAAGGCCTCTTCTTGCTCCTCTTCCTCTTCTTCTTCAGGCTCAGGTTCTTCTTCGAAATTGATAAAGGGTGTCATCTGCTCCTTTAGAATTTTTGCCGCAAACGCCACCGCATCCTCCGGCAAAACGCTGCCGTCGGTCCAAACCTCCAATGTTAGTTTATCATAATCCGTTATCTGTCCCACCCTGGCATTAGTGACCACATAATTTACCTTCTTTATAGGGGAAAATACCGCATCAACCGGAATTACACCTATGGGGGTATCCTTGCCTTTCAAGCGTTCAGCAGGCACATAGCCTTTCCCCATCTTCACCACCATCTCAATGTTCAGCTTTGCCTCTTTGTTTAGAGTGGCGATATGGTGATCCGGATTCAAAACTTCTGCCAATCCATGGGTATCAATATCACCGGCCTTGGCCGTACCTTCACCTTCACGGGACAGATGCACGGTAGCCTCTTCCACGTCCAGCAGTTTGAACCGCACTTCTTTGAGGTTCAGAATAATATCCGTTACGTCCTCAAGCACCCCAGGTATGGTGGAAAATTCGTGCAATACCCCGTCAAACTTCACGGATACAATGGCAGCCCCTTGCAAGGAGGAGAGCAAAATTCTCCGCAAGGAATTACCGATAGTAATTCCAAAACCCCTTTCAAGGGGTTCACAGGTAAACTTTCCATACGTATTGGAATAGGAATCTTGATCGATCTCTATTCTTTTGGGCTTTATAAGCTCCCGCCAATTTCTTGCTTTTAGATCACTCAATAGAGGCCTCCCGTTAAATGTTATTAACGTTTTTTCAAAGAATGCCTCGGCTTAGATTTATTATCTCTATATTATCCCCTTGCCTGCATTGGTAGAGTCGCCGCAGCACCTTCCCCCATATATGTCAAAAAATGGATTTTTCACTAGCAATGAAAGGCATACAATTTTACCAGAGACAAATCTTATATCCTATTTGGAATACAACTCAACAATGAGCTGCTCCTGAATAGGCATGGTCAGATCCTCTCTGCTCGGCAGGGCCTTGAATGTGCCGCGAAATTTTTCCTTCTCCACCTCAATCCAGTTTGGTATCCCTCTCCGAACAACGGTCTCCATGGCTTCCACAATAGGAGCTACCTTCCTGCTTTTCTCCTTTACTTCTACCACATCACCGGGTTTCAACAGGTAAGAGGGGATATTTACCTTTTTTCCATTTACCAAGAAATGATTGTGTCTTACAAGCTGCCTGGCCTGATTTCGCGAGGAAGCGAAACCCATGCGATAAACCACATTATCCAGCCTTCGCTCTAACAAAAGCAACAGATTCGTACCTGTGATTCCCTTCTGGCGCTCGGCCCGCCGATAGTATCCGCGGAATTGAGTCTCCAGTACACCATAGATTCTTTTGACCTTTTGCTTTTCCCTAAGCTGCAACCTATAATCCGAATATTTCCCGCCACGGCGTTGGCCATGCTGACCCGGCGCATAGGGCCTCCGCTCAAAGGCACACTTATCGCTATAACACCGGTCGCCTTTCAAAAACAATTTCAAATTTTCTCGCCTGCAAAGTCTGCAGACAGAACCTCTGTACCTAGCCAATAGTATTCCTCCTCGATCATGCTTGGTGGACTAAACCCGTCTCCTCTTTGGTGGCCTACAACCATTGTGAGGAATGGGTGTCACGTCCCGTATCACACTTACGGTGAACCCTTCCCTTTGTAATGCCCTTAGAGCGGCTTCCCGGCCCACCCCAGGGCCCTTTATTCTCACCTCGGCCACTTTCAGTCCTTGCTCCATGGCCTGTTTCAGTGCGTCCTGGGCTGCCATCTGAGCGGCAAAAGGAGTGCTTTTTCTGGAGCCCTTAAATCCTACGCGCCCCGCACTGGACTGTGCGATCACATTACCATCGTTGTCTGTGACCGTAACAATCGTATTATTAAAGGTAGATTGGATATGGATAATCCCCGTAGGGACATTCTTTTTTTCCTTCTTCGCCTTTCCTCTCTTCCGAACAGGTTTTGCCATTTTTCTTCCCTTTTAACTTGGCCTGTATAGTTTATTTGGTTTATTTGGTTCGTTTGGTCTATTTAGTCTGTCTGGTCTGTTTGGTTTGTTTGGCTTATTTAGAAACCCGCTGCCAGCAGGCTATGCTTTCCCTCGCAGACCAGAGAGCCACAGAAGCCGGTATCTTGGTTCATTTCTTCTTTTTGCCCATGACGGCCCTTCGAGGCCCCTTTCGAGTCCTCGCATTAGTGCTGGTCCTTTGTCCCCTCACTGGTAGGCCTTTTCGGTGCCTCAAGCCCCTATAAGCGCCAAGATCCATCAACCTCTTGATGTTCATGGACACCTCTCGCCTGAGGTCTCCCTCAACCTTGTATTTCTCATCTATAATCTTCCTAATGGCAGTGATTTGTTCGCCCGTGAGGTCATCAGATTTTGTATTCCAATCAATTCCTGCCTCAGTAAGTATCTTTTGGGCCGAACTCCGCCCTAACCCATAAATATAGGTAAGGGCGATCTCAATACGCTTTCCTTTTGGCAAATCTACTCCAGCTATCCGTGCCAATGCCAGACTCCTTCCCTCGGCTTATTATCCCTGCCGCTGTTTGTGGCGAGGATTTTCGCAAATAACTCTCATGACGCCTTTTCGGCGGATAATCTTACACTTATTACATATCTTCTTTACTGAAGGTCGTACTTTCATCTCTTTTTCTCCGTAAAAGGATCCGTTATGTCTTTTCCTTGTGCCCGCGATAAATGATCCGGCCCCGATTAAGATCATATGGTGACAACTCCACCACGACCGTATCCCCTGGCAGTATCTTGATGAAATGCATCCTCATCTTTCCAGAAATATGAGCCAGTACCCGGTGCCCGTTTTTCAGCTCAACCCGAAACATGGCATTAGGCAATGTCTCAATGACAACGCCCTCTACCTCAATCCCTTCTTCCTTTGCCATATCTTCCTCAAAGCGACACTAATGGTCCACATATTGGGCTATAAGCTATCTCGTTCGCCCAAAACCCTTCCTCATAAAACCCTCATAATGCCGTGTCAGCATATGGGCTTCGATCTGATTCATAGTGTCAATGGCCACACCAACCACAATTAGCAGTGCCGTACCACCAAAGTAAAATGGCACATTGAGTTTGTAAATCAGGATTTGAGGCAAGACACAAACCGCTGAGACATAAATGGCACCAAAAAAGGTAATCCTCGTAAGGACCCTGTCAATATATTCGGCGGTGTTTTTGCCCGGCCGAATCCCGGGAATAAATCCGCCGTAGCGTTTCATATTGTCTGCCACATCCACAGGGTTAAAGTGCACCGCCGTATAAAAGTAGCAAAAGAAAAAGATAAATATCACATAGATCAAAATATATACAATATGGCCTGGAGCCAGAAAGCTCACTATGGTCTGAAGCCAAGGAATCTGGCGTACATTCAGAAAGTTGGCAATTGTGGCCGGAAACATGATAATGGATGAGGCGAATATGGGCGGAATCACCCCTGCCGTATTAACTTTCAAAGGCAAATGGGTGCTTTGGCCACCATACATCTTACGTCCCACAACCCGTTTTGCATATTGAACTGGTATACGCCTCTGCCCTGTCTCCACAAAAACAATTACTCCAAGCACTGCGATCATCAGGGCCAAAATAATGATCATGAAAAAGGGTGTCAGTTCCCCTGTTGACATAAGTCTGAAGGTATTTGCCACGGCCGTTGGAAACCTGGCCACAATTCCCGCAAAAATAATAAGAGAGATGCCGTTACCAATCCCCCTCTCCGTGATCTGTTCCCCAAGCCACATCAAGAACACCGTGCCCGCAGTTAGCGTAATCATGGTTAGAAGGCGGAAGCCCCAACCTCCCACAGGCACTACCATTACACCTCCTGGGCTCGACATCCTCTCCAAACCGAGTGAGATTCCGAAACCTTGCACCAAACACAACAGCACTGTACCGTATCGGGTGTACTGGGTGATCTTCTTTCTTCCCTGTTCTCCCTCTTTATTCAGCTTCTCAAGGTAGGGGACTACAACTGTGAGCAGCTCCAAAATAATGGCGGCACTTATGTAAGGCATGATTCCCAGGGCCATTACCGACATCCTTCGCAAGGCCCCGCCGGAAAACATGTCAAACAATCCAAAAAGTGTTCCTTGCTTTGAACCAAAAAAGGCCGATAATGCCGCCCCGTTTATTCCGGGAGTAGGGATATGACACCCAAGCCGGTAAACTGCCAACATGAATAGCGTAAAGAGGATTCTTCTCTTCAGCTCAGGTATCTTACCAATATTTTGTAAACCACCGATCAATGAAAAGGTCCCCTTATTTTTAAATAGGCCATTGGCTTTTTCAGAGGATTTCTACTCTGCCACCAGCCGCCTCTACCTTTTGCCTCGCAGAAACACTGGCCTTATGCACCTTCACAATAAGGGGCTTGGAAAGCTCCCCATCCCCCAATAGTTTCACTCCGTCCTTCAGCTTCTTGATTAACCCAGCTTCCTTAAGCGTTGCCACATCCACTGTAGCGTTTGCTTCAAACCTCTCCAGATCCTTTACATTCACCGTGGCATACTCGGTGCGAAAGATATTGGTAAATCCTCGTTTCGGCAACCGTCTGTGAAGAGGCATTTGTCCACCCTCAAATCCAGGACTTGGCCCTCCTCCCGAACGTGCCTTCTGGCCCTTGTGGCCCCTGCATGAAGTCTTACCGTGACCCGAACCAGGGCCCCTGCCGACCCTTTTCCTCTTTTTCCGCGATCCTTCTGGTGGTGAAAGTTCATGAATCTTCATTTTATTACCCTGTGGCTCTATCCTATCTTCACAAGAAATGAGACCTTTTTTATCATACCCCTTATGGCAGGGGTGTTTTCCAGCTCCACCGTCTTATGGAGCTTGGTGAGACCCAGGCCCTTCAGGGTCTGCCGAATCTTTTGGTTGTAACCTATTCCGCTTTTTACCAGGGTGACCTTTATCTTATCTGCCATAATATTCACTCAAAACCCTAAAATGATAGATTACTTTACCACTTCCTCTACTGTCTTGTTTCTCCTTTTGGCGATCTCCTCTGGGCTCCTCAAGGCCCGTAACCCCACAATCGTCGCCTTTACCACGTTATGGGGATTGTTGGATCCCAAACATTTTGTCAAAATATTCTGAATACCAACGGCCTCCAAGACCGCCCGAACAGCGCCTCCAGCAATGATACCAGTACCAGGCCTTGCTGGTTTCAACAATACCCGGCCTGAGCCCCACTTTCCAATAATCTCATGGGGAATAGTGGTATTCATCAATGCCACAGGCTGCATATCCCTCTTGGCCTTCTCAATGCCTTTTCGGATAGCCTCTGGCACCTCATTGGCCTTACCTAAGGCACTGCCCACATTTCCCTTTCCATCGCCTACCACTACGATGGCACTAAAACTGAAGCGACGTCCGCCCTTGACCACCTTGGCCACACGGCTGATATGGACGACCTTTTCAATTAATTGAACCTCTTCCTGCTCCTTATACAATGGATCTCTCCCCGCTATCATCGCCAATTATTCTCCAATTCAAATACCTGACCCAAACCAGGAAAATGACAAATGCCAAACTCAAATGTCAAATGAAATCCAAATGCCTTAATGACAAAACATCTCCCATACGCCTATCTCTTGTAGGTACAGGCCAAAAAGCAATGCTCCTAAGTGGGACTTCGCTCTCATTCGGTCATTTGATATTTGACATTGGGATTTTGAAATTTGACATTTAATTATGACCTCAAAAGAAATTCTCTACGTGCTTTAAATGCAAATTTGTTGGCAATCCCTTAAGGATTCCTAGGTTAAAATTCCAACCCCCCCTCACGTGCTGCCTCTGAGAGGGCCTTGACCCTGCCGTGGTATAGGAAACCATTCCTATCAAAAACAACCTTTTTGATCCCCTTCTTAAGGGCCCGTTCCGCAATCTCCTTTCCCACCAAGGCCGCGCCTTTCTTGTTGCAGCCCTCCTTGCCTATCTTCTCCCTGAGGCCCTTGGATACGGAGGAGGCCTCCACCAAGGTCGTTGAGGTAGTATCGTCTATAATCTGGGCGTAAATATGCCTCAAACTCCTGAATACGCATAATCGTGGCCTCTCAGGAGTGCCCTTGATTTTTTTCCTTACCCGTTTCTTCCTTCTCTCTCTGGCCTCTGCCCTATTAAAGGCTCCCATTCCTTACCTCTCCAAGTCATCCGACACTACTTGGCACCAGCCTTGCCCGCTTTGCGCCGGATCACCTCATCTTCATATTTTATTCCTTTGCCCTTAAAAGGCTCCGGGCTTCTAAGGGCGCGGATGTTTGCAGCCGTTTGGCCCAGAAGTTCCTTATCAATACCGGTAAGAGTAATCTTTGACTTGTCCACCTTTGCCTCAATGCCCTTTGGCAAAGGAAAATTGATGGGATGGGAGTATCCCAGATTGAAAATTACACTATTGCCACTTACCTCTGCCCGGTACCCTACACCTACAATCTCCAGACTTTTCTGGAAACCCTTGGTCACTCCTGTAACCATATTGTCCACCAGGACCCTGAACAAACCCTGCAATGACTTAGCCTCTTTATCCCTTCTGGTATCAGACACTGACACCTGAATCTTTTCCGAATCAATGGACAGTTTGACCTTGGGGTGGATTTTTCGCGTTAGCTCCCCCTTGGGCCCTTTTACAATTAACACATCCTCTTTCATTGTAACCTGTACCCCTTGGGGGATGGGTACAGGACGTTTGCCAATTCGAGACATTCAAAACCTCCGGTCACTCCAATACCTCATACACCACCAAGGCATGAGGCTGGCCTCACACAACACTACCACACGGAGCACAGTATTTCCCCGCCTACACGTAGTTTCCTGGCCTTTTTATCCGTCATTATTCCCTTTGAGGTGGATACGATATTGATTCCATAGCCATTCAAGACCTTGGGAATCTCGTCATAGCCTGCATAGACGCGCCTGCTAGGCTTGCTGACCCTCTTAAGCCCCTGAATCACTGGCTCGCCCTGGTCATCGTACTTGAGAAAGATCCGTAGGATCCCTTGCTTGCCATCGGGCATCACCCTGAAATTCTTGATATAGCCCTCTGATTTAAGCACCTTGGCAATGTTTACTTTCAGCCTTGAACCAGGTATATCCACAGATTCATGAGATGCCTTTTGGGCATTTCTGATCCTTGTTAACATATCTGCTATGGGATCGGTCATTGTCATACGTATGCTCCCCGCCTGATATTAGGTTGTTAGACTGTAGGCTGTAGATCATAACCTGATAACCTCTAGCCTTCACCTTCAGCCTAACAGCCTGATAAAGTCAATTGTTCACCAGCTTGACTTTATGACTCCGGGTATTTGCCCGCTTGAGGCCATGGTGCGGAAACATATCCTGCAGATTCCAAACTTCCGCAAGAAGGCCCTGCTACGCCCGCAAATGGGGCAACGATTATATCGCCGCGTAGAAAATTTTGGTTCTCTCTTCGCCTTAATGATAAGTGCTTTTCTTGCCAAAACGTCCTCCCTGCTAACCTCGGAACGGCATACCCATAGCCTTTAGGAGATAAAATCCCTCTTCGTCAGTCTCAGCCGTTGTCACGATAGAGACATTGAGTCCCTTGATCTTGTCGACCTTTTCGTAATCCACTTCAGGAAAGATAATGTGCTCCTTTATTCCAATGGTACAATTGCCCCGGCCGTCAAAGACCTTTGGCGAAATACCTCGAAAGTCTCTTACGCGGGGCAAGGCGACATTGAAAAGTTTGTCCAGAAAATCGTACATTCTATCCTTTCTCAATGTAACCATGCATCCAATAGGCATCCCTTGACGGAGCTTAAACCCGGCGATCGAGCGCTTAGCCTTTGTCACAACAGCCCGTTGGCCGGCTATTAAGGTAAGTTCTTCCACCCCAGAGTCCAGGACCTTGATGTTTTGAATGGCCTCACCAAGGCCCATATTGAGCACTACCTTCTCCACCTTTGGAACGGCCATAATATTCTTATAGCCGAACTCCTGCATAAGTGCTGGAACAACTTCACTATAATATTTCTCTTTTAACCGAGACAAAAGGATCCTCCCTCATTACTCCTTTACAACATATCATCCTATCTTTGTCGGCTCCTCCTTGGATCAGTCATCCAAGGACTCGCCGCATTTTTTGCACACCCTGATCTTTGTCCCATCCTCCAGGCGCCGATGGCCGATCCTCGTGGGCTCTGTGCATTTGTTACATACAAGCATCACATTGGAAATATGCAAAGGGGCCTCTTTTTCAATAATACCTCCCTGGGCCGTTTGGGGGCCAGGTCTTGCATGACGTTTCACCATATTCACCTTTTCCACGAGCACTCTACCCTTCTCAGCATCCACCTTTAATACGGCACCGATTTTTCCCTTTTCCTTTCCAGCTATTACAATGACCTTGTCATTCTTCTTGAT
>Ga0164310_10001215_pt1 | contig 14432 bp, 15 predicted proteins | sample GuaBasSedimGuay1_FD_121795 | JGI IMG/M metagenome (GOLD analysis project Ga0164310, IMG submission 121795) | Subseafloor sediment microbial communities from Guaymas Basin, Gulf of California, Mexico - Guay1, Core 4569-9, 0-3 cm | ecosystem: Environmental > Aquatic > Marine > Hydrothermal vents... | reverse complement strand
GCCGATGGACGTAAGCCGGAGCGCGTGGCGATCATCCACTGCGTCGGCAGCCGGGACCACAACGCTCATCCCTACTGCTCCCGCATCTGCTGCATGTACTCGCTCAAGCAGGCTCACCTGGTACGCGACAAGACCGGAGCCGAGGTGTACGAGTTCTATATGGACATGCGTGCCTTCGGCAAGGCCTACGAGGAGTTCTATGAACGGGTGCAGAAGGAGGGGGTCACCTTCGTGCGCGGTCGCGGTGCCGAGGTGGAGGTGCTCCCCGATGGTAAACTGCGCGTCAGGGGAGAGGACGCCAATCTGGGGCGGCTGGTGGCGGTGGATGTGGACATGGTTGTACTTAGCACAGCCATTGAGGCCCCGCACGATGCTGATAGAGTAGCGACCCTCTTCGGCCTGGGCCGCACCGAGGATGGTTTCTTCGCGGAGCAGCACCCCAAGATAGCACCCGTCCAGACCAACACCGACGGCGTGTTCCTGGCCGGGACCGCCCAGGGCCCCAAGGACGTGCCGGATACGGTGGCCCATGCCGGCGCGTCGGCCTCCATGGCCCTGGCCCTGCTGGATAAGGGCGAGGTAACCATTTCACCGCAGACGGCCGTGGTGGACGAGAAACTCTGCTCAGGCTGCAAGACCTGCATCTCGCTCTGCCCTTACTCCGCCATCAGTTTCATCGAGGAGGAGAACGTCTCCCGCGTGAACGAGGCACTGTGCAAGGGGTGCGGTACCTGTGCGGCGGCCTGCCCCTCTGGCGCTATCATGGCGCGCCACTTCACCGACCAGCAGATTATGGCTCAGATCGAGGGGCTGTTCCGTGTGCTTGAGTCTGAAACAGTGGAGGCAGGCAGATGAGCAACGAGAGCACGGTGTTAATCTATGGGACCAATCTAGGCGGCTATCGGGCGGCGTATGCCCTGGGCAAGAGCGGTCACAAGTTCATCCTACTCAACCGTGGTTCCTACGTGGATGAGATGAAGTATCAGGCACTGGCCCAACTGCCGCTCGACTTCTGCTGGATCTGTGGACACATGCCCCAGCGCCTGTTCAAGGCCCTCGGCGCGATGCAGGATTGCTACAACGCCGAACTGCTGGAGGTCTCCGGCGAGGCGGGGCATTTCCACGTCAAGTTCAAGAAGCGGGACAAGGTGGTCAACAACTTCGCCTGCACCGAGTGCGATCAGTGCATCGAGGTCTGCCCGGTCGAGGTGGATGGTCACAAGGCGATCCGGGTGATCCCCGAGGCCGGGTGGGAGAACTGCTATGTGATTGACTTCGAGCACTGCACCCGCTGCGGCAAATGTGAGGAGGTCTGCCCCACCGGCGCCCTCAAGGTCGAGCGACCGGAGGAGGTGCTGGAGGCCGATGTGGGGGCGATCATCCTGGCCGATACGTTCGAGGAACCCAGCGATGAGGACTTGCGCGACTTTGCGCTGGGCCAGAGCCCCAGCGTGATCCGCAACTCCGAGGTGGCCCGGCGCTCGCTGCTGACCAACTTCGTGCGCGATTCCGTGCGCCTGCCGTCCGGCAAAATCCCGCAGACCTTCGGTATCGTCGTCACGCCCCACTTCAACCGACCGGGCGTCGAGTACGAGAATTACAACCTGAGCGTCAGCGCCATCTACCGCGCCGTCCGGCTCAAGGACGTCCTCCCCCAGGCCGACGTGACCGTCTTCCTGCACGATTATCGGGGGACGGGGAAGGGGCACTACCGATGGTATCAGAAGGCGCTGGACGCCGGGGTACGTGTGGAGCGGGCGGAGACGCTCAAAATCGTCCCCGAGGACGGCGCTGAGCAGGTGACCATCCACTACACCTCTGCGGACGGCGAGGCGCACACGCACCCCGTCGAGTTGGCCATCCTGGTCACCGGGCAAAGCCCCCCCTCACAGATGGCCGAACTCTCGCGGCTGACCGGTGTGCAGGCGGATGAGAACGGCTTCTGTCGCATCCGGCCCTTCTCATGCTGTGAGACGGATGTGGACGGCATCTTCGCCGTTGGGGAACTGACCGGGCCGAAGGGCAACCCGGAGACTGTGTGGGAGGGATGTGCGGCACTGACCGAGGTGCTGAAGTATCTGGGGGAGAAGAACTTCAAGCCGGCCCCCGGCCCGCCACTGCGGGATGTGAGTGAAGAGCCGGTCCGCGTCGGCGTATTCATCTGCAGGTGCTTCGGCCTCTTCGACGAACGGATAGACCTGTCGGCGCTGGAGGAGCGGGTGCAGGCACTGCCCGGCGTCGCTCACGTGGAGGTCATCGAGGGCTGCTGCACCGGCCCGACGATTAAGGCTACTGCTGAGCGCATCAAGGAGTCCGGCGTCAACCGCGTCGTCCTGGCCGTCTGCACCCCGCTGCAAAAGAAGGGTAAGTACAACAAGGCCGTGATGATGGCCGGGCTTAATCCCCTCCTGTGCGAGTACCTGCGCTTTCGGGAGGATGTCATCCAGGTTCACACTGACCGGGATAAGATGCTGGAGAAGTCGCTGGCGTTGATTCGCAGCGGCGTGGAGAAGGTCAGGCGCGGGATGGCTGCCGGTCCGCCTACGGACTCCTTCACCCCGCATGCGCTGGTCGTCGGCGGAGGGCTGGCCGGACTGACCGCGGCTCACGAGATTGCCGCCAATGGTTTCCCTGTCGTGCTGGTGGAGCGCGAGGAGAGACTGGGCGGGCAGATGCAGTATCTGACCGACGAGCAGCGAAAGTACGTGGAGGGGCTTATCTCCGCTGTGGAGAACGCCGACAACATCACCTGCTACACACAGGCACACCTGGCCCAGGTGGAAGGATACGCGGGCAACTACCACGTGGTCGTGGAGACGCCCGAGGGGCCTGTCCCGGTGGACACCGGTGTGATTATCGTGGCGACGGGGGCCAGGGAATACCGACCGGAGGGGTTCCTCTACGGCCAGGACCCGGGGGTGATGACGCAGGCGGAACTCCAGGCCAAGATGCGCAACGGTGAGGTCGTCGGTCGGGTGGCGATGATCCAGTGCGTGGGCTCAAGAACCGCTGAGGTGCCCTACTGCTCCCGCCTCTGCTGCAACCAGGCGCTGAGGAACGCCATCGCGCTGCGGGAGCAGGGGAGCGAGGTCACCGTTTTCTACCGTGACATCGCCACCTATGGCAAGGTGGATTACTACCGGCTCGCACAGGAGGCCGGGGTTAAGTTCGTTCGCTTCCCCGACGATCACTATCCCGACGTACGGCGCAACGGCGCCGGGCTGGAGGTCGTCAATGGGAAGCAACGCGTTCAGGCAGATTGGGTCGTGTTGAGCACCGGGGTCGTGCCAGACGCAGAGAACAACCAGGCCCTTTCCCAATTGCTGAACCACCCGCTGGACTACGAGGGCTTCTTCTCCAGCGACATCAGCAACTATCCCTACGAGGAGGCGATCAAGAAACTGACCAAGCCCTTCGAACTGGCCAGTAACGGCATCTTTCCAGTGGGGTTGGCCCATTCGCCGCGCTCCTTCGAGGAGACGATTCTTACGGCGAAGGACGCGGCCGGCCGCGTGCTGGTGGTCATCGGCAAAGGGAAGATGCCCCCTCCCGGCAAGATGTTCGTGGCCGATGTGTACGAATCCCTGTGCATGGGGTGTGGCCTCTGCGTGGATGTCTGTCCCTACAATGCACGGTACATTGACGAGTTCAAGAAGGTGGCCAGGGTGCGTCCCTTCCTGTGTGATTCGTGTGGCTCCTGCGTGGCGATATGCCCCAACGATGCCTCTTATTTGCGTGACTTCATGGGCGAGCAGTCCATAGCCGCGCTCGATGCCTTGCTGGAGTGAGGTGTAATATGAGTGATAAACAAGAGTTTGAACCCAGGATCATCTACATCCTGTGCAGTTGGTGTGGCTCCGGCGGCGGTGAGACTGCTGCCGCCCATCACCTGCACTATCCTGAGAACGTGAGGCCATACCGTGTCAACTGCACCGGGGCACTGCCGACGGTGCATATCATTCGCCCACTGATCGAGGGGGCGGACGGTGTGGCGATCAGTGGCTGTCATCCCGGTGACTGTCACTACAACGATGGCAATTTCCGTGCCCGCCGGCGGGTCGCGCTGGTGAAGAGCATCCTAGACACGCTGGACCTGGAGCCGGAGCGGGTCTGGTTCCGCTATGTGGCCCACGGTGAGGGCCGACGGTTTGTGGACACGGCCACTGAGTTCAACGACCACATCAAGAAACTAGGACCCAACCCACTGAAGACAAGGAGCGACACATGAACAATAAAGGTGCAATCCTGCCAGCGGAGGATGGCGTCGAGTCGGCTGTCATCGGATGGTTGAAAGAAGCACTGAGCAAAAAGGTCTTTGACGCGCTTCTCATACCCGTGGAGGTGCCGGCGGGGGATTCGTTCGCCTACCTGCTGCTGCGGAATCCGGCTCTCCTCGAGAATGCCTCTCCGTTGCCCCCGGTGATGCCTGTTCAAGGTGCCAAGGCGATCAGCCGTCTGACGATGCGCGGGAATGGAAGCAAGCGCGTCGCGGCGATTGTGCGCCCCTGTGAGGCGCGGGCGGCCATCGAGTTGACCAAACTCGAGCAGGCGCACCTGGACAATCTGTGGCTGATCACCGTGGACTGCCCCGGCGTGTTGCCCCTGTCAGACTATCTCGAGGACCCGGTTGCCGGAGCGGCCCGCTTCGCGGAGGCCTCTCAGAGGTGGGACCGTGCACCCATGCGGCCCGTCTGTCAGATCTGCCACCACTTCAGCATGCCGGCCTCCGACCTGCACATCGGCACGCTGGGGAGCGCGGAGGGGACGGTCTTCGTCATCCCAGGTAGCCCCAAGGGAGAGCGTGTCATGGAGAATCTCGGTATGCCTCTTGATGCGGCGCTGGATGACTGGGCCGCACGGGTCAAGGAGATGGAGGAAGTCCAGAGGGAGCGACGCCGGCAGGCCCACACAGACCTGAAAGCGGGGATCGCGGGGCCGGATGGGCTGCTGGATGTGTTCAGCAGTTGTATCAATTGCCACAACTGCCAGCGGGTCTGCCCCGTGTGCTACTGTCGGCAGTGCTACTTTGAGTCGGCGGCGTTGAAACTGCCCCCTGAAAACTACCTGGCGCGGGCAGGGCGGAAGGGGGCGCTGCGGTTTCCCCCCGACACTCTCCTGTTCCACATCGGACGGGCATCGCATATGGTTCTCTCGTGCGTCTCGTGCGGGACGTGCGAAGATGCCTGTCCTATGTCTATCCCCGTCGCTCAGGTCTTCAGCCTGTTGGCGGATCGGGCTCAGGAGACATTCGGGTACGTCGCGGGCAGAAGCCTGGAGGACCCGCTACCCCTGGTGGCCTATGAGATGGACGAACTCCACCAGGTGGAGCAGCCCTATGTAGAGACCTACCACGGTTTGCAGATTGCAGATTGCGAGCAGGAGGTGCAGGATGCTTGAGGGCCTGAAGATTAACAAAGGAGCAGAGGAGGCCGTCCGAGACCTGCTTCGCTCCCTTCTGGAGAGCGGTCGTGTGAGCGGAGTGCTCGCACTGGGAAGGACCGGGAGGGGCAACGGGGGTGTGGCGTACTCGTTGTTCACAGATCCGGATGCGTTCGGGGCGGATGGCGTTGCGCTTCCCCTCCTCCCGTTCATGCCGGCCAATGCGGGTGGGTTGCTCTCCCGTCTGACGTTGAAGGGACCGCTCGCCGAGCCGGTCGCGGTCGTGGTCAAGCCGTGCGAGTTGCGGGCTTTCATCGAACTGGTGAAGCGCAATCAGGGAAGCCCGGACAATCTCCTGCTCATCAGTTCGACCTGCGGCGGCGTCTATCCCCTCGAGGTGGGCGCCAACGACGCTCTGGAGGAAAGGCTGCCTGGATATTGGGAGGCGGTGAAGCAGGGTGAGTTGGATAGCGACATCCGACCGACCTGTCGTGCCTGTGTGCACTTCGTGCCCGACAACGCCGATATCACCGTCGCCCTGCTGGGAGAGGCGGACCTCGACACGCAATGCGCGCTTTACCTGAATACCGAGAAGGGGGCCGCGTTCATAGAGGGGTTGGAGGACCTCCAGGGAACGCCTCTGCTGGGCGAACTGGAGGCCGAACCGATCCAACGCTCCCGCGACCAGCGCGCGGCCTACCGGGAGGAACTCTTCGCCGGGGTTGAGGCTGGCCTGGAGGGGCTGATCCGCACCTTTGGCCGTTGCATCGGTTGCCATGCCTGCAAGACGGTGTGCCCAATCTGCTATTGCAGCCTGTGCTATTTCGATTCCCAGGATTGCGAATATCGGCCTGAGGTCTACGAGACCGAGTTGGAGAGAAAGGGAGGGCTACGGTTGCCGCCCAACACAATATTCTTCCAACTCGGGCGGCTGGCCCACGTGAGCGTCTCCTGCGTGGGATGTGGCATGTGTACGGACGTGTGTCCTGCCGACATACCCCTCTCGACCATCTTCTCGAAAGTGGGAGACTCTGTCCAGGCGCTGTTTGACTATCAGCCGGGAAGGGATGTGACCGAGGAGGTCCCGCTGATGACCTTTGAGGAAGAGGAACTGGTCCAGGTTGCAACGTAGGGGGAGAAATGGAAGAGCAAGAGTTTATACCCAAGATCGTGGGATTTCTCTGCAACTGGTGCGCATACACCGCTGCTGATACGGCCGGGGTATCCAGGCTCCAGATGCCTCCCTCGATCATGGTTGTCCGCGTGATGTGCTCCGGTCGGGTTGACCCGTTGTTTGTGCTCTCCGCTTTTCTCAGGGGGGCCGATGGCGTACTGGTCGCCGGATGCTGGCCCGGCCAATGCCATTATCAGAAGGGCAACCTGCACGCACGCCGACGGGCTGCGATGCTCAAGAGCATCTTCGAGACACTGGGGCTGGAGATGACGGACCGCTTCAGGCTTTCGTGGGTCTCGGCCTCCGAGGCCCCCCGGTTCGCGGAGGTGGCGCGGGGGTTTACTAAGGAGGTGGAGCAACTGGGTCCCAGCCCCATCTGGGATGAGGCGTTTCTGTGAGCGCGGATCGGGTCACAGGCGGTGTTCGCCAAATTGATGAGGTAGGAGGCAATAGGGGTCTTGATGTCATGAGCGTTGACTTCGAACCACGAATCGTCGGCTTTCTGTGCAACTGGTGTTCGCACAGCACAGCCGAGGGGATGACCGGGGCGGCTCGGCGACCGCCTCCGCCTTCCATCCGGGTCATCAAGGTGACGTGTACCGGGCGTGTGGACCCGCTCTTCATTATCACGGCCTACCTGCGCGGCGCCGACGGGGTGCTGGTGACGGGTTGCTGGCCCGGCCAGTGTCACTACAAAGAGGGAAATTATCACGCGCGTCGGCGGGTAGCGTTGGTCAAAAACATCTTTGAGACCCTCGGCCTGGACGCTGACCGCCTGCACATCGAGTGGGCCTCGGATTCAGAGGGTCGGTATTTTGCCGAGATCGCCACCGAATTTGACCGGCGGATCCAGCAGCAAGGCCCCAATGCTACCCGCAGCGAGGTCTTTTGCTAATCACTCAGGGGGTCAGGCAATGCAGGAAGAGATAAGGCCGACTACTTTTGCTGATGAGGTTGCTCGCGTTCCTGGCGGTAAGAGCCTCCAGATGTGTTATGCCTGTGGAACATGCGTCAGCCGGTGTATCATCCCCTGGCGCGACCCGGCCTATAACCCCCGACGGGTGTTTCATAAGGTCATCCTGGGCATGCGCCATGAGGTCTTCGAGGATATGACCCTTTGGAACTGCACTGCCTGTGACCTGTGCTATCCTGCCTGTCCTCAGCAGATCCACATCTCCGAGGTCATCGGTGCATTGCGTCAGTTGGCTTTGGAGGCAGGGTACACCTCTCCCCTGGAGACCGTCACCGTGGACCCTATCCTCTGTTCCGGCTGTGGAAACTGCGTGGAGGTCTGTCCGTACGATGCGCTTCATCTGACCAGTTGGGGAAGCATGCGCATCTCCACGGTGGATCATAACCGCTGTATGGGTTGCGGTAACTGTGTGGCTGCGTGTCCCAACAAGGCCATCGGTGGTGGTTCGTTCGCTGACCAGCCCATTCGTGAGCAACTGACTCAAATCTTGTAGGAGCACGTCTGAGGATAGCTGCGTTTGGTCTGGTGAAGGGTAGAGAACAAGTCTGGCCTTTTTCTCCTATTGGTAGTACAATATGCGTATGAACTATTTGATACTACCAACAGGAGGAACGTGATGCGCGTCTATACTCAACGGGTACAAACTGTCCTCACTGCCCAGCAGTATGCTCTATTGCGACAGTTGTCCGAAGAACAGAAGAAGCCCGTCAGTGTCCTGATCCGCGAGGCAGTAGAGCGAGTCTACTTCAAGCCGGCTGCTTTGCAGCGTCGTCGTGCTGCCCTGAAGAGACTCCTTTCTTTGGATGCCCCGGTTGCTGACTGGGAGCAAATGGAGGAAGAGATCATCAAAGGGGCACTGGATGAGTAAAGAGATCTTCTTCCTGGACGTAAATGTCCCGATGTATGCGGCAGGAAAGGAGCACGCTTACAAGACCCCCTGCGTTTGGCTGATGACGGAGATCGCCGAAGGGCACATCACCGTGGCCATTGACACCGAAATCATCCAGGAGGTCTTGTACCGCTACGGGGCTTTGGGACACTGGCAGATTGGGGCGACGATGGCAACCAGCCTGTTGGACATTGTCCCCACCGTCTATCCGATTCTCGTTGCCGATGCGCGCAAAGCCGTTGAACTCTTCAAGCGGTACGCTAAACAAGGGGTCAAGGCCAGAGATCTCATCCACGTCGCTGTGATGTCAAACAATGCGTTGACAAAAATCATCTCCACCGACGCCCACTTCGACCGTGTCGAGTGCATCGTCCGTCTCGACCCACAAACGATGTTTGCCGAGAAGGGGAGGTAGGAGAAGCAAGGAAGGAGGTTTGGATGTAATGAATGCCAACTTTGAACCACGAATCGTCGGCTTCCTGTGCAATTGGTGTACCTACGCCGCGGCCGACACAGCCGGTGTCTCCCGCATGGAGCAGCCCCCCAACGTGGACATCATCCGCGTGATGTGCTCAGGGCGGGTGGACCCGGTCTTCATCCTCAAGGCTTTCGCCGAGGGGGCCGATGGGGTCATTGTCTCCGGCTGTCATCCACCCGGTGACTGCCACTACCAGCAGGGGAACTACAAGACCTTCCGGCGCATGCCGCTGGTAGAGGCATTGCTGGCGCAGTATGGTATCGAAAAGGAACGCCTTTACTGGGGCTGGGTCTCCGGGGCGGAGGCCCCCAAGAGGGCGCAATTGGTGCGCGATTTCACCGAGCAGGTGCGTGCCCTGGGGCCGCTCAACTGGAAGCGCATGTTCGAGAGCAAGGAGGACTAGGCCGATGCCTGAGGACACGAAAGGAACGAAAAACGGAAAACTCAAACTGGGCCTCTACTGGGCCGCTTCCTGCGGCGGCTGCGAGATCGCCATCGTGGAGTTGCGGGAGAAGATCCTCGACCTGGATGCGGCGGCCGATATCCTGTTCTGGCCGTGTGCAATGGACTTCAAGTACAAGGACGTCGAGGCCATGCCCGACGGTCATATAGACGTCTGCCTCTTCAACGGCGCCATCCGCACCAGCGAGAACGAACACGTCGCTCACCTGCTGCGGCAGAAGTCGAAAGTGCTGGTCGCCTTCGGGTCGTGTGCCCATCTGGGTGGCATCCCCGGCCTGGGCAACCTCTTCGACCGCCAATCCATCTTCGAGCGCGCCTACCTGGAAGCGCCCTCTGTGGATAACCCCGAGGGCATCCTGCCGCAGACTTCCTGTCAGTTGCCTGAGGGGGAGGTGACCATTCCTTACTTCTACAATACGGTCAAGTCGCTGGCCCAGGTGGAGGATGTGGATTACTTCATACCCGGCTGCCCGCCGCAGGCCCCGCAAATCTGGGCTGTGGTGGAGGCTATCCTAAGCGGCAATTTGCCGCCCAAAGGGAGCGTGGTCGGTGCCAACGAGAAGACGGTCTGCGACGAGTGCGAGCATAAGCGGGAGGAAAAACGCATCAAGAAGTTCTACCGCCCCCACGAGATCATCCCAGAGCCTGGGCGTTGTCTCTTCGACCAGGGGATCATCTGTGCAGGACCGGCGACGCGGGGCGGCTGCGGCGCGCTCTGCCCCAGCGTGGGTATGCCCTGCCGGGGCTGCTACGGCCCGCCGCCGAATGTGATTGACCAGGGAGCGGCGCTTCTCTCGGCTGTGGCCTCGGTCGTGGACGCCGATACCGAGGAGGAGGCGGCCCGCATCGTGGGCGAGATTGTGGACCCGGTGGGCACTTTCTATCGCTTCGGCCTGCCAGCCTCGTTGCTGCACCGGAGTAAGTTGGAGGAAGGCTCATGAGAAAGATCAGCATTGACCCTATCACCCGCTTGGAAGGACACGGTAAGATCGAAATCTTCCTCGACGAGGAGGGGAACGTCGCCAATGCTTACTTGGTGATCCCTGAACTGCGGGGGTTTGAGAAATTTGCCGAAGGCCGGCCCGTGGAGGAGATGCCGCGCATCACGCCGCGCATCTGCGGCGTCTGCCCGGAGGCGCACCACATGGCCTCGGCCAAGGCCTGCGACGCGGTCTACCACGTCGAGGTGCCCCCGACGGGCAAGAAACTGCGCGAACTGCTCTATTCCGCCTTTTACGTCGCCGATCACGCCGTCCACTTTTACATCCTGGCCGCGCCCGATTTCGTGCTAGGGCCGGATGCACCGCCCGCCGAGCGCAACATCTTGGGTGTGATTCACAAGATCGGCGTGGAACTCGGCAGCAAGATCATCCGCTGGCACGCCCTGGGGATGGACATCATCGGCATGTTAGGCGGCAAGACCATCCATCCCGTCGGCGCACTCCCCGGCGGTGTGAGTAAGGCCATCAATGAGGAGGAACGGGCGGAGATCGAGGCCATAGGCCACGAACTGGTCGAGTTCGGCCAGTTCGGCCTGCAACTGTTTCACGACGTGGTGTTGGAGAACAAGGGCTACGTGGATATGATTCTCTCCGAGGCCTTCACCACGCCGATGTATTATATGGGTCTGGTGGACGAGAACAACAAGGTCAACTTCTATGACGGTAAGGTGCGCGTCGTGGATCCAGAGGGGAATGAGTTCGTCAAGTATGCCCCGGAGGAATACCTGGACGTGGTCGCCGAGCACGTCGAGCCCTGGACTTACCTCAAGTTCCCCTACCTGAAGAAGGTGGGCTGGAAGGGGTTCGTCACCGGCAAGGATAGCGGCGTCTATCAGGCCACGCCCCTTTCCCGGCTCAACGCCGCCGACGGCATGGCCACGCCACGGGCGCAGGAGGCCTACGAGCAGTTCTACGAGACGATGGGCGGCAAGCCGGTGCACAACACGCTGGCCATGCACTGGGCCCGCCTGATCGAACTGCTCTACGCCGCCGAGCGCATCGTCGAACTGGCGACCGACCCCGAGATCACCGACCCGCACGTGCGCAACATCCCCACCGAGACGCCGGACGAGGGAGTGGGCATCGTCGAAGCGCCACGCGGCACGTTGACCCATCACTACATCACCGACGAGAGGGGCATCATGCAGAAGTGTAACCTCATCGTCGGCACGACCAACAACTACGCGCCCATCTCCATCTCCATCAAAAAGGCGGCACAGGCGTTGATCAAGAAAGGCCAGGTCATCAGCGAGGGGTTGCTGAATAGGGTGGAGATGGCCTTCCGAGCCTACGATCCCTGCATGGCCTGCGCCACCCACACTATGCCCGGCCAGATGCCGCTGGAGGTGCTGATCCGTGATGCCGACGGAAACGTCGTAGAGCGGCTGACCCGGTTTGTCGAGTAGTCGGTAGATTGGTAGATTGGTAGATTGGTAGTCGGTAAGTTGGTCGTGGGGACCGATTTACCGGGCTACCAATTTGCCTTGTTTGATGACACTTGCCTTGAAGACACTGGTAGTGGGTCTGGGCAATCCCATCCTGACCGACGATGGGGTGGGCATTCACGTTGTGCGAGCGCTGGCGGTGCGCTGCCGGCGGGATGATGTGACCTTCGCCGAGGCAAGCCTCGGAGGGCTGCGGCTGCTGGACCTCATCGCCGGTTACGAACGAGTCGTCCTGGTGGACGCGATTCAGACCCGTGACGGCAAGCCAGGTGACGTTCACCGTCTGCATCCCAACGACCTGCGAGCCTCGTTACATTCCGGCTCGACGCATGATCTCTCCCTGCCCGGTGCGCTGGCGCTGGGACGAGGCATGGGTATGAAGTTGCCTGACGACGAAGCCATCACTATCATTGCTATCGAGGTGGAGGACGTGTTGACCTTCGGTGAGGATTGCACGCCGGCAGTGGCGGCGGCCATTCCCCGCGCCGTGGAGGCCGTGTTGGCCGAGTTGGGGATGGGAAGAGCATAATGCACGAACTGGCCGTTACTCAGAGCATGCTTGATCTGGCCCTGGAGTATGCCGGGCGGGCAGGTGCTCAGCGCATCACGCGCATCAACCTGGTCGTCGGCGAACTCTCGGGCATCGTGGATGACTGCGTCCAGTTTTACTTCGATTTTGTCAGCAAGGGCACGCTGGCCGAGGGGGCACAACTGGCGTTCGAGCGGCAGCCGGCCCGTCTGCGCTGTCGTGCTTGTGGCCACGAGTTCGCGCTGCAAGATGGCAACTGGGCCTGTCCGGTCTGTCAGGCACAGGGCGGTGAGATCATCGCCGGGCGGGAGTTTTATATGGAGAGCATCGAGGTGGAGTAAGGAGGCAGGAGGCAGGAAGCAGGAAATAGTGCGGGCTCTATCTGTGCCAACCTTGATGAAGGACACGGGCGTGGTTTTGGAAAAGAGAATGCTTACTTTCAGCGCGTTGCCCTGGGCTCAGCCCGCGAATCTCGAGGCTGGTATTATCGCGGCCGTCGCTTTCTCAAGTCTCAAGTGTTCGAACACTGCATCCGATTGCTCGATGAAATCATCGCTGCTCTGGTTCTCTCATCCGGCCAACAGCGCAAGTACCACAGGTGATAATTTGCATCTTGCATCCTGCATCCTGTACCCCGCGTAAGGGAGACGTATCTTGAAAGTCCAAATTGTTAAAGATATTCTGAGCGCCAACGAGCAAATTGCGCAGGAAAACCGGCGCTTGTTCGACGAGAAGGGCGTTTTCGTCTTGAACATCATGGCCGCGCCCGGGGCGGGCAAGACCAGCCTCATCGAGCGCACCATCGAACCGCTGCGGGGTCGGCTGCGCATCGGCGTGATCGAGGGCGATGTCGCTTCGAGCATTGACGCCGACCGCATCGCCCGCCTGGGCATCCCGGCGGTACAGATCAACACCGGCGGAGCCTGCCATTTGGACGCCAATATGGTGTGTGTTGCCTTGCCCAGATTGCCTCTCGACGAGACCGATCTGTTGTTCATCGAAAATGTGGGCAACCTTATCTGTCCCACTAATTTTGCCCTGGGGGAGCACCTCAAGGTCATAGTCGCCAGCAGCCCCGAAGGGGACGACAAGCCATACAAGTACCCTGGCATGTTCAGCGTTGTGGACGTGCTGGTGCTGAACAAGGTAGACCTGCTGCCCTTACTGCAGTTCGACCTGGACTACTTCCGTCGTGGCGTCGAAGCGCTAAATCCCGACGTCGCCTTCTTCCCCATGTCCTGCAAGACGGGGGAGGGGGTGCAGGAGTGGATTGACTGGCTGGTTGAGAGGTGCCGGGCGGGTTGATACGGAAGGCGATCAGCGTGCGCGGCGTGGTGCAGGGGGTTGGTTTCCGTCCCTTCGTCTATCGCTTGGCGCACGAATATGGTCTGACCGGCTGGGTGCTTAATCATTCCGGCGGGGTGGAGATCGAGGTCGAAGGCTCGGCAGCCGCGCTGGCGGCGTTTGTGCGTGATTTGGAGGGGAAAGCGCCGCCCTTGGCGCGTGTAGAAGGCATCGAGATCACCGATGTGCCGCCGGTCGGCTCCACGACCTTCGAGATTCGCCACAGTGTGGCGGAGGAGGGGCGCTACCAACTCATCTCTCCCGACATCGCCACCTGCCCCGATTGCCTGCGCGAACTGTTGGACCCGGCCGACCGCCGTTACCGTTACCCTTTCACCAATTGCACCAATTGCGGCCCGCGCTTCACTATCATCGCCGACATTCCCTACGACCGCCCGCTGACCACCATGCGGGACTTCGTCATGTGCCCGCAGTGCCAGGCGGAGTACGACGACCCGCTGGATCGGCGCTTTCACGCCCAGCCGAACGCCTGTCCGGCCTGTGGGCCACACGTCTGGCTGGTCCCAAGTCCCCAACTTGAAACCCTGAAGCCTGAAGCCGACGACGTCATCGCCCAGGCCGCCCGTCTGTTGCAAGCGGGGGCCATCGTCGCCATCAAAGGGCTGGGCGGCTTCCACCTGGCCTGCGACGCCACCGACGAGGCGGCAGTACGCACGCTGCGAGAGCGGAAAAAGCGCCCGGCCAAGCCGCTGGCGGTGATGATGGCCACGCTGGAGGAAGTCAAACAGCACTGTTGG
>Ga0164310_10001214_pt1 | contig 14434 bp, 15 predicted proteins | sample GuaBasSedimGuay1_FD_121795 | JGI IMG/M metagenome (GOLD analysis project Ga0164310, IMG submission 121795) | Subseafloor sediment microbial communities from Guaymas Basin, Gulf of California, Mexico - Guay1, Core 4569-9, 0-3 cm | ecosystem: Environmental > Aquatic > Marine > Hydrothermal vents... | reverse complement strand
GTCTTCCCGCTTCCCGGGATACCGCTGACAACCTCGAGTTTCACTCTTCCCACTCCCCAAGTTTGGCTTGGAAACAAGTAGCTTTCATTCGTCATCACCAGCAGTCAGCAGTTCTCCTCCATGAAGTCGTGTAAATCAAGCAAGCAGTCTTGCGTGAACACCGTGTCGTTTGCTGGCGCGAAAACCATTCTCCGCCAGCGCGAGAAGTACTCGATGTACCCCAAGAAGTCACCGGACTTCTTGTTCTCCACTATCCACTCGCGGTCACCTGTTTTTTTTATCTCAAGAAAAGTCATTTCTTCCCTCCTTTCTTTTTTCTCCCATTATTCGAGCGCTTGTAGTAACACGATATGCAGTACTTGTACCGCTCCTTGAGCGAGGGTTTTGGGCGCACCTTCGTGTTCGCATTCGGGAACAAAGCGCTTCGCCTCACTCGCTTTCCACACGACTCGCAATTCACGAAAGTCCTCCAGTACCTACTCGTGTAACTCATCTTACTTCCTCCGAATGCAATCCAACGAGTATGGCTGCGCTAATCATAAAGAACTCTATTAAGCACGCGCCCACGTAAACCAACATCGAGTGACTCGTTCCGAACACGTTTTGGTACAACGCTATATCTAACCCTGGAGCGAGTAACACCATTAACCCGAGCGTCATTATCGCTGAAACAGTCATACGGTTTTTTAGCCCGATGTAGTACCCGACTGGGACGACCATTAAGTAGAACGCGATGTGAGTAACCCAATCAAAACTAAAACTCATTCAAAAAATCACCTCGAGTAGTGTGGTGGTTGGCGGGCGCGAGGATTATGCCGGTACAACAGCGTAAACCGCTCGCAGGCCCAACGCTCGCCTGTCCGACGCCACCACTCGCCGTAGGAGTTTCCTGCGAGTGTGATAGTGCAGCGGGTGAAGCAAACCGCATAATTGGGGGAATATCACCGAGCCCCTCGCGGGACGCTTTGCTTCTACTCACACGCGTTACCACGTGATCACGACGCCGCTGCTCGCCGTCATGAAACCCCACGAACATTACTTATCACCTCGAACCCACCTACTCATCGTCTCCCTCCAAGTCAATCGCTTGCGAAACATCAATCTTCAAGTGATTCGGGTTAAACGCCCACATCCTAATGTACCCAGTTCCAGTCCAGTACTGCTTGGTCGGCCCCATCATGAACTCCTTGAGAATATTACTAACCTTACGAAGCTTCACGTTCCTATTCACTTTAAGCGCGAGCTTCTTGATTATCTCGCTCGGCACAAGCACTTTCTCGTCGTGGTAGTACACCGTGCCAAGAACTGAGTGCCCAGTGCCCTTCACGAGACGACTCGTAGTAATGTAGTTCAACACGCCGTCAACGATTTCTTGAGTATCACTAATCTCCTCGCTCTCTGACTCCGTGCGCTCATCCAACCAAGACGTGAGAAGCGTGCTCCACTTCAAGTTTCTTACGGGAGGCAAGAGCACGCCGTAAATGCGTTGGAACTCCATGCGAAACTTGTTCGCGGAAAGCGCTTCCTCTCCGTTCAACACTATTTCTCCGTACGGGAACTTAAAGTGATAATAGTTCTCGTTCGCGCCCTTGTGTGAAGCCACTATTTCCGGGTTCACTTTCCCCCACGCGCTATCAACAAGCCAGTGCTGCTCGTTTTGTGGAGCAGTGTGCAAGCGAGCCATAATGCTCTTGAGCTCTGTGATAGACATTTCTTTTTTGTTGTCCTCCGTCTCAAACTCGTTGAAGCAATCGTAGCACCCCGTGAACGTGGAAGTTCCCTTGGGTTTGGAGCGGTCGTAGTACGAGAAATCAGATACATTCTGTTTTTGCTTCCCGCACTTCGGGCAGAGCTCTGACCTAAACCCTTCCAATAATTCACCTCTCGCACGTGCACTCGGTTTTGAGGTGGTAGCACTTACGGCAGTGCTTTCGCTTGAACTCCGCTTGTTGTGGTTTGTTGTACGTGTACACGAACTTGCCGTGGGCTCCGATGCCCGTGGCTTTAAACACTTTTTCGTTGATATTTTCCTCAGAGTCTTCTCGGCCGATGCCGAGGTGTGAGAGGAATGGCTCGTCAATGAGTTGGTAGAAAGAGCCTCCTATTTTCTTGATGTTAGCCGGTTTTTCTGTTAGCGTGTACAAGCAGGTTCACCCCGGATTGTTACTCACTCCAAGTATATAAGTCTAACGGAAGTTTAATTCCGATACAATTAAATACTTGGAGTGTGTTACTCTCAAAGGTGATTTGCTTTGGAAATGCCTGACCTCAAAAACACGTTCAAGTTCCTCGCTAACCCTGAGAAACACAAGCGCCAGACAGCGGAACGAAAGTACGATGCGTACAAGAAAGCGTGGATCACGCTGAGAAGCGTTATGCGCACGATGGAGAACGCTTCGAAACCAGAGATGGTAGCGTTGATGGAGGAGCTTGAGAACAACATTATTGGTGGAAACCGATGATTTGGTTGGGCGCGTTCATCGCGAGCGTTCTAGCGTTCGGGGTGTTCACGCCTTGCTTGTCTCTCACGAGACCAACAGGGGAACTTTCGCGAGGATAGTAGAAGGTTCTATCAGGGCTGCCTAGTTTTCTCGACACCTCCTAAATGGAGGCAGCCCAGGGCAGGAGTTACTGAGCCAGGTGGTGTAAGAAACCACGACTCCTGCCCACCTATAAAAAGAAAGGGTGGTTGAGTGAATAAGCCTATCCGACAAGTGGTATACAATGTATATGCTTTTGATGATGGACCCAATATTGATTTACGAGATAAACGAGTAATATGGTGGAATGAAGAAGAAATCTGCATTGATGATACAGAAGGTGGTTAAATGACTTATGACTTGAAAGCAATAATGAAAAAAAACGGATTAAAACCAGTAGAAAGCTACCCAATCATAGAACGAAATAGCCAAGGCAATATCACACACTATAAAAACAACGAAGTAGAATGGTGGAAAGAATACGATGACAAAGGTAACGAGACACACTACAAAGACAATGAAGGGTATAAATTATGGAGAAAATACGATGAAAACAATAATGAAATCCATTATAAGAGCAACAGAGGATTAGAATGGTGGAGAGAATACGATGAAAACAATAATGAAATACACTACAAAGACAACGAAGGGTGTGAATGGTGGAGAAAGTGTGACAACAAAGGCAATGAAACACACTACAAAAATAACGAAGGTGCAGAATGGTGGGCAGAATACGATGAAAACAATAATGAAATACACTACAAAGACAACGAAGGGTGTGAATGGTGGAGAAAATACGATGATAAAGGCAACGAAACATACTACAAGAACAACAACGGGTTAGAAATGTGGTGCGAATACGATGAAAACAATAACGAAATACACCACAAAGACAACGAAGGGCTAGAATGGTGGAAAGACAGCAAAGGAAACAAGCTAAAAAACGACAATGGCTCATGGTATTACAACGGAAAGCCATTACAACAAGAGACTACTGCAAAAAAGAAAAGATGATTGAATGATAAAAGTGATTGTTAATTCAGGTGGGCTGCCTTTTAGTAAAGATATATGTACTGGATGCCATCTTTGTGCTTATGTAAAACCGATACTCCCTAATGGCAACCACCCAATTTGCGGCAATAAAGACAGCGAGTATTATAACAAAGATGTACGCAGCTGGAATACCTGCAAGCTATGGAAAAAGGTGATTAATGAATGAACTCACAATACAAAATGTTTGTTTTGATGTTACTCTCTGCTTTCTTGATATTACTCCTTGTTGTAATGTTATGTTTGGTGAGTTGTTGAATAAAAGGTGGTTGAATGACTTATGACTTGAAATCTTGCCCATTCTGTGGCAGAAGTGGATTCTTAAAAATAATGCAGTGGGAAGTGCAAGGAATATTAGATGGAAAAAGGTATATTTGCGGGTGTTGGACACCAAGTTGCAGAGGATTTGTTCACAAATCAAGTGATTCTTATCACACCAAAGGTGCTGCAATACGACAATGGAACAAAAGGGTGGTTGAGTGAAAAAGAAATATGCTAAATTCTTATTTGATGTAATGATGGAAGCCATAGATGCGGGTGGAACATTAGGATGTGCTGATAGTAAATTTGGTGCCAATTTTAAGTGTCCATATACTGGAAGTAAAATATGTTCAGCACAAGATTGTACTCAGCCATGTTATGTACTTAAAGATATAATAAGTGAATATTACGATGAGTTTTATAATGAGTGGAGAAAGGTGGTTGAATGACTAAACAAAAAGCAAAAAAACCATTAAGTGGAGAACTACAAGAAGCAATACTCACAAACCACGAAAAAAGAATCAAGATGCTGGAAGGCGAAATAGCAAACCTAAAAGCATTCATGATACTCAAAGGGATGAATACCATTGAAGATTAGCCTAGAGATACTATCAGTATGGGCCTTCGGGCTATCCATCGGCGTAATAGGCTGCTTCCTCAAAGCAATTGAGAAGGTGTGAGTGCCCGCACTCACAAGTCTGATGGGTTGTTGCTTGCAGTCATCCGAAGACTTTTTACTGCATGAACAGCCATCCACCCGCGAGAGCGAGGATTCCAACGCCCATCAAAATCGGAATGTTGTCCGCGATGGTGTTGAGCACAGCGCTCGTGGTGAACGACGTGTCCGCGATTACGCTGTCAACGATCACGAGACCGATGACGGCGGTAACCACGCCAACAACCCCTGATATGACAGGGTTCATTGTCAGTCACCTTGATCTAGTTCTCACGCACCCAAAGTATTTAAATGGAGGGGTGAAACCCTTGTTTATTTATAAAGTGGGTGCGAGGACGCGCTACTAGATCACACCACGCGTGCATTGTGGTCTCCGCGCCCGGAATTGCACCGGGACCAAGAGAGTTACAGCCTCGTATGCTAGCTATTACACTTGATATATTAAATACTATCATTTTGCGCTGTTTTTTATTTTAGGTATTTAGATAATGCGCATTAGCCTATAACGCAAAATATTAGCCTTACAAGCATATTTAAGCCAATTTGGAAATATGTACTAATAACAAAAAACGTGTTTGCGCGGTATAATCTTTTAATAAGTTTGATTTTGGTCTAAATGGGTTTTTTGTGCAAAAAGCCTAACTTATTATGCAAATCGGAGTTTATGTGCAAAGCCGTAAGGAGCGAAAAGTATTTAAAGGTTTCCTTCCTTTTCTTTCGGGCGCGGTTCCCTGAATGCGCTCGGACAGGCCGAGGAGTATTGAAGCCCCAGGAAAGGCGGGGAACCCGCACCTTATTCAGCTATCACCCACTAATCTTTGGTTTTGACTCCCAAATTAACGTCTGATTTTTCCGAGCGCGGTGAGTCTGTACTACCAACACACCGTGCTTATCAACGAATTTGGCTATGAACGTCTCGAAACTCATTCTTCGTCATCCTCCTCTTCATCCAACCAAGGCGCTGCGCGCCTGGATTTTGGTGAGTATCCATGTTGCTTGTAATGGCAATCCTTGCACAAAAGCTTGTACGAGTCAGGGTTCTTGCGAACATCGTAAATCCTGTTCGTCATCCCCCTGCTCTTCACGAACGCTAGCGGAGTGTACCCCGTGTGATGGAAATGGAGTTCGCTCGTGCTCCCACAGTCCTCGCACGCGCCTCCGCGCTCGTCGCGGAGCTCTTGCATGGCCTTCCTGCGCCACCTCCTAACGCGCTCCGTCCCGCTGAGAGCATGCCTCTTCGGGTTGAACGGATAACAGTCCTTCCAGTTGGGTACGCCGTCTCCATCAAAGTCAGAGTTAAGGAAATCGTGGTTAGACACGCCCATCAACGACTTAAACACATTCAAAGGGCTCTTCAACGGCTTTCGCTTGACTTTGGTTTTGCGCTTCACAATTCATTTCACCACCAATCACTCGAGTAATCAGCCCACATTCGCTTCCTACCCCTGTGAATAGCAAAACGCGTTACAATACGCCCGCAAGCCGCGCACACACACGCTTCACGCATTTGGTCCCACCCCACCATTCCATATGACTCGCAGTAAGGACACTTATCCGGGCAGCCCGCGGAGCCTGATTTCCTTAAACCCATGCATATCCCTCTCTTCGTAGTTCTCCTGCGCGCGACCGAGCTTTAGCGTAAGACGGGAAGCTCTCGGTGCGCACGTCAAGGTTATCGATTATTTGGACGATGTAGTCATCTAACTCGTTCCGGTACACGAACACTTTGTTACGCTTCTTGCGAGTCACTGGGTTTCGCCTCCCGTGCGGATGAGCGCGTAACCAACAACAATGCCTCCGATCAACAAGAGGATACCCCAGAGCCATAACTCCATCCATCCAGCCCACACGAATATGCCGATAGCGAGGGCTCCGACGAGCGCGAGAGCGCCCCTATCGAAGTGCGCTCGCACTGCGATGTACCCGAAGAACGCTAGGAGCAAGACACCCATGAGTATCTCGTTTCCGAAGCCGAGCATGTACGCTCCGTCCACGAAGTAGTTGATGATGAGGCTCATGGGGTTAGTCATAGCTTGAACCTCCATAGCCATTGCCCTATCATCAAGATAATTAGCACGGAGTACCCAATGCTTATTATCGGGAAGATAATCGTGTTGCTCAAGCCAATCATCCATACCAAGAAGAACGGCGCAAAAATGAGTTTCACGAGGAAGTTGAATAACATGTTGAGCGCGGTCCACACAGCGGATAACGCGCCGAGACCAATGATGTCCGTCGCGCCTGACTCGGCTTGGAGGGAGTTCATGCTATCAGTGTAATCCACTATCGCTCCATCTTCATCAGTGCAGTGCTGTACTCCAGACTCATCCGTATAACAAAACGTGTTTTGCCTTGTTTGCTCCCACCCAAGGTCTGCGGGGTCGTTTTCCTTGTACGAAAAAATGTCGAACCCCCAGTGCCCAATCAAGTCCGCGTACGCTGGAGCGTTCTGGTCTTGAGTAGCCCACGTCGGGCTCATCCCGAGGCCAGCGTCGTACGAGAGATCCATGGCTAGGAGGATGAAAAGGTTCATCATTAGCATGATTATCATTAGTTTTGTGCCATCCATTATACGTACCTCCTTGTCACGTATGCTGCGCCCGCGAGGAACATTGCTAGTAACCCGATAGCGGGAGTGAGCCACCCTATAATCATGAAGAACCCTGTGATGGGTATGCCCACCATAGCTGCTCCGAACCCGAAGCGCTGGCTTATTCCGGCGGTAGTGAATGTTATCACGAACAAGGAAATGATGTTGGTAGCCATGTTGCGATTGGTTTCCCCGGGCTCTGTGCAGTAAACAATGTTCCCATCATTATCGTAACTACATATTTTTCGTTCGTTGAGCGTGGCTACTTCCATGCTGTCCTCCAGCTTGTTTATTCCTTCGAGCACGCTCAAAGTCCCGCTTGCTTCAAAAACAAAGTCGCGGATGTTGCGGATGTGCTTCATGAACACTCCTGGGTCAGTACCATTATAGTTCCACGTGCCGTTCGAGTAAAGGAACCCGTCATCAGTGCTGTTCGGGAACCACGGGAGTTCCGTGGTGTTCACCGTGATAACGCCTCCTGCTGGAGAACCCGTGGTTGTATGCGACCAGATTTCATCCATAGTGTTATTGAATATTTGGAGAGTGAAGTTCAGGATGTTCCCGTCATAGCAGTCCACCGCGAAAGTAATGTTGTCGTAGTACTTCACTGTTTGAGGGTACGTTCTCGCCATGACTTTGGATGCGTTCCAAATCGTGGTGTTCGTTCCCCCTCCCAAGACAATCACGTAAGTCGTTGGCTGCGGGGTGAGGTACGCTGAGTACGGGTCGTACCCACCTAGGACGACGGTCATGTAGTACGTGGTGAATGGGTCGAGGTAGAATGACGCGCTGCCGAAGCTATCCGTGTCTTGTTGCGCGACTGTGACGTATGATGTCCCCCCATCATACGAGCGGAAGAAAGTGATGCGCGCGCCTGACAAAGTGTTGTACCCCCTGTCCACGACCGTGAAGTACGAGTACACGCCCTCGCCGTCCGCGAGCAAGTACACTATCGCGTCGATTGGCGCGCCCACGCCCCACGTGTAATAATAGTTACGTGGCTGGTACCCACTCGCCGTTATCGTGACGCTCACGGCGCCAGTGCAAATCGAGCCCGTAGCGTTCGGCCAGAAGAACTCGTCTTGCGAGGAATTGAAGTACGAGCACCCGCTTGAGTTCGTCATCGTGATGTTGAACGTTAAAGTAGCATTGGTTTTCTCGTCGAACGCTCTCAAGCGGAACCCGTCCACGAAGTAATGGGTTTGGTTGTGCGCGTTATCGTAGTACTGCTTGCCGCACTCCGCGAAGAACGTGTGCGAGCCTGACTGGTTGACTTGGTAATCAAAGTTGTAGGTCGTGTTCATGTAGTACGACGTGTTCCCGAGGGAGTTGTGTACTGTGAGCGTGCAGTTCGCTCCAGTGATAGCGGTGCCGTTCGAGTGATTGTAGTCCGCGCTAATGAGTACTACGTCGTTCACGCTTGGGTACGTGTCGTTCAACCAGATGCGTGGCATGGTGGTCGTGTAGTTCGCAACGAAGTACGAAATGTTTTTGCTCGCCCAATTTAATCCTCCGACCGATGGATCACAAACCACGTTTCCTATGCCCACGTCTTTTTTGAGGACGTTGACTTTCACGGCAGTGTTGTTGATGCGCGTGACCTTGACCTTGAACCCTTCGTCCGCGAGGTCTTGGAAGTCTGCCCAGAGCTTGCCGCTCACGAGGTGTCCGGTCCAGTTGGAGTTCTCGATTATCTTGATGTAGTGCGGGGAGTTCACGATGATATCTCGGTTGATGTCACCGACTTTTTTGCCGTCCACTACTTTGTCCTGCATTTTCCCGCCTTCCTTGGTCATCACGAAGACTTGGGTTGGCTTCACGTTTTCAGTCCACTCGAACTTAATGCGGTCGTAGAGCTCGCTGAAACGCACTGGGAGCCCTACGTTGAAATCAAAGTAGTCCTCGTTTTTCTTGACTTGGAAGCTTGTCAGCGTTTTTTTCACCTTGCTTGCTTCCCATTGTTCTTTGGTGTGCGAGTCGAACGCGCTGAGGTTCGCAGTCATGTTGCCTCCCAAGCAGTACGTCGTGTTGTGCGCGAACAGTGTTTCGTTGAAGTACAGCGTGGTGTTGGAGCCGTGTGGGTCCGGCGTGTTCTGGTACTTTGACCACGCGAGCGTGCCGTTGTAGTAGTAAATGTCGAGCGTGGCGTTGAGGAGCCAGTCGTCGTCGGCGTAAGCGTCTAGTGAGTCTGAGTTCAAGCGGTACACTGTAGCGTTGTCGTTTGGCGCCGTGATGTTCACGGTTGGCGCGGTCGTGTCGTAGAACGTGTAGTACTCCCACTTGCTTGCTGAGTACGTGCACGTGCTCGAGCCGTTCACGGCGTACACGCACGCGTAAACTGGTATGGCTTGCTCGGTTAGGGCGTGGATTACGGTGCTTGAGTTGAAAGCCGTGTTGTTCGCGAGACCTATAGTGATGTTGTCGAGGAGTGCCCACCCGCCGTTGTCTTGCCATACTTCGATGTAGCTCATGCCGATAGCGCTTCCTGCTTTGAATTGAGCGTGGTAGGCTTCGTTGAAGTGCGTGGCGTTAGTGCTTCCTGCTTGGTCTTCGCCGGCGATGTCGGTGTACGTTGGGCCGTAGTGCACGATGTATTGAGTGTCGTTGTCTGCGGGGTTCTCGTTGACTGAGTAATCGAACGAGGTGCCGTTGCTGTAGTAATTAGTGCCGTTGTCGAGCGCGAGCATGGCGTAGTAGTACGTGTAGTTTAGCCCTGAGAGTGGTGTGACGCTGTAGTTATCGGTCCCGTTTCCGAGTGCTGAGTCGTACGCGTGGAGGTTCCACGAGCCGTTGTGTCGCCATACTTCGAGGTGGTTCATTGGGACGCATGCGCTGGTGTTGATTTGGAGGTCGTACGTGATGGCTCCGTTGGCTTGCCACGTGTTGTTGAGTGGTAGGATTATATCGGTGTTAGCCCACGTGCATCCTTGGAACCCGTAGAGCCCGTAATCGAACTCGGTGTCGTTCGAGTAGTACTCGGTGCCGTTAGCGAGCTCGAGGACTGAGTAGAAGTAGTCGTAGTCCCCGCCCGTTATCGTGCTGGTCGTGAAGTTGTTTGTTCCGTTGCCTGGTGCCGCGGTCGCGCTGTGGAGGTTCCATGACCCGTTGTACTGGTAGGTGCGTAGTTGTGTGACGGGCATGCACGAGTTCGTGTACACTTGGAGGTTGAACCCGTTGTTTTGCGTGGTGCTGTTGAGTGGGAGGTAGTACGTGACGTTCGCCCACGTGCACGAGGTCGGTGCTGCTGCTGCGCCGAGTGCGTAGTCGAACGCGCTCGCGTTGCTCGTTATAATCGTGTTGTTCGCGAGAGCTATTTCCGCGTAAAAATAGTTCATGTCCAGGGTTGTTAGCTGGGAGTTGAAGAAGTTTTCTTGTGAGCACGCGCCGTTACCGGAGTCCACGCAAATCTCGCCCACGCTGTAGTTCATTCCGCCGTTCACGCCGTCGTCCTGCGGACCCATAAACGTGTACGTGGCGTCAACCGCACCACCGCACTCCACGTGGCTTCGGTTCCCTGCGAAAGTAGGGGCTTCCGAGCCATTGATGTACGTGCGAACCCACGTGTTCCCAGTGTTGTTAATGTACTCAATAGTGAGGTTGTACCATTCTCCGGTTGTCACGCTCGAGATAATGGTTTTCTTGTTCGCGCCAGCGTAATCATAGTAAACTTCGTTGTTCACGCAGTTTATCTTGAAGCAGTAGTCGCCGATTCCTGAGTTCACTCTGTACCAGAACCCTCTGTTCGTCACGCTACCGCAAGTATCCCACCTCATCGCGAACGAGGTGTTTGATGCGGAGCCGTGAGGAATGTTGAAGTCGCGGACAGCCCACTCGATGTTCGCGTCATCGCTTCTCACCCACTGTCCTCCGAGCGACCCATTCCAGGTCATGTTCCCGTGCTCTGTTGCTGCAAGGGTGTTTGTGGACCAGTCGCCGAACGAGTTGTTCCATTCTTCGTAAGCGTCTTTCGCTCCGCTTCCAGGGAGGGAGTATGACGCGAGGCTTCCTACTGAATAATTATACGTGCCGTTAGTGAAGTCAGAAGAAAAGTTCTCGTAATAGAACCGCACGTCCAAAGTTCCTCCAGTTACGTTAGTACTGGAAGCGCACGTGTCATCAGTACAATAACCCCTGTGTTGTGTTCCAGTTTCCTTGTTGGAAGAATAGTGATTGCATACTTGAGCTCCAGCGTTACCGTTTTCGCTGAACACCGCATAAAACCCTTCTGTTCCCTTATTCCAAGTATCGTTCAACGGGATGTACGTCCATGCATCATCAGCATCGCTCGCGTTGATGGTTCCTTGAACGATTGAACTGCTCGAAGGTTTTCCTCCGCTCTGCTCCCTGATGTACACGGTTGAGTTGCTCGGCGCACCAATCTTGTTCATGTAAAGCCCGACACCAGTCACGTTCCCTACTGAACTATTATCATTATTCCATATCCAGTAAGAGTATTGATGGCAATCAGAATGACTTCCTGAGTCCTCATCAACTGAGAAAAACAATTCCTTGGATGCGGGAACAGCAGCAGTTTCATTATACGCGGCTAGGCCCCATGTGCCGTTGAACTGCCATAACGAAAAATTAGTCATACCCACATCACATGAAGTGTGGTTGACCGTTATATCAAATGGTGTGGTTTGATTTGTAGCATTCACAGGAAGAGTTATATTTACTATGTTGCAATCTGCTGCGCTCGCCCCCAAGTCACCATACGAAAACAAATTACCTACTTCTTCCGCAGTCAATGACTTATTATTCCATATTATGACCTCATCAAGGTCTCCGATAAACCGACTAACAACAGGACTATCACCGAAATAAACATCGTATGACCCATTCAAAGGGTTAGTAGCGCAGTAATTAGTATTATTTAGCGTTCCATTAAGATATAGCATTAATGCTGTCCCATTAGTTACACCAGTAAGCAAAGTATTAGAACCCGCTGGAACTTTATCTGTTGCATCAACATTACAATTAGATGAGCCCCATACATAAAATGAAAAGTAGTTTGTTGTAGAAGTATAGTAAGTAAGCCATTCTCTATTTACACCCGTAGAAGACCCAAACTTACTAACTAAATAAGTTCCTGAGCTATCATAACTATCGACCTTTACCCAATGTGAAATAGTCATATCTGCCACTTGATGGTCGAAGTCAGCATGGTTATCAACCTTATGGTATTCTCCTGTATTATAATATACTGAGTAAGTGCTTTCATTCGATAAAGGTGTTTGCTGATATATCGGAGTTCCCACAGTGCTTGAACTATTATGAACTCCATAACATTCTTCAATAATAGGCGCACCAGAATCATCCATTTTATAGTATACGAGAGCTTCATCACAAATAGTTGCAGCTGCGCTCGCCCCCGCTACCAAAATAAGCATGGCTACAAAAACCAGTCCAAAGTTCTTGCCTATCACGAAATTCTTTCTCATCCGTCGTTCTCCTCCCGGAGAGTTGGAGGGGCGACCGCGCCCCGGAAACTCACTGGTACCATGCTCCGCCACCCTGCGAGCCACCTCCGTAGTACGGTTGTTCGTACCGGAAGATAGCCATGATGATACCGATAGCCATTAGCGTGGGTATTATCAACAGGATTGCGTCCACAGTATCGTCCCCAGAGTTCATCCCCAAATAGATGAACGTGTTCAGGATGGGGAGAAGTATCGCGAAAGTCGCGACGATAACGACGAGAGAGAGCAAGTTCGTGATAGACATTTGTCCTTTGGTTCCTAGCCCACGTTTAACGAGGGCTTTTGCGTATTCGAGATCCATCATTTTTTTCTCCTCCGCGTCGACTTCTTTTTTGTCGTTGTTCTCTTTGTCTTGCGTTTGGTTGTCTTGCGTTTACTTGTTTTCTTTGGGGAACTCCCCATGCCAAGCAAGTTGGGGTTTAGTTTCGCGCTCGAGAACCCACTCATTAAAGCTGAGGGGCTCGCGAGCTTCGGTAGCGCTGGTTGCACCGTGCTTCGCTTCCGCGGTCGTCCGCGAGGTCTTTTTGGCTTCATTAAGTCTTGGAACCCTGTTGTGGGGGTGAGGTCTGGGCGTCCTGGGCCTCTCTTCATGCCTGCAAGGTACTCGGTATCCACCCCCAAGTTGGAGGTTAGTTGGTTACCACTTCCCATCAGATATTCTGGCGGCATGAGGTCGAAGCCAGTGTTGTAGCCCGTCTCATCGTATCCAGTTGGTTGTCCGTAGCCATACGAGTAATGGTACTCGTAGCCACTCTTTTTCTTGTTCCTGCCCTTGAGTTCCTCGTAACGGTTCTGTGTTTGTAGTCTCGCTCGCTTAGCTCGCTCGTACGCACTCATGGCGCGTAGCTTGTTGAGCCCTACGACGCGCTTCCCTTTCTTGATTTGCTCGAGGTCTCGCTTGGCTTTGGCTTCCGCTTTCTTGTTTATAGCGAGGTGGGCTTTTATTGATGAGATTTCTTGTTGGCGCGCGAGCTTGGATTTCGCGCGCTTAAACCGCTCTCCACCCTTGCTCTTGTCATCAATCCCGTAAGGGTCCTTCCATTCCTCGCCCATTTGCCCGAGTTTCTCGGTTGCCTTGCCTAGTAAAGCCATTGCTTTTGGCTTGAGTTCTTTCGTGAAACTCACGTACTTCTCTTTCTCGCGCTTCATTAGAGCTCGCTTTTCTTTTTCAGTGTAACCCATCGGGATGTTGGGTGCGAGAACGCCTTTTTCTTCGTCAAAAACGGTTTGAGATGTGTATGGCTTTCCTTTGTCTTCCACCCCGCCGTGCGCGATGTACTCCCAGTAAGGGATTTTTTCTTGGGTTCCTTTCACGGTCGCGTGCACTGGCGCTGCCGCTGCTTTCGCTCCCACGCGGTAAACCGTGCGAGAAATAGCTGCTTTAGCTGCGTGCTTAGCGCGCTCCCCTATGCCAGACCAGTCCAGCCGACCAATGCTTCCGATGACTGGCGCGTCCGGTCCTTCGTCACGGAGTGATGGCTCGAACCCGGTTACTGACGACGCCGCTTCTTCTATTTGCCTGAATCGTCTTGCCGCGCGCTCTGCTGCCGCTCGATCTGCTTCCTCTTCCTCGCGTAGTTGTTCTCTGATTGTTTCGCGGGACTTGGCTTCTATGTCGAGCCTGTGCTTGCGCTCAGGCGCTTCGTCCAGCAGCATCTTGCGTTTGGGTACATCGTAATCAGAGGTTGCTGCGGGGCTCACGAATCCTTCGACTCGTTCGTCCTCGTGCTCTCCTCCGAGGCGCGGGGTTTGTTTGTATGGTTGTTCTCCCTTGCGGTACCTGCGCGAGACTTCTCTTGCTTCTTCTTCAAGCTCCTTGATTTCTTCGAGCTCGTCATCAATGTCTTCGTTTGCCATCAGTTTTCACCCTTTACTTTCCTTTTTTTCGACTGTTGCT
>Ga0164310_10001213_pt1 | contig 14438 bp, 18 predicted proteins | sample GuaBasSedimGuay1_FD_121795 | JGI IMG/M metagenome (GOLD analysis project Ga0164310, IMG submission 121795) | Subseafloor sediment microbial communities from Guaymas Basin, Gulf of California, Mexico - Guay1, Core 4569-9, 0-3 cm | ecosystem: Environmental > Aquatic > Marine > Hydrothermal vents... | reverse complement strand
AGTCGGGGCGGGGAGATTTGAACTCCCGACCTCACGGTCCCGATCCGTGCGCGCTGCCGAACTGCGCTACGCCCCGAAGTAGATATTATTATACCCCATTCGTGTCGTTTGGCAAGCGACACTTGACATGTTTTGGTTTTTACGGTAACATATAAACGCTTTTTTATAAAATGTTTGTTTATGTGTCAGGAGACTGTATGCCGGTTGACGAGGAACTGCGGGAGATGGCGCGCTACTTTTATACCATCAAGGACATTCGCCGCCTGCGTATCCTCGTGGCGTTGGCCGAGGATGGAGAGATGACGGTGACGCAGTTGGCGCACACGTTACATATCAGCCAGCCGCTTGTGTCTTTCCACTTGCGCCCACTGCGCTTGCTTGATCTGGTTCAGGTGCGGAGGGCCGGCCGGGAAGTATATTGTTCTGTGAACTTGCCCGAGATACAGCATCGTCATGTCGAGCTTGTGAAGATGTTGACTGAGGCTGTGAGTTCAGGCGATTAATACTAGAGGAGGTGTGGACGAAGCGATGGCGAGACGGAAGAAGGTACGAGTGGCGATCATTGGCGTGGGTAACTGCGCCTCGTCGCTGGTTCAGGGAGTGCATTTCTACAAGGACGCGCCGGACGAAGCTTTTATCCCAGGCTTGATGCACGTCAACCTGGGCGGCTATCACGTGCGCGACATCGAATTTACCGCCGCCTTTGACATTAACCAGGACAAGGTAGGGCTTGACCTGGGAGAGGCGATCTGGCAAGCGCCCAATAACACTATCAAGTTCGCGGATGTCCCTCGGCTTGACGTGCCGGTTAGCCGGGGCATGACGCACGATGGGCTGGGCAAATATCTTTCACAGGTGATCACCAAAGCATCTGGCCCCACAGCTGACATTGTGCGTATTCTCAAGGACACGGACACCGACGTGGTAGTGAATTTCCTGCCGGTGGGGAGCGAGATGGCGACCAAGTGGTATGTGGAGCAGGTGCTCGACGCCGGCTGTGGCTTTGTCAACTGCATACCCGTTTTCATCAGCCGCGAGGGGTATTGGCAGAACCGTTTTGTGGAGCGCGGTCTTCCTGTCATTGGCGACGACATCAAGAGCCAGGTCGGCGCTACCATCGTCCACCGCGTGCTGACCCGGCTCTTTAGCGAGCGGGGCGTGAGAGTTGATCGTACCTATCAACTCAATTTTGGCGGCAACATGGACTTTTACAACATGCTGGAACGGGAACGCTTGGAATCCAAAAAGATTTCCAAGACCAGCGCCGTGACCAGTCAGTTGGAGTACGAATTGCCGGCGGATGACATCCACGTGGGGCCATCGGATTACGTGCCGTGGCTGACCGATCGCAAGTGGTGCCACATCCGGATGGAGGGAACGACCTTTGGCGAGTCGCCTCTGAACGTGGAGCTGAAGTTGGAAGTGTGGGATAGCCCCAACTCGGCCGGCGTGGTGATTGACGCAGTGCGCTGCTGCAAGCTGGCGCTCGACCGTAAGTTGAGCGGGGCGATTATTGAGCCGGCGGCCTACTTTATGAAATCGCCGCCTGTCCAATTCACCGACGACGAGGCGCGGAGGGAACTCGAAGCGTTTATCAATGGGTCAGGACCGAGCGATGAATAGTGTGCAACGATTAGAGCGCGCGCGGACCAAGCGGCAGCGCAGGCGATGGGACTCGCTTACCGACTGGGCGCGCGTTCGGGTGAGAGGTATCTTGACGCCCATCGCCCGCGCAGTGGGACGGCTGGGTATTCATCCCAATACGGTCACTGTTTTGGGCATGTTATTGCAGATCGGAGTGGCAGTAGTGTATGGCTTGGGCTATATTACCCTGGGGGGCTGGCTCTTGTTGGCCGTAGCGCCAGTAGATGCGTTGGATGGCGCGCTGGCGCGCGCTCTGGGGAAGGAGAGTCGCTTCGGAGCGTTTCTCGATTCGACCCTGGACCGGATTTCTGACGCCGCCCTGATCCTGGGCCTCACGGTGCACTATATGAGCCAGGGAGCGCAGTTAGAGATCGCCCTGCTTCTCATCTCGCTGGTAGCAGCGATGCTGGTCAGTTACATACGCGCCCGGGCCGAAGCGGCAGGCTTTCCTTGCAAAGTGGGGGTGCTCACTCGGCTGGAGCGTATCGTCCTTATCGGTGTACTGTCGGCGCTTGGGCTGCCCATCGTGATGATATGGGCGCTGGTGTTGCTCTCTGTGTTTACGGTGTTGCAGCGCATTTTCTACGTCTACGCGGTGTCTCGGCAGGAGGATATGGACGGTTAGGTTATTTTAGAATAGTCGAGGGTTGAAACCAGAGTGTTGTGAATCTGCCGGGCGAAAGTGTCGCCCGGCGATTTGCTTTTGTTGCTTCTGGGGCTGCCTCGTAGTACTATCTGCCAATTGCCAGGATTGCTCAAAGTTGGTATAATCAATTTGGGTAGCGAGCCAGACGACTGACATTCTGAGAGTAGTGACAATGATCGAGCTGATTGATCTGACGAAACAATTCGATGACTTTACCGCCGTGGATGGGGTGACGCTTTCGGTACCCCAGGGCGAGATTCTGGCGCTTTTGGGCCCTAATGGGGCCGGCAAGACGACGACGGTGCGCATGCTGGCGGCGATCCTGCGCCCCACTGCGGGCCAGGCGACCGTGGCCGGATATAGTGTGACCGAGCATCCACAGGAAATCCGGCGGCGAGTCGGACTATTGACCGAGCATCCAGGGCTATACCTGCGTATGCGGGGCCGAGAATACCTGGATTTCTTCGGTCGCCTGATGGGGTTGGGCGCCGACGAGCGTGAGCGCCGGGCCAGGGAATTGTTGACGTATTTTGGCATGTCTGAGGCGTGGGATCGCCGTATGGGGACGTATTCGAAGGGCATGCGGCAAAAGATGGCGCTGGTGCGCGCGATGCTGCACGATCCGTCCGTTTTGTTGCTGGACGAGCCGACCTCGGCGATGGACCCCCACAGCGCCAAGCTGGTTCGCGATGCCGTGCTTGGCCTGCGCCACCACCGGCGCGCCATTGTTATTTGCACGCACAATCTGGCAGAGGCCGAGGCCCTGGCAGACCGCATCGCCATCATCCGGCGCGGACAGATCATCGCGCTGGGAACCCCGGCGGAACTGAAGGCGCGTATGTTGGGCGCGCCGCTGATGGAACTGCGTCTGGCACACTCTGTAGACGGCCTTGGGAAACTCGTTTCCGATCTGGTAAAAGTCGAAAAGCAGGGAGAAGACTGGTTGCGTTACTCTACTCCCAATCCCCGAGAGACTAACCCGCTCTTGCTCCAAAAGTTGGCAGTGCGCGGCGTGGAGGTCGTCACCCTGAGCAAAGTAGCGCGCAGCCTGGAGGACGTTTACCTGCGGGTGGTAGAGGAGTAACAGAGCATGGCGGCGATATCCGAGCGCGTCCATACAGCGCAAGATGATTGGCTGCGGTTGGTGTTCACCCTGGTTGGGCGCGAAGTCAGGGACTCTTTGCGAGATTGGCGTATCGTGGCCCCTATCGGGATACTCACCATTTTCTTCCCCGTGCTGATGACTTTTGTAGCCGATTTGGCCGTGGATTGGGTGAACCAATATGGCCCTTCCATCATCGGCGAGCGCTTGATTCCCTTCTTGCTGATGGTGGTTGGCTTTTTCCCTATCTCGTTCTCACTGGTGATCGCGCTAGAGACCTTTGTGGGGGAGAAGGAGCGCAAGAGCCTCGAACCGATTTTGGCGACGCCTTTGACTGACACACAGCTTTACTTGAGCAAAACTCTGGCTGCGATGATTCCGCCTCTGTTAGCAGCCTACCTGGGCATCACCGTGTACCTGGCGGGGTTGTATTTTTTCAAGGATTGGACGCCGCCGCTAACTTTGTTGGTGTTGATCGTCGTGCTGACAACGGCGGAGGCGCTGGTCATGGTCTCTGGCGCGGTGGTGCTCTCTAGCCAGACGACGAGTGTGCGGGCGGCTAACCTCTTGGCCAGCTTTGTCATTATTCCGATGGCGCTCCTGATGCAGGGGGAAGCCATCATCATGTTCTGGGCTAACTATGGCGTCTTGTGGTGGATTGTGCTTTTCCTGGTCGTCGTGGACGTCATTCTGGTGCGGATGGGTATTCACATCTTTAACCGCGAGGAACTACTGGGGCGCGAGATTGACGAATTGAACGTGGCTTATCTATGGCGCACGTTCCGCGGGCGCTTTTGTTGGGAACGCTGGTTCTTTGGGCTGGACATCCAAAAGATGCCGGCCGGGTTGCGCTGGCTGGGGATGTTGGGCGGGCTTTACGGGCGCGATGTGCCGGCCATTCTACGCCGTTCGCGCTTGGCGTTGGCGGCGGTTGTGATCGCTTTGATAGCTGCGGCTTTTATCGGTTATGGCTATGCTGAATCTTATCAGCTTCCGGCGGATCTGCTGCACCTCGACCAAGTCTCTACCGAAACGTTCACCGAAATGCCGTCAGTGGAGTGGATCCCAGAGTTCACGGCGGGGTGGGTGCTGGGCAACAACGTGCGTTCGTTGCTGTTGGCGGGATTGCTGGCGGTCTTTTCCTTTGGCGCGTTGGCGGTGACGCTGCTGATGGCCCCTTTGGTGATCGTGTTCTTCTTCGTCGCCCAGGCGGCGCGGGCGGGATACGACCCCATACTGTTCTTGGCCGCCTTTGTGCTGCCACACGGGGTGCTAGAGCTGCCGGCTGCCATTATCGCGACGGCGCTGGCCGTGCGCCTGGGAGCTACATTTATGTCGCCGCCTCAGGGGGTGACGGTGGGCGAAGGGTGGCTTTGGGCGTTGGCTGACTTTTGCAAGGTTTTTGTCGCTCTGGTTTTGCCACTGCTGGCATTGGCTGCCATAGTCGAGGTACACGTGACGCCACATATCGTGGTGTGGGCCTTTGGAGGGTAGGGCTTATGGCTAGAGTGGTGACTCTGGGGACTGCGGCAGTGGTACCGTCCGAGGCGCACGCCAACACCTACATGGCGGTCGAGGGTGAAGGGGGCTTTTTTCTGATTGATTGCGCTGCTAGGCCGCTTGTGCGCATGCGCCGGGCGGGGCTTGCTCTCGATCGTTTGCGCGGGTTGATCATCACCCATTTCCACCCCGACCACGTTTCGGGCGTTCCCATAATGTTGAACAACATCTGGCTCTTGGGGCGCACTGACCCGTTGCCCATATATGGCTTGCAAGACGTGGTGGAGCGATTTGAAGCCATGATGGATCTGTTTCGGTGGTACGATTGGCCGGGACTATATGACATGCCCTGCCACGCCGTGCCCGAAGAGGTAGGCGCGTTGGTGTTGGAGGACAACGATTTTCGAATTACCGGTGCGCCAGTAAAACACCTGGTACCCACGATGGGCGTGCGGGTAGAGAACAAGCGCAGCGGGAAGGTACTGGCCTACTCCAGTGATACCGAGCCGTATGACGCAGTGGTGGAACTGGCGCGGGACGCCGACATCTTGATCCACGAGGCGGCGACGAACACACTGGGACATTCCAGCGCCGCCCAGGCGGGGGAGATTGCCCGCCGGGCCGGTGCAGGCCGTTTGGTGCTGATCCATTACCGACCATCTCCCCACAAGTACGGCCGTTGGGTTGAGGAAGCAACCGCCACTTTTGGCGGGCCGGTCGAACTGGCGCAGGATTTTGGCGAGTACGAGTTCTAAGCGTAGTGTCCCTTGAATCAATCTCTGTCCGAGGCCGCTCAATGATGCATTACAGAGATATTGGTGGTCCACACTGCGTTGTTGTCAACATTGTGTATTCCCTCCGCTCCACCACCCACTCTTTTTTTGACCAATTCCAATCCTTGTGGTACACTTCAGCGGTTGCGAGTTACGCATTACGAATTGCGCCCCAGGAGGTAGCCATTGATGACTTCCGAGATCATTGACCTGACCACAGTGAAACGAGATACTACTTTCGTGGATCGCCTCTCTCCAGATGGACGGCTGCTTCGCCGCTGTATCCAGTGTGGCACATGCACCGCCTCTTGCCCGGCCGCACACGCGATGGACCTCAGCCCGCGCCAGATGTGGCGCATGGTTCAGTTGGGACTCGAGGAAGAGGTGTTGAGCAGCAAGGCGATGTGGCTGTGCAGCCTCTGCTACCAGTGCCAGGTGCGCTGTCCGCGCGGCATTCCTCTCACCGACACCATCACCCGCCTGAAGGAGATGGCATTGAAGCGCCAACTCGCCGCCTCGCGGGAGAGCGCCGGTTTCTACCGGGTATTCACCGACGTGGTGCGCCGCTACGGGCGTATGCGCGAGATGGAGTTTATGGTGCGCTACTTTTTAGCGACCAACCTGTTGAACGGCCTGAACTATGCCGGGATGGGCCTCGCTCTCTTTATCCGGGGTAAGGCCCGCCCAGAATTTCCCAAGCTGGGCGGCGAGGGCCGGCTGGATAAATTGTTCGAGCGCGTGGCGGAACTGGAGAAAGCGCAAGGAGTGGGGCGATGAAGTATCTATTCTATCCTGGATGTTCGGCCGACGCCTCTGCTCTAGAGTACAAAAAGTCCACGCTGGCCGTGCTAGAGGTCCTGGGCGCGGAAGTGGAGGAACTGGATGGCTGGACTTGCTGCGGGGCCAGCGCCGCTCCGGTGGTGAGTGAGTTGTTGGGCATGGTGCTCCCGGCCCGCAACTTGGCCCTGGCCGAGCAACTCGATGGCGACCGAGACATGTTCGCTGTTTGCAGCGCCTGTTATACCAATCTCCGCCGCACCTCGGAGGCGGTCTCCGCTGATCCGGCTCTTTTGGAGACGGTCAACCGGGCGCTGGAGGTGGAGGGACTGACGTATCACGGCACGGCCAGGACGCGGCACGTTATGGACATACTGGCCAACGACTTTGATCTGGAAGCCATCAAGGAGCGGGTCGTGCGCCCGCTGGAGGGCCTGACTGTGGCCCCGTACTATGGTTGCCAAACCGTCCGCCCCCTTAGCCCTTTCGACGACGACCAGCGCCCTACCTCGATGATTGCGCTGCTGGAGGCGCTGGGAGCCACCGTCCACCGGCACAACCGCGCAGCCTCTTGCTGCGGCACCTCGTTGCAGATGACCAAGCTAAAGGTGGGCGTGAGTATGGCGGCCTCGGTGCTGGAAGCGTGCGAGCCGGCCGACTGCGTCGCCACCATCTGCCCGATGTGCCACATGAACCTGGATAGTTACCAGGACAGGGTCTCCCAGGCGTTGGGACGGCAGTTGCGCATCCCCATCTTTTTCCTGCCCCAGTTGATGGGGCTGGCCTTTGGGCTGCCGGAGAGCGCGATGATGTTCGAGCGGCACGTCGTGCCCGTAAAACCTGCGTTGGAGAAATTAGCATAATTAGTGCTCACCGCAGAGATGCAGAGAGCGCAGAGTCGATGGAAGTCAATCAGATTACTGGAGCAGTCATAGGCGCTGCAATTGAGGTACACTGCGCTCTGGGGCCTGGATTGTTGGAATCTGCCTACGAGGAGTGTTTGTGCCGGGAACTGACCTTGCGCAGGTTCCCTTCAAGCGCCAGTGCACACTCCCTGTTGAATGCAAAGGTGTTCGCTTGGATTGTGGCTATCGTCTTGATCTGTTGATAGCCGATATGGTTGTAGTAGAGATCAAGGCCACTGAGCAGTTATTGCCCATCCACGAAGCTCAATTATTGACCTATTTGAAACTTGGCGGTTGGAATGTTGGTCTGCTTATTAACTTTAACGTGCCAGTTTTGAAGCAAGGCATTCGTCGACGCGTTCTGGGACTGAAAGAGGATTGAAGAATACTCTGCGTCCTCTGCGTCTCTGCGGTGAAGAGCGGAATCAATCCCAAAGCAGTTAAAGGAGTCCACATTATGGAAGAACCTCGAATCGGTGTCTACATCTGCGAGTGCGGCGTCAACATCTCGGCCACGGTCGACGTGCCCGCGGTGGTAGAGATGTCCGCCACGCTACCCGGTGTCGTCATTGCACGGCAGCACAAGTACACGTGTTCCGAGCCCGGTCAATTGATGATTCAGGATGACATCCGCGAACTGGGACTGAACCGGGTCGTGGTCGCCTCCTGCACCCCCCGCATGCACGAGCCGACCTTCCGGCGGGCGGTGGCGGGAGCCGGGATGAACCCCTACTTCTTTGAGATGGCGAACATCCGTGAGCACGTCTCCTGGATCACCCACGACAAGGCGGTGGCGACGGAAAAGGCCAAGCGGCTGGTGCGGTCGGCGGTGGCGCGGGTGGCTTATCACATTTCGCTGGAAGCGCGCCAGGAGCCGGTCACGCAGGCGGCGCTGGTCGTCGGCGGTGGCATCGCCGGCATCCAGGCCGCGCTCTCCATCGCCGATTCTGGCTACCAGGTCTATTTGGTGGAGCGAGAGCCGACCATCGGCGGCCACATGGCGCAACTGGACAAGACCTTTCCCACCCTCGACTGTAGCACCTGAATTCTCGGCCCCAAAATGATGGATGCCGGTCGGCATCCCAACATCACTCTCCTGACCTACAGCGAGGTCGAGCAGGTCTCTGGGTACGTGGGCAACTTTACCGCGCGCATCCGCAAGCGGGCGCGGTCGGTGAACGAAGAGTTGTGTACCGGCTGCGGTATCTGCCAGGAAAAGTGCCCCCGGCGGGTGCAGGATACCGTCTTTGAGGTCGGGATGGGAAAACGCAAAGCGATCTACTTTTCCTTTTCCCAGTCTATTCCCAACCTGCCGGTGATTGACCGGGAAAACTGTCTCTACTTTCTCAAGGGCAAGTGCAGGCTGTGTGAGAAGAACTGTTCCGTCGGCGCGATTGACTTTGAGCAGGAGGACGAACTGCTGGACGTGCAGGTGGGCGCTATCGTCGTCGCCACGGGCTATGCCATGTGGGACCCGCTGCAACTGCCGCAGTATTCCTACGGTCTCTCGCCTAACATTCTCACCGGATTGCAATTCGAGCGGCTCACCAACTCTGGCGGCCCCACCGCCGGCGAGATTCTGACCGCCGACGGGAAAAACCCGGAGCAGGTCGCCATCATCCACTGCATCGGCAGCCGTGACGAGAACGCCCATATTTATTGCTCCCGCTTTTGCTGCATGTACTCGCTCAAGCATGCCCATCAGGTGCGGGAAAAGACCGGGGCCGAGGTTTTTGACTTTTACATGGATATGCGGGCCTTTGGCAAGGGGTACGAAGAATTCTACGAGCGCATCCAGGAGGAGGGCATCACTTTTGTGCGCGGCAAGGGAGCCGAGGTGGAGGTGCTCGCCGATGGCAAACTGCGGGTGAAAGGGGATGACGCCAACCTGGGCCGGCTGGTGGCGGCCGACGTGGACATGGTCATCCTGGCGACGGCTATCGAACCGCAGCCGGACGCCGGCCAGGTGGCCTCCACTTTTGGCCTGGGGCGCACGCCCGATGGCTGGTTCGCTGAGGCGCACCCCAAGCTGAGGCCGGTGGAGACGAGCACGGCCGGTGTCTTTCTGGCCGGCTGCGCTCAAGGGCCGCGCGACGTGCCGGATACGGTGGCTCACGCCGGGGCCGCCGCGCTGGAGGTGGTGCGACTGTTCAACCAGGGCGAAGTAACTATCTCGCCCACCGTCGCCGTGGTGGACGCGGAGAAATGTGTGGGCTGCGGCGAGTGCATCCTATCTTGCCCCTACACCGCCATCGCCCGCGACGCCGACGGGAAAGCGGAGGTCAATCCGGCGCTGTGTCACGGATGCGGTACTTGCGTCGCCACTTGCCTTTCTGGGGCCATCACCGCGCTTCACTTCACCGACGAGGAAATCGTGGCCCAGATTGATGGGCTGTTGGCGTTGACGGCGTAGGAGAATCATCACAATGAATCAATCAATTGACCAAACAATCTTTGAACCACGAATCGTCGCCTTTCTCTGTAACTGGTGCTCCTACGCTGGGGCGGATAACGCCGGCATAGCGCGGATGGAATCGCCGGCCAACGTCTTGCCCATCCGCGTGATGTGTTCGGGGCGGGTCTCGCCAGAGATGGTCATGCGGGCCTTTCGCTCCGGCGCCGACGGGGTGCTGGTGCTGGGCTGTCACATCGGCGACTGTCACTATATCAACGGCAACCATCGCACCATCAAACGTATGCCGCTGCTGCGTAACCTGCTGAGTTATATCGGCATCAACCCGGAGCGGTTCCGGTTGGACTGGGTCTCGTCGGCGGAAGCGCCCAAGTTCGCCCAAGTGACGAAAGAGTTTGTAGAGGTAGTGCGGGGGCTGGGGCCGATTGTGGAGGAAGGTTGGGTAGGTTGAGGAGAGGCTGATGGCGGACCGCACCAAGACCGTGTCCCAGCTTTGCGATGAATTTGACGTGGACATTCTGTACACTTTTGGAAGCCGCGCGGGTGAGGTGAGGGAATGGCTGGCCAAAGATCGCTCTGATCTGCCGGCCAGCTCGACGGACGTGGACGTGGGGGTAAAGACCGGCAGAGGGAGGCAGCTTTCTGTTCGAGAAAAAGTCCGTCTGGCCCAGGCGCTGGAGGATCTGTTGGAGGTGAAGCGCGTAGATCTGGTCTGTCTCAACGATGCCGACCCATTTCTGGCTGCCAACGTCATTCGAGGGGAGCGGCTCTACGCCCGCGATACTTACGAGGCCGACGAGTACGACTTGTACGTTCTGCGTCGAGCTGGAGATTTGGCTCCTCTGGAGAGAGAGAGACTGGCGCTTATTTTTGGAGAAGGCTGATGACGCCTGATACACTTTCTAGACGGGTGGTGGGAGATCGACTCTCCTGGGTCGAGCGGATGATCCACGAAATTCAGGCATTGCCTTTGGATGACCAGGGTGCGTTTCTTGCCGATCGACGGAACGTGGGGATGGCCGAGTCCTGCTTGCGTCGTGCTCTGGAAGCACTGCTTGATCTGGGTCGCCATATCTTGGCAAAAGGCTTTGGTTTGGGGGTGAGCGAGTACAAGCAGATCGCCTCTGGGTTGGAGAAGCGGAATGTGCTTTCACAGGAAGAGGCTGAACTTTTGCGGGTGCTTGCCGGATACCGGAACAGGATGGTCCATTTTTACCACGAGATAGGGCCAGATGAACTGTACGAGGTTTGCACTCGCGACTTGATGGATCTGGAACGCATCGCAGAAGCATATCGAATATGGCTAAAGGAGCACGAGGAATGGCTGGACGAGACACTTTGATGGAAGAACTTGCTGCCCACGTGGCGGATAAACTACGAGAACTGGATGGCGTGATAGCGTCGCGGCAAACGGCGGAGGGAACCGCTCCTTATCTTTTCCAAGAGGGGGACGCTCTCTCACAACTGGCGCTGGATCCCCGCTATCCGCTTTCCACCACCGTCTCAATGTTGCAAAAGCGGTTCCCTGAAGCTCGCTTCGGCATCGTGGCCCGAGGCTGCGATTCGCGCGCGCTGGTAGAGATGGCAAAGCGTCAGCAGGTGGACGCCGACAGGCTGTATCTGCTGGGGGTGGCTTGTACCGCCGAGGAGGCGGAAGAGTGCCACTGCGCCGATCCCGCGCCCGACCCGGAGCAATGGCCCCAGGCGGAGATAATTGGTACGCCGGTTCCGGGCGCGCCGCCCAACCCCATCGTCGCCGAGTACGAGGGAATGTCTCTGGAAGAGCGGCGCGAGTTCTGGCAACAGCAATTCCGCAAATGCATCAAGTGCTACGGCTGCCGTAACATCTGCCCCGAGTGCTTTTGCGAGGTGTGTACATTGGAGAATCCGGCCTGGGTAGAGCCGGGGGTGCTGTCGCCGCCCTTCCCCATGTTTCATCTGATACGGGCGATGCACATGGCCGCCCGTTGCGTCGGCTGCCGCCAGTGCGAATTGGTCTGCCCGTCTCACATCCCGCTGACCGTGCTCTACGACTTGATCCGGGGCGACGTGGGAGACTTGCTGGGGTACGCGCCGGGAGCGGATATCGAGATGCCGCCGCCGCTTTCGTTGACGTTGGAGGAAGGGCCATTTGTGAGAAATGTGTAGCCCCCCCCCTCGACGTCTGAGCAGAGATTGGTTTCAGGTGTAAAGAAGCGGATGTGCTCATAGAGGATTGAAAGGAGGATGAAAATGCGCTGTCAACTGGGTAAAGTTGCTGTCCCATTCCTAATACTCGTCCTACTCTTCTCTGTGTCGGTTGGCTGCCAGCTTACCGAGTTCCTGCCGGGAGGTGGAGCAGAAAGCACACCGGTTCCCACAAAAGAGCCAACCACAGAACCGATGGGAGAAGATCCGTCCGTAGAACCGACGGAAGATGCCGGTGAGGAGGAGCAGCCAGAGGCTGTTCCCGAATCTGCCTTTACCATCTACCCCGACACCAATCTGCACCTGCGCCAGGAGGGCGGGAGCGGTGCTCATAAGGCCATGTTCACGCTGTGGAGCGAAATCGTCACCGGGACGATACGGCTTGTGCCGGATAACCTGTATCGCAGGGAAGGGGGGACAATCTTCGCCGAGCGAGTTCAGATTACCCCTGACCCCTCGATGATTGACAGACTTGATGTCCCTTCTCCCTTTATCGTCACCGTGAACCTGCCCGATGGTACCACTTTTGAGCGGGGAACCTACGAGGGGGTAATGTTTCTGTTCTATGGCGAAGGGCAGGATTTCATCACTATGACGCTCACCCTGAACAACTCCCCAAATCCCGCGCTGGCCGTAGACAACCCCACCCCGATCCGTCTGAACGAAGTGGTCAACCAGAGCCTGGTCTACCCCCTGGTACTGTTGGAGACAAGTGGAGCCAACGACGCGCGGCAGGTGCAACTGAGTACCTCGATGCTGATGGGTGTCGAGGATAACACCGCTTTCCTGCCGGCAGATGTTGTCACCCAGATTCGCAGCCCCGTCACCCTGCCACGGGACGGTCGGCTCTCTTACCCTCTGCTGTTTGATTTTGGTGCGGATGGCGTGCAGGCGGGGTCCTATAGTGGCAAGGTCGTGCTCTCCAGTGAAAATGCGGACAACCTGGAGATCCCGGTGGAACTGACGCTGAAGCACGACCTGGGGTGGCCACTGGTCGTTCTGTTCCTAAGCATCGCTATTGGGTCGATGCTCGCCTACTACTCCACTGAGAGCCAGGAAAGGGACAAGGTCTATTTGGAGATTCGGGAGGAGAGGGGACGTCTGCAGGAGGGGTGGATCAGTCCGAGTACTCGCATTTACCAGTTTTACTGGCTCTGTGGGATAGAGGTCGAACGGTTGCTTGATCTGGCCCAGGGGGCGCTGGACCGGGATCGTCCGGGCAGCCTTGAGGCCGCTCGGGGCAGCCTGGACAAGGTGTACAGTTTGCACAACCTGCGGGAGAACCGCGATCTGTTTGATGATCTGTTTAACCTGGGCGCGCGGATCGACAGAGGGCTACACCGTTTCGAAGGCTTTGATGATGATCTGAGCGAGTATCCCTATGCGGAGCAGAGCGAGCGGGTGCTGCGGGACAGCTGGGACGATCTGCTCCAGTGCCGGACAAGTGAGAAATGTCAGGTAATGGAGAACGCCGTCCTTCCGCACCTCAAGCGGCTTCAAGTTCTCCTCCAGGCGTGGAAAATGTCGTGGCAACTGGAGGAGGACGTTCGAGTGTTCCTTGAAGAGCACTCCCATATGTCAGCAGAATTAGGCCAAGATGCGCAGATTGATGCGGAGAAGCTCACGGAGTTGCGGCAGATCGTTGGCGACTTGAAAGGTAGTCCGCCGGACATTGATTCTAGAGCCACGCATGATCAGAATGTCAATAATGCTCTGAACGAGATCGGGAATTGGGCCAAAGCGAAGCGTTTGGCGCTCAAGCGGTTTGACAAGGACGTAGACGCAAGCAAGATCGAGCCGATCCGCGACCAGTTACGCAAGGCCGACCAGGACCTTCGCAATGTGTTCGGCCTTGCGGTCGTGGAGTGGCTTGAAAAGTCATACGAGACAGATGACTGGGAGTATAACGAAGACTGGGGGGCGATTGAGGGGGAGTACCTTGACGTGTCTCCTGGGCCTGGCGATAGGACGGACACGATAGGAGGCAAAGACAGGTTGAGCGGTCTGGTCGCGTGGATGAAGCGGTTAGGCGCTCGCCTGCAGCGGTCAGTCCCCTGGCTTCGTCAAACGTCCTACCGTACTGTTCTAGCGGCCGCGACTTTGTTTGCCCTGGCTTACCTCGGCATGGTTGAGATTTACTTTAAGGATGCCACGTTTGGCGACAACCTTATGGAAGATTATGCAGCGTTGATCATCTGGGGGCTGACCGCGAATGCGACTCAGCAGGGCGTCTTCCAACTGCTGGGCAGCCTGGGATCGCGGATTCGCTCCTCGCAGCAGGAGCAACCGCAGCCAGCGACTCCTGCTACCCCCACCCCGTCGCCCCCATCTCCACAGCAAGAGGATGGCAAAGCTTGAGCTGCACCATAGCACAATTGGAAACTGTTTCAGAGTGACCTGGAATTCGAATGATTGGGAGGGAATAGTCAGTGGACATTGAATATCGAAACGTCCTCACCACCTGCATCTACTGCGGGTGCGGTTGCGGACT
>Ga0164310_10001212_pt1 | contig 14440 bp, 14 predicted proteins | sample GuaBasSedimGuay1_FD_121795 | JGI IMG/M metagenome (GOLD analysis project Ga0164310, IMG submission 121795) | Subseafloor sediment microbial communities from Guaymas Basin, Gulf of California, Mexico - Guay1, Core 4569-9, 0-3 cm | ecosystem: Environmental > Aquatic > Marine > Hydrothermal vents... | reverse complement strand
CCCCGCACCAGGCATTGGAAACCCACTCGGGAATCCCTAAATCTACCTCTGGAGAAGCAGTAACGATTATGGGAATTTTTACTAAGTAGGGATAAGTCGCCATGGTACTAAGAACCTGTCCATTAGGAAAGGCGCTATCCAGAATTATTATCACTTCCACCTGCTCCTTGGCGAACAATTTAGCTACTTCGTAAGCCTCATGAGGCCCGAAAATCCGTTTTGGGTAGTAAATAGAATCCTGGCTGATTACCCATTCTCTTTTGAACTGCTTAAAAAGGTTAATAAACTGCCCCTCAGTCACTTCTTTTGCCTTCTTATTGAAGGCCTCGATGGAGTTTGCCACAACCCCTATCTTAGGGGCTGAATCCGAACTGTATCTTACTCGATAAGCCATCTTTTTTTCCTCTTGTCAAGTTTCCATTAATAGCAATGCTTTCTGTCCAAATCCGCTGCCCCGTTTCTGGGGGCGTATTGGTCAATTAAAGGGTTGGACCTATAGTCCATAATGCGAACTCGCGCCGTCCATGATGTTCGGCAGCTGTCCTTTTCCCTGAGGCAACGGCAAGGATTTCCTGAAATATGCGTTTTCCAACATCCTGGATGCTCTCTTTCCCAGTGGCAATCAGGCCGGCGTCGATATCCATATCGCAGCGCATGCGGTTGAACAGAGGCGTGTTGCTGGCGATTTTGATCACCGGAGCGAATGGATGGCCAATAGCCGTTCCCCGTCCGGTAGTAAAGCAAACAACCTGTGTGCCACTGGCCACCAATGCTGGCGTGGCTATTAGGTCGTTTGCTCCACACACCAATAGGTACAATCCGCGTCTATTGCCAATTCGCTCCTCGTATTGCAATAGCCCGGATACTGGTGCGGTTCCAGACTTTGCGATTGCTCCGTGAGATTTTACAGCTATGTTAAATAATCCCCCTGCCTTGTTGCCGGGAGACGTATTGTATTCAAAGGTCAAACCAGCCGATGCCGCCAATTCCTTGTGTGCCCGAAAGGCCGCCATGATTTGCTCCGCCACCTCACGACTTACAGCCCGTTGGGCAAAAGCAAGTTCAACACCGGAAAATTCGGACATTTCGGTAATCAAAGATGCACCGCCGAAACGCACCAGACGATCACTGGCAACTCCCAGAGCTGGATTTGCAGTAATCCCAGAGAGGCCGTCGGAGCCTCCGCATTCGAGACCCAAAATAAGTTCGCTCACGGGAACTTCAGAACGACGAACATTATCGGCATACGGCAACATTTCTGCCACATAATTAACTCCGGCTAAAATCGCAGCCTCAGACCCTCCATTCTGAACCTTTACTGTTCTAATAGGCTTGGTGGAACGAACATTGGGAGCAAGACGTTCCAACACTGCATCAGGGTGAATCCGTTCACAACCCAACTCTACCCACACAGCTCCTGCCACGTTAGGATGGGCTATGCAGTTTGCCAACACCTGAGTAGAACGCTGGGCCGAAGCCTCACAAAACGCACAGCCTTCAATGTGCGCCAATGCCACAATGCCATCCACATGAGGATATTTGTCAGGAGAGAAGATTCGCTCTTTGGCCTGAACAACAATTTGTTCGGCCTCATGCACACAACACCCAACCCCAGGAACCACCAGAATCCAATTGCGTGTCCCCACACTACCATCAGGCCGACGAATACCCATAAAGGTCGGTGGATTGGTTTCCACACGGATAGGTTCTTGCGGGGTGAAATCATCGGGAAGCACGTACCGAGGTTCGATTCGTTCTATGCGCTCTGGAGTGATCGCTTGACCAGCTTGAATACCCACGGAAAGCCCCAGTGGTTCTCCATACTGAATGATGGGGTCGCCAGCAGGGATGTCCATAATGGCAATGCGACTACCGATTTCGACATCATCGAGGAGGGTCAACTCTTTTCCTACGGCTGTGAGCGGCACGCCTTTGGAAAGCGGCATACTGGTCACAGCCACGTTGTCGTTTGGATGGATTAGAATTAAAAAATTGGGGCTGTTTTCCCTATTTCCCTTGGTTGACTCTTCGCTGTCCATATTAAACTTCTCTATTACAAAGATTCTTCAAACTCACGAGCGGGTTTACGGCCCTGCACAAATGTTTTGTTGTAGTCATATCTGATAACAAAACCCAAATATTCCAGATTCGGAAAACTTATGAAAAATAAGAAAGACATATCATCCCTAAAGGGATTTCGAATAAAGGCCAGTCTTATTTGCTACAAACATTTTGTCCCTATGACATGTTTATAGAAAAATTGCTCCCAAAAGGCATTAGGAGCTGTATCAAAAGCTAATGATTTAAGATAACAGCAAAGAACGTAACGAGGGCACAAAGTACGCAACGTTTTTATAAATAGATAATTAGCCCTTTGCGATCTTTGCGACTTCTTGGCGAACTTTGCGGTAAAAAATGCCTTTTGATACACCCCCGAGATGTAATTTTAAATTTACGGAGTCAAACCCTGGCTTATTTGACACAGGTGCAGATTCTGTCGGAAAAATGGAGTTGTTGCCAGTACTGTGGGCTCACTTCAGATATCTATTTCTGTGGGAGGGCTCTCCAGAGCCCGATTGCATCGACGTCTGGAGACGCCTCCTACAATCTGTTTTCACGTTTTCTGTGAAATTGCCATTTTTCAGCAGAATCTGGGATGATTGAATTTTGGTAATGTCAATAATTGGCTTCCAGAACGGCTGCAGAAATTCATTTATAAGCTCAATGAATTTTAGAGATTGTGTCCCAAACTGAGGAGATTCCTGATGCAGAAGGTGTGTTTGAATTTGGTTGCTCACTATGCCTTTCATCAGATATGGTAGAAATTAGAGCTTTCGGAATGTCTGAGAGAGCACACTCGCGCAGAGCCAGACCCGGTGTCACCGGTAAAGACCATGGTTTTTAAGGACTGGGTTAAAAGTATTCCTTCACTCATTTTTTGGGAATAATAACAGGTTCTTTTTCTCCGGCCTGAACCATTCTGTATTTCAATATCTCTGATAACCTCTGACGAACTTCAATATGGTCTTCAGATTCAACCAGATTGTTACGTTCATGAGGGTCTGCTTCCAGATCATATAAAAAGTCCTCTACATAGATTTCGCTGCTGGGATCAGATCCTCCCTTTTCTGGGGCACGAACACTATATTTCCACTTTTTTGTGCGAATTGCCCGCCCACATTGACTTTCGCTAATCTGCAAAAACACCTCCTGCGGCCAATCTTTGACCTCACCCTCTAAAAGTTCTTGCAAAGCTTTTCCCCTCATATAAGAAGGGGGTTCTACACCTCCTGCTTTTAAGATGGTAGGAGGTAGATCAATCAAACTCACCAAATTGGAAATTACTTTCCCGCCGGTGAAGCCCGGACCGTAAGCTATCATGGGAATACGAATACAACCATCATGACACGAACGTTTGTACTCGCTATTGCGAGTGCGGAAGTGAGAACCATGGTCGCTGGTGTAGATAACCAAAGTGTTATCTGCTATTCCCAGTTGATTTAATTCGTCTCTGATCCGTCCAAGGTTTTGATCCAGACTATTGACACAGCCGAGATAATCGGGAAATTCCTCTCGCCAGTCACCATCTGTGCCAACCAAGTCTCCTGGAACTTTGAATTCTTTGAACCGTTCCTTAGATCCATGCGGACCTTCATAGTGGCCATGGTCATTTTGATGGTGTGGCTCAATATAGGAGACAAAAAGAAAGAACGGCTTCTTATCACTACGTGTTCGAAGATACTCAAGCACCCAGTCTGTCAGCACATCCACACGGTAACGACCAGGAGGAAACTCTCGCTTATTCATATTACCATCAAACATGTGGCCATCATAGCTATGGGAGGTAAATTCCAGAACATCGGAAGCAAGCCAGAAATCTTTGTAACCACCACGGCGTTCTGGAGGAACAGGCCTGGTCCGAAAATCGTTTTTCCCACCCCGTGGTCCATAGGAAGCAAGATGCCACTTACCAATGTAGCCAACCTCGTATCCGTTCTCGGACAGATAGTGAGCAATTGTTTTTTCCTTGAGAGGTAACATTCGGTGATTAGTGTGACAACCCACTTCTGTAGCATACTTACCTGTCTGCAAACATGCTCGTGCAGGACCACAAACAGGCTGACAAGTGAAGGCATACTCGAACCGGACACCCTCTTCAGCCATGTGGTCAAGATTTGGCGTAATGTCCAACTCTTGCCCGTAACATCCAACTGTGTCCCAACGCTGTTGATCGCTGAAAATAAAGACAATATTGGGCGCGCTCATTTTTCCTGCTCCTGTTTCTAATTCTACTGGTCACAACCCTTTGATCTAATCCCAAAATATTCACCAACCTAAACGAACGGAAGCATTGCAATGAAAATGGCTATGCAATTGGACCAAAGATATTTGAGAGCTTCTCAAAAGAATTTAGCAAATGCAAGCTTCTCAGTATTGCTCACGGGTTATTTTGCGGTATTCCTCGATAAGTAACTTCGTAATCGGCCCAGGACGACCATTCCCAACAACAGAGTCATCAATTTCTACTACCGGGACAATCTCGGATAAGCTTCCGGTAACGAAAACTTCGCTTGCGCTTTTCAAATCTTCAAGACCAAAATCAACTTGCAAGGATTTGATTTTCAGTCTTTCCGCAATCTCCAAAATCACCTTCCGGGTAATTCCAGAAAGTATGTGTTGGCTTTCGGGTGGAGTAACCAAGCCGTCGCGGTACATAAAAATGTTGCAGTGGGAACATTCTCGCACCTTGTTATCAGGACCAATAAAAACAACTTCGTAGGCTCCCTGTTCCAACGCCAATTGTTTTTTCAGAACATTGGGAAGTAAGGCAGTGGTTTTGACGTCGCAGCGTGACCAGCGAATATCCTCACTGGAAATGATTTTTACGCCTCTCTCCACAACACTCTCTGGAAGAGACTTGGCTTTCTCAATAGTGACAAGAAGAGTGGGCTCGGTTTTCTCCGGAAAAGCATGATTGCGGGGAGCTATCCCACGTGTAATTTGAATGTAAATTTTGGCGTCTGTGTAACCACTTTGTTTGATCAGCTCCTTTATTATGACTTCAAGCTCATGGAAAACGGCAAAATCCAATCGAATTTCTTTTAAACTGTGTTTCAGGCGTTCCATGTGGTCTTCATACCGAAAGGCTTTGCCTTTGTAAACTCTTATTACTTCGTACACGCTATCAGCGAAAAGAAAACCGCGATCCAAAACTGGCAGTCGTGCTTCTGTTAATTCAACAATCTGTTGATCATGATTGATGTAAGCTAAATCAGGCATTGAGAATGCTTCAACTCCCAAATTTTGATAAAATAAAAGTTGCAAAGATTAGGTTAATTGAAGCTTAATATAAGAAACGATGTTTAAAAAGTCAACAGAGATTTCATTTCTTTAACGCCGTAGGAAATATTCAAACTAAAACATGTGCAAATTTTGAGGTTGCAATTTTGCCTATTTTTTTATATATTGGTTTTTTGACAACTTATCAAAGAACTAATTTTTTTGAATAGTAATGATTCAGTTGCAGGTTATTGAACTGAGCAAAACCTTTCAGCGACGTAAGGTATTTGAAAATATTAGTTTTTCTCTGAGGGACTGTGATTCTTTAGTCATCACAGGACCTAATGGCTCAGGTAAAACTACTTTGTTACGCTTATTGTGTGGATTCATTCGTCCAACCAGCGGCCAAATAATCTATTCTGAACAGGGTCACAATCTTTCCTGGCGACAAGTGCGTCAACGTCTGGGATGGGTAGCTGCCGAGCTTGTCCTTTATGAAGAGCTTACTGCCATAGAAAACCTGAATTTTTTCGCAAAAGTACGTGGTTTATCCCATACTACTGCCGACAGTAAGCGATTACTCTCTATGATGGCACTGGAAAGATGTGGCAACGACCCGGTAGCTTCCTATTCTGCCGGTATGAAACAACGGCTCAAATTTGCTTTTGCTTTACTACCGGAACCGGAGATCCTACTACTGGATGAACCCAGTTCCAATTTGGATGAAGAAGGCAGACGATTATTGGACTCGATCATTGAACAGCAAAAGCAACGAGGCCTGCTACTGGTAGCTACAAATGACCCCCGTGAGGTGCACTATGGAGAAACCCTCCTACAGTTGGGTGCGGGAGATGTTAGCAATAATGAACAAAGATTTACGTTCTGAATTACGCACCAAATATGCTATTAATGCCATTGTCATGTTTGCCGTAATCACCCTGGCAGCAATAAGCTTTACTGTTGGTGCTTTTGCGTTGGCACCGCAATTCCAGGCGGCTTTGTTGTGGATTGTCTTGTTTTTCTCAGCTTCCTCGGGTTTACCGCGGGTATTCATTAAAGAAGAAGAATCCAAAACCGTCAACGCCCTTAAGCTGTCTTCAAGCCCTTTAGGTGTATTCCTGGGTAAGTTGATGTTCAACCTGATTCTACTACTGATATTGGCTAGTATTATCGTACCTTTATTCATAGCTTTGATGGGGGTAAACATCAAAGGCTTAGCCTTGTTTGTCCTGATAGTAGTTTTAGGTCTATTGGGCCTGAGCGGAGCTTCGACTATTGTAGCAGCCATAGTAGCAAAAGCAGCTACCAAGGGAACATTGTTTGCCGTACTTGCGTTTCCTATTCTTCTACCCTTGCTGATTACTACCATCTCTGCAACTGATTATGCTATGGGCGGAGGAACTATTACAGGTGGATTTAGCCATATTCAGATTCTGGTTTCCTACATTGGAATAATGTTAACAATATCAATTTTGCTGTTCGAATTTGTCTGGCAGGAATGAAACAACTTAATGTATGACGAAATTGGTAAATAAAAAAACTGGAAGAGAGTTCTCTCATGTTGTGGAAATACTTGTTAGGTCTGTGGATGGCAGCGGTGATTGCGGCCGCCCATTTGTTGCCTATTCCCCAGGTCAAAGGACTGGGTGAAACAGCGCGAATCATTTTTTTTCACGTACCAGTAGCATGGGTAGCCCTGGTAGCTTTCACCATCGCCGCAATCAATAGTATTAGGTTTCTACATGGCCGAAATATGGAATTCGATTATCGCTCTTATGCGGCTTCTCAGTTAGGTTTGTTTTTCTGTCTCCTGGCTACTATCACCGGTTCGATTTGGGCGAAGGTTACTTGGGGTTCATTCTGGAATTGGGACCCACGCGAGAGCTCTATTTTTGTTCTGCTGTTGATCTATGGTGCCTATTTTGCTTTGCGCTCTGCTATAGAGGATGAGTCCCGACGCGCTGCTCTCTCGGCTGTGTACACCATCATTGCTTTTGTCACTGTACCATTCTTAGTCTTCGTTATCCCCCGTGTTTATTTTTCACTACATCCTGCGCCCTTAGTTAATGTGCATGGTAGATTGGAAATGGACATCAGAATGTTGCTGGTCTTTTTAGCCTCGTTGTTTGGATTCACCATGCTACTTTTTTGGATGTACCAATTACAGTTAACTATTACACGTCAGGAACTTAAAGAGGAATAACATGAAAGAAAACATGGTCTTTTTTGTCATTAACCTGGTTATTTGGATAGGAATTTTTCTTTATCTTCTCCAGCTTAACTATCGAGTCAAAAAACTGGAAAAAAAGAAATGAAAAGACGTTATCTTATCGGTGGGGTTATCATCCTGGCATTTATTCTATTCGGTATGCGGACTTTTATGCGACATATCACTCCCTACGTTTCCATTGCCGAGGCACGTCGTGTACACAAAACTGTTCAAGTAAGCGGCCTTTTAGGAGTAAACAAAGGCACTTACGACCCTCAAACGCATTCTTTACGATTCATCTTAACTGATAAACATGGAGATAGCCTCCTCGTCACCTATCGAGGAGTAAAACCAGCAAATTTTGACAACGCCACCAGTGTGGTGGTAATTGGGAAATATGACTCTGGCGTGTTTAAAGCCAAAAAATTATTACTCAAATGTCCCTCCAAATATAAAGATCGAACCCTATGATAGAACTGGGTAAATCTTCCCTGATTATTGGATTAATCTGCGGTGTAACATCCTTGAGCTTCTATGGCTTGAATATCAAGCAACAACGAAATTGGTTTACCTACGCCCGAATTTCTTACGCCCTGATGACAATAGCAATACTGCTTTCTGCTGCAGCGCTGATGATTTTGTTACTGAAACACCAGTTCCAAGTACAGTACGTCTACGAGAATAGCTCTCGAGATCTGCCCCTCTTCTACTTGATTTCAGCATTCTGGGCTGGACAGGAAGGTAGTTTTCTGCTCTGGACATTACTAAGCGCTGGTGTGGGGATACCACTAATTTTTATGACCCAAATCTACGATAACGAGGATAAGGTACTTTTCAATTATCTACTTATCGAGGTTGCCCTAATTCTGATCACCATCAAAAGTTCACCATTCAAAACCTTTTCTCAAACACCTTTGGACGGCGCTGGTCTTAACGATTTGCTCCAAAATCTCTGGATGGTTATCCATCCGCCTCTTATCTTCTTAGGATATGCTTTGTACGGCACCCTCTACGCGCTGGCAATTGCTGCTCTGTGGAAGGGGCAGTATGAAGAATGGGTCCGCCCGGCATTGCCCTGGACACTAATGGCATGGCTTGCATTAGGTATTGGTATAATGCTTGGTGGAGTCTGGTCTTACAAAACTTTAGGTTGGGGCGGCTATTGGGCCTGGGATCCAGTGGAAAATGCTTCCCTTATTCCTTGGTTAACGGGCACTGCATTATTTCATGGAATGATACTCCAACTCCAGCGCCGTAGAATGCAAAGAACAAATTTTTTACTGGCTATCATTTCTTTTCTCCTGATTCTCTATGGAACATTTCTCACTCGCAGTGGAATCTTAGCAAATTTCTCAGTCCATTCGTTTACTAACCTTGAATTCGACAGCATAGTGCTGGGATTAATCGCATTCTTTTTGCTCTACGGCGGATATTTTTATTCTTCCCATTCTCGCCAAATCCCCATCTCTAAAAGTTCTATTGCCATACTTTCCAAAGAATTCAGTGTTATTATTGTCATTGGACTCCTAATTATCTCCTCATCTTTCGTTTTCATGGGAACTTCATCTCCAATTCTCACAGGGTTACTGGGCAAAGCTTCCAATGTTACAGCAGATTTCTACAACACTACCCACATCCCCATTGGTATCTTACTGGCTGTTTTTATCGGCATCTGCCCTTTGGTAAACTGGCAAAGGACAACCAAAAAACAATTGTTACGTCAACTACTTGTGCCTTTGTTACTTGCTCTTGTGATTACTGCCCTGGCAATCAAAGCTGGAAGCAAAAACCCTGTTGCTTTACTTTTTATTTTTGCCAGTTGTTTTGCAATCTTTTCTAACGCTGTTTTGATGTTGAAATCTCGGCTTAGAAAAAGAGTGTCCTGGAGTAGTTCTTTGAGTCACATGGGTTTTGGATTTTTGGTTATTGGAATAATTGTTAGTTCGCTATTTGACGATTCCAAAACAGTGAATCTGGCTGAAAACCACCCGGTAGAAATTCACAATTATCGGTTTACCTTCAAAGGTGTGCATGTTTCGCCAGATGGCCGTAATCAAATGGTCATTGAACTTCAGCAAAAGAAAAGTATTTCTGTAGCCACTCCAACGATGTATTACTCCAAACGTAATGAAGGAGTTATGGCCGAACCCTACGTCTATCGTACTCTGCTGGAAGACATTTACATTTCGCCATTGGAATATCAGCCTGGTATTCCACGGGGTGTTTACCGTTTGATCAAGGGTACACCAGAACAAATTGGCAACTATGTTTTCACCTTCATGCGGTTTAGATTCCCACCCGTTTCCTCCCCAATGCATGGCATGATGATTGAGGCTGAGATACAAGTAGTTAAAACCGGGGCGCAAAAATCCGCACCACACGTCATCCGTCCCCGATTTGTAGCGATGAGTTTGCCAACAGAACAAAAGCCTGTGACGCTACAGAACGGTGAAATCTCACTGCGTATCCTTCAGGTTAACGCTGATCCACCGGGGTCAATAGTGGTTAGCATTGAAGGAATCGCAGATGAAGCTGTTCGACAAAATGTTCCCGCACAGTTGTTAGTGGAAATAAGCAGAAAACCGCTGATTAATTTTTTATGGCTGGGAATGGTGTGCATAGTAGTTGGCGGCCTAATTGCAGTGAGGCGGCGAATTGGTGAGCTGAAATAAAGCATGGTGGTTGAATTTTGCAATCCAAGTAATTTACGAGGTAGTCCATGCAACCAATCTGGGAACAACGTTGGCACCCCTGGCGACGAGAGTGGGTAATTATTGCTGCCCACCGTAGCCATCGACCATGGCTGGGAGAAAAAACCAGACTCCAAAAAAACAACAAAGTCCCTGCCTATGAGCCTACTTGCTATTTTTGCCCTCGTAATAAACGAGTCAGTGGACAAATTAATCCAGATTACAAAGAGCCTTACGTATTTGTTAATGATCACCCGCCCGTGGGGCCGCAAGCCCCTGAAGTAGAAGAGCAAGCAGGCAAGCTCTTCCGCCGGAGACGCGCCTCTGGTATTGCTAAGGTTATTTGCTACACCCCGCTCCACAACACTTCATTAGCGGAAATGCCTGTACCCACTATAGTGCCGGTAGTAAAATGCTGGCAGGAACAATATCGTGAAATTGGCAATCTGCCCGAGGTTAACCATGTATTGATCTTCGAAAATCGGGGCAAGGTAGTAGGAGTAAGCAATCCCCATCCTCACTGCCAGGTGTATGGGACAAATTTCGTTTTCTCAATCATTCAGCGCGAAGTTGAAGCGGCGTTGGATTATCGTCAACAACACAAAAAGTGCATCTTCTGTACCGTACTGGAGGCGGAAAAGTTGGATGGTAGACGCCTGGTCTACGAAAACGAAACTCACATTGCCTTCATTCCATTCTTTGCTCAATACGCTTATGAAGTCGTCATCATGCCCAGGAATCACGTCCAATCCATCTCTCAACTTTCTGAATCAGAAGTGAAAGATTTTGCCGACATCCTTCACACGGTGTTGTGTAAATATGACAATCTTTTCCAGATCGATTTCCCCTACGTAATGGCTTTTCATCAGGCACCTACGGATGGAAACCCGCACGACGAATATCATTTCCACGTAGAGATTCATCCACCGTTGCGTCAGCCAAACTTACTAAAATATCTGGCTGGGCCGGAAATTGGCGGAGGAAATATAATTAATCCCACAACGCCTGAGGAAAAAGCTCTGGAGCTGCGAGAAGCAGACACAGTCCATTATAAAAATAAGATTAACCCAGATTCGGAAAACTTATGAAAAATAAAAAGGGGGTCTTCTCACCATTTCGGGGTTTAATAGTGAACATATCATCCCTAAAGGGACTTCGAACGAATGGTTAATCCTATTTGCTATAAACATTTTGTCCCTATCGGGACAGACAGAAGTCTCGTTAGAGACGACATGTTTATAGAAAAATTGTCCCCCTAAAGGTATTAGGGGCTGTATCAAAAGTTAATGATTTAAGATAACAGCAAAGAACGCAACGGGAGCACAAAATACGCAACATTTTTATAAATAGATAATTACCCCTTTGCGAACTTTGCGACTGCTTGGCGAACTTTGCGGTAAAAAATGTCTTTTGATACAGCTCCGATATGTGATTTTTAAACTTATGGAGTCAAACCCAAGTCTTATTTAACACATGTGCAAAAGATAGAAAAATCTTTAGCAAAGTTTTCCGAATCTGGGATTAAAGAATTGATCGAAAAATCTAATTTGAAATATTATCATGGGAAAAAATCATAGTGAACAAACTTACCCCAGTGATTTAGTAACACGGTGTCTTAACTTGCAACGGCAATTGCGGGATCATGTGTTGGCAACCATTCGCCAAAGTTCGTTGGAGGAGCTTTCCGGGGTAGCATCCGAAACTGAGGGAGACACTATCTTTCGCCTTGATCGCCTTTCGGAACCGTTGTTGATTTCGCTGCTCAAAGAACACTTTGGTGGGAAGTATTCGTTTGTTTTAATTTGCGAAGGACTAACAGACAAAGCCGAGAGAGTCTTTCCTGAAACCCAGAATCCGACGGCAGCACAACTTCGCATCATAATCGATCCCATTGACGGCACCCGGGGTTTAATGTACGACAAACGCAGTGCCTGGATTTTGATGGGAGTGGCGCCCAATCTTGGGGAACACACTACCTTACAAGATGTTGAAATAGCGGTACAAACAGAGATCCCTACTTCCAAAGGACTATATTCCGATTCTCTCTGGGCAATCAAAGGTCAATCTACCATGGGGGAACGACAAAATTTGCTCACTGGCGAATGCCATCAGCTTTGTCCTCGTCCCTCGAAAGCTACTTCACTCCGCTATGGTTTTGCCACTATTGCCAAATTTTTTCCTGGTGGTACTGATCTTTTGGCGCGTATTTCTGAGGAATTGGTAGCAGAACTCCTTGGTCCCCTGGAACAACACAAAGCCCATGTTTTTGAAGATCAATACATCTCTACCGGAGGACAATTTTATGAACTAATCATGGGGCATGATCGTCTCATTGCTGATTTGCGTTCTTGTCTGGATTCCTGGCTAATTGCACATGGTCGCCCCTTGCCTTTGTGCTGCCACCCGTACGATCTCTGCACCATGCTGATTGCAAAACAGGCTGGCGTACTTGTTACTGATGCTACTGGCAACCCCCTAAACGCACCTTTAAATACTACCGAAAATCTTTCCTGGATTGCCTACGCCAATGATAAGCTCCGCGAAGTAGTAGAACCTGTGTTGCTACGCTTGTTAAGAAAACATAAGTTGATTTAGGAGTAATAGGGAAATTGTTAATTCACTGAAAGGGAAATATCATGAAATCAAAAATCGTTATTTCCGTGATTGTGATTTTGCCCTTTTTAGCTACTACTCCGTTGTTCGCACAAGAAAAACAGGCAAAGTCACCCAAATGCGGTTGGCAAAAAGAAATTGTGGGAGGATTAAATTTAAATCAAACCAGTTTCGACAATTGGGCTCAGGGAGGTGAAAACTCCTTCGCCTGGCAAGTAAACTTAAATCTCAAATTTGTTAATGATCAGGAAAAAACAACCTGGTCAAACTCAGGCAAGTTTAGCTACGGACAAACAAAGAGCGGTAAAGAAGAGTCTCGTAAATCTATTGACGAAATAAAATTGGAAAGTGTGCTTCGTTACAAGTTTGGAACTTATGCCAATCCGTATGTTGCTGTCACCGCTGAAACTCAATTTACGGCAGGATATGATTATGGTACAAATCCCAGAAAGCAGATCTCAGCTTTTTTGGATCCGGGCTATTTTCGCCAGAGTGTTGGCATTGGTTATCAGCCACCAAATAATATTGTAAAAACAAGATTAGGAGTGGCACTAAAACAAACCATCACCCATAATTATCCAAGTCCATATGCTGACGATCCCAAAACTAAAAAGATCGAAAAAATAAAAAGCGAAATCGGCGCCGAATCGGTTACTGATGTCAGTTGGAAAATTTCTGAGAACATAATTTTCACCTCTAAGCTGGAGCTCTTTTCTGGATTAAAAGCTTTGGATGAAACTGATGTAAACTGGGATAATGTTTTCACTGCTAAGATTTCTAAATATTTCAATGTCAATTTTAACGTCAAGTTGTTCTACGACAAAGATATTTCCAAAAAACGTCAACTTAAACAGTCGCTTGCGATGGGGTTAACCTGTAGTTTTCTGTAACCATAATTGGCGATACAAATTTTTCAGTTTAACGAATAGTTTTCTCCAACAGGAGGACAACCTATGTTCGCCTTAAAATTACTAAGCAAATTCATTAAAGTGTTGCGCTCAGCAGCATCGCCAAATCAAATCGCCTGGGGGTTTGCACTGGGTGCAATTCTGGGACTCACCCCCCTCTGGAGGTTGCACAATTTAGTAGTTTTAGTCCTCCTGATTGTACTCAATATTAATGTTACTTCGGCAATGTTGGCATTCGCACTTTTTAGTTTTTTCGCCTGGTTACTGGACCCATTGTTTCACAGCATAGGATATTTTGTACTTGTTAAGTTAACGTTCCTAACCCCCTTGTGGACATCCCTTTACAATGCCCCCATCGCGCCTTTTACCAGGTTCAATAACACCATAACCATGGGCAGTTTATTGCTTTCACTGCTACTATTAGTCCCTAATTACTTGCTGTTTAAGCGGTTCGTAATACGCTATCGCGATTCCTGGAATAAAAAAATTCAAAAATGGAAAATCACAAAGATTCTACAGGGGAGCAAATTAGTGAAATTCTACTTAAAAATTAGAAATTTAGGAGACTAATCCATGCGATGGAAAGGGTTAATATTTCTCGCTACCCTGGTAGCAATATTCATTGCCCTCTCGATGTTTTTCATCGACAAGTGGATTGAATCGGGATTAGAAAAAGCAGCTCAGGCCATTGTTGGGGCAAGAGTTGAAATAGACAACCTTGACTTCAGCTTAACAGGGCT
>Ga0164310_10001211_pt1 | contig 14444 bp, 12 predicted proteins | sample GuaBasSedimGuay1_FD_121795 | JGI IMG/M metagenome (GOLD analysis project Ga0164310, IMG submission 121795) | Subseafloor sediment microbial communities from Guaymas Basin, Gulf of California, Mexico - Guay1, Core 4569-9, 0-3 cm | ecosystem: Environmental > Aquatic > Marine > Hydrothermal vents... | reverse complement strand
AATGATTCTTGGGGGAGGTGTGGTAGGTACAAACGCGGCCAAGATGGCAGCAGGCACTGGAGCCTATGTCTATATTCTTGACGTTAATCTTGATCGTCTCCGCTATTTAGATGATGTGATGCCTGCCAATGTTATTACCTTGATGTCAAATTCTTATAATATCCGTGGTTTATTACCAAGAGCTGATTTGGTGATTGGAGCCGTACTCATTCCCGGAGCCAAAGCACCTAAATTGATTACTCGTGACATGCTCAAGCTGATGAAACCGGGTTCGGTGATTGTCGATGTTGCTATTGATCAGGGTGGATGTATTGAAACTTCTAAACCTACTACCCACCATAATCCAACCTACGTTGTGGATGGAGTAATTCACTATTGTGTGGCTAATATGCCTGGTGCTGTGCCAATGACCTCTACTATAGCCCTGACCAACGCTACCTTTCCTTATGCTCTCGAAATTGCTGACAAGGGTTACAAACGAGCCATTCAGGAAAATCCTGAAATTAAAGCTGGTGCTAATATTGTGCGTGGTAAAGTGGTTTACAAAGGGGTTGCCGATGCTTTTGGACTGGAGTATCTCCCGGTCGAAGAGGTGTTGCAGTAATCATTTAAAGTCTTAAAGTTCAAATTCCAGTTTACAATTTTATAAATTCCTGAGACCATGCTACAACCCTTACAGAACATTAAAGCTCTAGCCATAGATTTAGATGGTACAACTTACCTCGGCAAGGAGGCGTTTCCCTTTACCTTTAATTTTGTTGAAGGTTTGCAAGCTTATGGAATAAAGTATTTGTTTTTAACCAACAACTCTTCTAAGAGCAGCGAAGAGCATCGCCAAAAGCTTGAACGAATGGGAATTTCAGTTACACGCGACCAGATTTACACATCCCAAGATGCAACAATTGAATATTTGCGAAGTGTTACTACAGGCAATAGTCTTTACCTGTTAGCTACCCCAGGAGTTGTTCGTGAATTTGAGGAAGCAGGTTATGAAACTGATTCTTCTACCCCCGAATTTGTGGTGTTAGCTTTTGATTTGTCGCTCACTTATGAGAAGTTGGATCGGGCTTGCTATTTTGTACGTAAGGGTGTACCCTTTATTGCTACCCACGAGGATGTTACCTGGATTGAGAGTGAAGATCATCGTTACCCTGATTGCGGTGCTTTGGCCGCGGCCATTACAACTGCAACCGGCCGAAAACCAAAATTTCTCGGTAAACCCAATCCAGAAATGGTACAGGGCTTTTTGAAGCGTCTGAATTTACACCCTGGTGAAGTGGCCATCATTGGCGACAAGCTTGAGACCGATATTCGGATGGGACAAATGAATGGTATTACTACTTTTTTGGTGTTGACCGGAGAAACTAAACCTGAAGATTTAAGCGTTTCTTCAATTCAGCCCGATTTTGTTTTGCAGCGCAATGTAGACGTCCTGAACTATTTAGTACCTCAAAAGTAATATCTTTCTGTGTCTAAGTGGCTATGTGGTAGGAAACGGTTGGCCCTACAACTTTTCTCGATTATGCATGATAAATGATTACTATGGGAGATGATCCAGATGTCCACTGTCGCCGGTCCCAAAATAATAACACATTTTGTTCACTGCACGGCAACGCAATTATTACGAACGCATTATTCGCATTGCAAACGAATTGAACGGGATACGGGAATACATGATCGATAAAATTTTCAATCTCTAACTTTAACTTTTGGGCTTGGATTAAAGGGACTTCGGATGCTCGAAAAACGTGTGGGAGCCGTTTCAATTTGGTTTTTTAAAACTTTCCTGAAGTATGACAATGTTTTCCATTTTGTTTCCTCGCGGGTTGGTGGCGTTAGCAAAGCCCCTTATGCTTTTCTCAATTTGGGATTTCATGTGGGTGATGACCCACAAAATGTGCTCCAAAACCGCAAATTACTTGCTTCCACCCTGGGAATTCCATTAGATTGTTTTACTACTGCCAAACAGATACATGATGGGAATGTAAAAATTATCACTGAGCAGTTAAAAGGTTGCGGTGCGGTCGAATATGGAACGGCGGTGAATGCCACTGATGCCATGGTTACAAATGTGCCCGATATTTGCCTCATGATCCTGGTGGCTGATTGTGTTCCGATTTTATTTTATGATCCCAAGAAAAGAGTGATAGGATGTGCTCACGCGGGCTGGAGAGGAACTGTTAAGTTGGTAGCTCAGAATACGGTAAGGATCATGCAAGAAAAGTTTGGCTCGTTGCCTGAGGATATCATTGTGGGGATCGGACCTTCTATTGGGCCACATTGCTATGTGGTAGGTGAAGAAGTTGTTGCGCAGGTAAAAACTGTCAGTAAAGAAGAAGGAGAAATCCATCTTATCTATAATGCGTTAGAGAATAGCTGGTATTTTAATCTTTGGGAAGCGAATAAAGCCCAACTTCTACAAATGGGAATCCCAGCGCAAAATATTGAAATGGCAGGGCTGTGTACCTATTGTAACTCTGACAAGTTTTTCTCGGCCAGACATCAACGAGGAAAGACAGGTAGATTTGGAGTGGGGATTATGCTAAAAGATGAGTAATGTGACCGTCAGCTCAAAGGTGACGGTCACAGTTCGTAGGCAACTCAAATCATTAATTTCTTTAACCTCTTCGCACCAGAGCGACTTAGGGTTATTTGGTGCCCATCTTGCAAGTGTAATTTGTAGCGACTATTTGGCCACTGTTCAATCTCTCTTATCGCATCGATATTTACGATGTAGGAACGATGAACACGGATGAATCGATTGGGGTCTAATTTGGTTTCCAAATTGCTCAAAGATTGTAGCACCAAATAGTCTCCTCTGGCAGTGTGTAAATTAACGTAGTCTTCCATAGCTTCGATCCAATTGATCTCTTCTGTATTAAGAATGATGATTTTTCCCAACTGCTTTACCAGCATTCTATCCAGATATTTTTTTTCCGGATGTAAATTTTTCAGCAGATTTTCAATTTTTTCCTTTTCATATTGTAGGTGTTGAATGCTTTTTTTCACTCGCTCCAGAGCGATGTCAAATCGTTCTTGATCAAAGGGCTTTAAAAGATAATCCACAGCGTTCACTTCAAAAGCCTTCAGAGCATACTGATCGTAGGCTGTGGAAAAAATCACATAGGGAATTTCTTCCAGCATCTCTAACAATTCGAATCCGTTGATTTCGGGCATTTGCACATCAAGGAAAAGAAGGTCTGGATGATATTTTTCGATAGCCTCCAGAGCTTGGTGAGCATCCCCACATTCAGCCATTACTTCTACTTCCGGATGCGACTCCAGATATTCGCGAATGATTTTTCGTCCTAACTCTTCGTCGTCGATGATGAGTGCTTTAATCTTGTTCATTAGATTCCAATGGTAATGATAAGATGACCTCAAATTTGCCAGAGGGTGAATAGCCGGTCTGCCAGTAATAGTTTTTTCCATAGAGCAAATTAAGTCGCTGGCGAATATTGGTCAGGCCGGTTCCATTTACTGATAGTGTAGGGTTCTGATCTGTGTTGATTTTTTCTACCTCGTTGGAAATTTTGCACCAAAATTGATCTCCCCGTCGTTTTAAAATCAATTGGATAGTTCCACCCCTGCGACTGTTGGCAATACCGTGTTTAACGGCGTTCTCTAAAAGTGGTTGGAGCACCATGGCCGGAAAGGGGGTCCCCAATAATTCAGGATCAACTTCTTCATGATAATTCATCTTGTCGCTAAAGCGTATCCGTTCGATTCCCAGATAGGTATGGGCAACGTCCAGCTCCTCTTTTAGTGGTACCAAAAGCTTGTCGCGGTTTTCCAGAGACATTCGCAGCAATTCGGATAACCGGGCAATCATTTTTCGGGCTAATCTGGGATTCTGGGTTACCAGCGCATTGATGGAATTCAGCGAGTTGAACAGGAAATGGGGGTTGATCTGTGCCTTCAAGGCTTTGAGTTTTGCCTCGGCTGCCAGAGCTTTAAATTTCTCTTCGGTGGCCTCTTTCTCCTTCAACTCTCGATAAAACATAAAAGAATAGATCAAGCCGAAGAATATCAGAGCGATCACCAGAAAAATCCCCATATTGGTCCAGAAGACCGTGCTGGCGAAGAAGGAAAATCCGTAAACCTTGCTGAAGATGGACATGGGGATGAGGAACCCTAAAAGATCAGCGATCAGGAAGCAAGGGATCTCCAAGCACAATTTTCTTCCTCTGGGCAAATGTTCGATTCTGGGTATCAGGAAAATGTGGAGCAAGCTCATGAAAAACCAGATAGTATAAGAGATGCTGAAGGCTATGATAAAAGACCCCAGATAATGTTTATTCTGATATCCGAAAAAGAGGCCGAATCCTACGCCCAGGAGGGTGGAAATTCCCAGCCAGGTAAGCGCTTGTTTATGACCTTTGTGCATTTTTGGGCATTTCTCTTAAAATAGAAAAAATGATTTTTTCATTTGCACTTCGCATCTTAAGGCTTCTTTTTTAATTCTTTTAATCCTTTTAAAAAATTCCACACAGGAACTCTTTCCATATACTTTTTGTAATCATCTCCAAATTTCTTTATATTGAATTCATCCTCTTTTTTAGATGCCATCCAAAAGCAGAAGATAGCTACTAAACCCAATATTGTCGAAGGAATTGATTGAATAATTAAGATTATCCCGATTGTAAACAAAGCGCTCCCTAAATAAAGGGGATGTCGCACGATTCGAAATACACCGCTCTCGATAAGCATGGTAGTATGCTCCCAGCCAGACCTTGGTTTTCCTTTATGTTTAAGGCTAATGAATGTAGAAATAACAAATGTAGTAGCGGGAACATAAAGAGCGCAGCCTATATAAACCAATGGGAGAATGTCACCGCTCTTCCATATCATCTGCCCCAATATAATTAGAGAAAACATAATACCTAATCCACAAGCCATATAAATTTCACAAACAATACGTTTCCGAATCACAGGAATTAGCCACCCAGAGACTATTGCGATCCAAATGACTGCACAGATTATATACGCCCACATTTCTGCTATGATCCTTTCTTCTGATACACTGCTTCATAATGTATCATAGTAAATGTTCCGTTACCACATCCTACTTCGAGGAAATTTTGATATTTTTTCACTTTCGCCAAATGAGTAATTTCTCAGCGTGATAAATCACGTACTCGTTATGATGTGGCGTATTCATAAGCCATTTTTTAATTTTTCTCATCTTCATTTTTTACTTCTTTCGCCATTTTCTTTTCTAATTCCTTCATCAAAACAAATTTAACCCAGCCATAATTCGGATTTATCTCCAGAGCTTTCTCGAAGCTATCTTTGGCCTCAGCGAAGTTCTTACGCTCCATTTGAATCAAGCCCAGATAGGCATAGGCTTCTTCATGCCCCCAGGTGGGGAGGATGGGCTTTTCAGACTTAAATGTTTGAAAATATTCGATGGCCTTCTGGAGGTGTTTGAGAGCCTTTTCCTTGCCGCCACCCCACATCTTGGGCGTGTAGTAAGCGGATTCGCCGGCGATTAGGGAAACACGGGGATTCTCTGGTGCCAGCTCAAAAGCCCGCTGCTGCATGCGACCCGACTTGGGTCCCAACGTTATGCCGAGAAGGGGGCTGAGACCGATTTTTGTCCCATATAATGAGCTCAACAGGGCATAGCTTTCTCCAAAATCATCTTTTAGTTCGACTGATTTTTTTAGATGCTGAATTCCGTCGTTTACGAATTCTTTAGCTTTTTTCTTGTTCTTCTGGGAGAAATAGAAGTTGACGATTCCCCTATCAGCATAACCAATGTAGTAGTGAATCAACCATGGATAGGTTGGGTCGTTTAGTAATCGTTCGAAGAAGGCTCTCGCAGCAAGCATTTTTTGCCCATTCCAGGTATTCACTGCTTGTTGGATTTGCTCCTTCCCCTGGATGATTAATGAATCGATAGCAGGTAGGTTCTGAGCACGGCTTATTCCTGCAGAAATGAAAATGAGTAAAAATAAAGCGAACACTTTTTTCATCTTACCTCCTGAGTGATTAGTTATTCATCTTTGATTCTATTACAAAAAGGTGTATTTAGAAAATATAAATGCTGAGAACCAGATATGGCTAAAACCGTTAAAGCGGTTAAAACATAACGTAACTTCTCATTAAGGGGCTGCATCAAAAGGCATTTTTTACCGCAAAGTTTGCCAACAAGTCGCAAACATCGCAAAGGAGTAATTATCTATTTATAAAAACGTAATGAGAACATCCTAAACTAGTGATTAACCATTTCAATGGCTGGACTATTTACTTGCTCCCATACCACCCAGCATCAAATGGACGTAGGGGCCGGTGAATCTGATGTCGGGTCCTTTTAGCACGTCCTGGTCAGTCATTTTCCAATCGGCTTTGGTGGGATCGAAGATATAGCCTGCTCGGATTCCTAAAAGCAATCCACCGCGTCCTTCTTTATCTTCACCGAGAGCCAGTAAGTAATCCAATCCCAGGGCAAAATTGAACAGAAAACTACCGGTGGAAATATTCGCTTCCCGTTTGGGGTCATCAAGTATTTCATCGAAGGTGGGGCTGGGGGCTCTTTCTACAATCCTGAGACTAAAGCCACCTCCACCAATACCCAGGAGAGGGAAGAGGTTAAAGCCGCTTTTGGAGAAAATCACATAGCCAATGTCGAAGAATCCGTAGCCGCCGCTAAGGGAAGCCTTTTGAGTAGAACTTGCCACATCTTTGCTGAACCCACCTCCCTCACCACCGAGCAGAATTTTGCCATTGATTATTCCATAACCGCCACCGCCAAAGAATATCTGATTGTCGCCAAGATCTTCAAAACCTTTGGCCTTCAATTTGTCGTTAAGGGTATTTAGATCAAATTGGCTAACTCCAACCATGAAACCACCGCCACCTCCGCCCTTAACCTTTTTAGTATCTGCCTCTTTTGCTTCCGTCCCTTGTGCATAGGTCAATGCACTTCCCAAAGCAAGCATTAACAAAACCGCGAAAATTTTACGTAACATGGCTAATCCTCCTATTTAGTTAATTTTATTGTAGTAGTTCTCAATTAGTTTACCGATTTTGAATATTACATGCTGAATGAAACCCCAAAATAGACCGAACGCCCAAACGAACTTTTGACTGCCTCCCGCTTGCTGTAATCAGGCGAGTAGCGGTAGTCAAAGATGTTTATGCGATTAAACAGATTGGACAATCCTAAATAAAAAACGGTAATATTTCCTGCAAAAAACTGGTGTAAGTAACTCAAACTGAGATCAAGTTTTTGATAATTGGACACCCGAGCTGTGTTATACTGTTCCAGGGCAGGAGTGTAGGGTTTGCCCGTGGCGTAACGATAACTTAATCCTAAGCCGAATCGAGATGAAAGGCTGTACTTTACAGTCACAGTGGAATTATGAGTAATGTCAAAATAAGGAGGAGTCAGTTTTGTGTACTCCAACCATTTGCGCCGCGCTTTGAGATAGCTGTAAGACACCCATCCCGAAAGTTGGCCAAAAGACTTTTTTACGAACACATCAACTCCCTGGGCATAACCATATCCCTCATTTATGTAGTTTTTTACGGTGTTTTTCAACAGAAGATTCTGATAATTTTTATAATAGGCTTCAACACGAATGATTTGAGCCTCTCTTCGATAGGTGTACCCCACGATGTAATGAGTGGCTTGTAGAGAAGAAAGATGAGGATTTCCAGTGTTAGGGTCATAATAGCGAGCGTTCGGATATTGATGGTAAATACCCCAGGCAGCTGTCAGACTGGAGTAAGCCGAAATGGGCCAGATAATTGAGATTCTGGGATCTAAAATAAAATCCTTTGATACCGATTCAAACTCGCCCCGCAGCCCACTTATGAGTACTAAACTGAAAGGAGTATGGTATTCTGCTTCCAAAAATCCCGCGACTCGATCGGAACGATAATCGGTTTCCACTCGGTTAGTTTCAGCATCAGGATTTAAATCCAACTCGTCCTTGGGAACCTCTCCGGTGAATAGGGTTTGATTCTTGAAACCCACTAGTCCACTCCGCAGAGTGAACCCAGGTTTTAGTTCATATTCAGCGCTAAGGCGAAATTGATAGAGGCGATCTTTGTGATCCAAATACATGGCACTCAGGTTCATATTTCGATCAAACTGGCTAAAGCCCAGATTTCCCTGGATCAATACCCTGTTGATCAGATCGCTAAATTTCAGATTGTAAAGCTGATTGGTGCTGTGTCCGTGATAGTGGGCGTCGTAAATAGGATCGGCAATCTCAACCCCCCACTTTATCTGTCTCGCGGAACAGGAAAAACTTAAAGTAGCCATCCCTGGAATAGCGATACATGATATTCAAATTTAAATCGTAGGCGAATGGATATTGGGAAAAGTCCACTTTACTTCTATTGAGTTCAAACATCATCTTGGTGTTGCTTCTGTTGCCGGAAAAGGAAAGACCAAGTTTGTTCTCGATTATGGGCAAGTCTATCTTGGCCGATTCTGCAGCTAGTCCTATGCCAATAGTGACCTGTTTTTTGGGAGGGATATCCTGACTTTCCATGATTAATGCGCCGGAGAGGGCATTCCCATATTGAGCTGAAAATCCGCCACTGGAGAAGAAGGTTCCTTTGAGTAGAAAGGGACTGAAGGTGCCAAAAAAGCCTCCTGTTGGAGACTCATATTTGTAAGGATGGGCAACAATTGCTCCATCCAGAATAGTAATAGTTTCTGAAACATCTCCGCCCCGAACAAAAAGTCCTGCTCCTTCCTCCACCTGTTGCACCCCGGGGTAGGTCTTTATAGCCCAGAAGACGTCAGCTGCCGCTCCTGGAGTTGTAACCACCTCCAGGGTAGTCAGAGTTACCCCTTCCCGATCAGCAGTGGTAAAAGAACTGGCAGTAACGATAACCGGGCTGGTTTCTATCTGTTGTTGGCGCAAGGTGATATCTACATGGATTATTTTTCCTGGTTTCAGGCTGATCCTTTCCTTGAAAGTCCGGTAGCCTATGTAGGAGCAAATAAGGGTAAAGGTGCCAGTAGCGCAGGTCTTGAATGAAAAGTGTCCTTGGGTGTTACTCATAGCTCCTTCCATTCGACCTTCGAGAAAAATATTAGCGTAGGCTAATGGTGTACCCTTTTGATTGGTTACAGTTCCTTCTATCACACAGGTTGAGGTGTTCTTTTTTTGCTGACCCTGGAGTTGGCTGGCTGGTGTAACTAACAGTACCCACATTGTCGCCCAGATGAAACTTTTCATATTTGAACTTCCTTCTTCTGTACAACAATATTTGAATTTTCGTATCTAATATAAAATTTTCAATTCAAATAGGCAATGATTTTTCTATAAATGGAAGTATTATTCCATGAATGGGCAAAAATGGAGGACCAATCTTATGTAGGAAATACAAGGTTCTCTTTAAAACTTTGCACTTGAAACTTAAAAATTTTTGTGTTACATTTAGAAAAATAAGATTCTTATATTGTGAACTAAATCAATTGGAGATTATTGATTGATGTTAACTTCCAGAACATCACTACGAATTGCCCAAGTAGGGCTGGTTGCTGCTCTTTATGCTGCTATTACAGTGCTTTTGGCACCCATCAGTTACGGCCCTATTCAAATAAGAATAGCCGAAGCCTTAACTGTACTACCATATATTTTCCCTCCAGCCATTTGGGGGTTGTACGTGGGCTGCCTGGTTGCAAATATTTTTGGAGGATTGGGACCCTGGGACATCTTCCTGGGCAGTTTCTTAACTCTACTTGCCGCCATCGGTACCTATCTGCTGCGAAGGACTCAGCGGCCCTGGTTGGCTCCTTTGCCGCCAGTCTTTATTAATGCTCTGGGGGTAAGTGCCTATTTGCAGTTTTTAGTTACTGGCTTTACCCCAGGAATTAAAACCTATTTTTTCTTTGTCCTTACCATTGGGGTTGGTGAAACCATAGCCTGCTACCTGCTCGGATACCCATTGTTGCTGTTTTTAATGAAATCCCACTTTTTTGAAAAATCTGGCTCTTGAGATGCATCTTAACTTTCGCTATGATGCCTGCTGGTGAGTTTATGAACATAAACACAAGATGGGCTCCAAGTTCACTAACAAATACAACATCACTAGGTCGGTCTATTACGAGAGCTTTTCAGACATTCGTGATGCGATTGCTCATGAAAAGCAGATCAAAGGATAGTTATGAGTCAAGAAGATAGCCCTAATCGAGTTGATGAATCCGAAATGGGAAGACCTGAGTATTGCAGGATATGACCAGAGAGATTCTTCACTTTGTTCCTGACCCCTGGACGGGCAGGCGGACAGGTCAGAATGACATTTTGTGAGTTTGTCATTCTAAAAAATTGTGCATTGGAATAAAAGTTTTACGCACTCCCCCATGCAAGTTACATCACATAAAAATATTTCTTTACTCGAAGCTCAGCGTTATTGCCGTCGGCTTGCAAGGGCTCACTATGAGAATTTCACTGTAGGGTCACTGTTGTTGCCCCGGGAACTTCGCCAGCATGTTTACAATGTTTACGCTTATGCGCGAGTGGCGGATGATTTTGCCGATGAGCTCCTATCCGATGAAGAGAGCCTGGCTAAGTTGACAGACTGGGAACACAAGCTGGAAGCTTGTTACCAGGGCGAAACCGATCACCCGGTGTTTGTCGCTTTGGCCGATACGATACAGCAGTTCCAGATTCCCATTACACCTTTTCTTAGTTTACTTCGGGCCTTTCGGCAGGATCGGATGGTCAAATGTTATTCCACATTCAACGATCTGCTGGGTTATTGCCAAAATTCTGCCAATCCTGTAGGCCACATTTTTCTTCACCTTTTTCGCTACCGTGATCCAGCGCTGGTTCCCTATGCTGATGCCATCTGCACTGCCTTACAACTTACCAACTTTTGGCAGGATATTCCCGTCGATCTTCAGAAAGGGCGCATTTATATTCCCCTGGAGGATATGACCAGTTTTGGCTACTCAGAAACAGAACTAACGCAACACATCTACAATGAAAATTTCCGCCGATTACTGGAGTTTGAAGTGGAGCGGACGCAGGAGCTGTTTAATCGCGGCAAAGGACTCATTCCCCGAGTAGGTAAAGACATCGAGCTGGAGATCCGTTTGTTCATCAGTGGAGGAGAGGGTATCTTGCAAGCACTAAGAAAAAGTCAATATGATGTTTTCAGACGACGTCCGAAACTGTCGAAACTGCAAAAGATGACTTTGTTAGCAAAAAATACCGTTGGAATCAAATTCCAACGCTACATCTGCAAAGCCCACTAAAGGGCCTAACAACCTTCATTTTTCAGTCCATTTATTGGACTTCGCAAGCGTAGCGAGAGGAATCCTGACCGGACAGGTTTATTCCCTCGTTTGGTTTTGGAATTTTCAAAACAGTTGATTGTCCCTTGAATGGCGTGAAGAAAATCGGTGTATTCGGATATGAAAGATGACTGCCTCAACTGAGACAATTTCTCAAACTGAAAGTTGCCCCAAACCAACTTTGCGGGAAGCCTATGCGTTTTGTCGAAACATTACTAAACGGCGCGCTAAGAATTTCTATTACGCCTTTTTATTTCTACCCCGCTTGAAACGCCAGGCTATCTATGCTGTCTATGCTTTTTGTCGCTACAGCGATGATTTGGCCGACGATCCTAACATCAAAGACAGAACAGCTCTTTTCGCACGTTGGAAACAAGATTTGGAGCAATGCTATCAGGGAGAGGTGAATCATCCGATTTTGATAGCTCTGCAGGATACAGTGCAACGCTTTCGTATTCCTAAAGAATATTTTGACCAGCTCCTCGAAGGTATGCTGATGGATCTTTCCATCACTCGCTATCGTACCTTCGATGAGTTGTATCAGTATGCCTATCATGCTGCCTCGGTAGTTGGGTTAATTTGCATTGAGATATTTGGCTATAAAAATGTACGCACTCGCGAGTATGCCAAAAATTTGGGAATCGCTCTCCAGTTGACTAACATCCTGCGCGATGTGAAGGAGGATGCCGAGCGAGGACGTATTTACTTACCACAAGAAGACTTGGAACGCTTTCATTATTCCGAGAAGGACTTGTTAGAACGTCGGATGTATCCATCGTTTATCAAGTTGATGGAATTTCAGGCAGCCCGGGCACTTTATTACTACGAAAAAGCCTCCCGACTTATCCCACCAGAGGACCGCAATTTGCTCACTACTGCCGAAATTATGAAGAATATCTACCTTCGTATGTTGCAGGAAATCACCAGGCAAGGCTACGATGTTTTTAAACATACCGTACACACTTCCAAATTAACCAAAATATTCATTGCCGTGAAAACCTGGTTGCAAATCCGCTTGGGCGGTAAGTCATGAAGAAGCGTATTGCGATTCTGGGTGGTGGGTTGGCAGGACTGGCAGCAGCAGTGGAATTAGTCACACAATTGGCGGATTCTAAGCAAAATGACCATTGCTGTCCAGATGTTAATAGCGAAATTGTTATTCTGGAAAAACGTGCTACATTGGGTGGGCGGACTAATTCTTTTCGCGATCCAGTCACTGGGTTAGAGATGGACAACAGTCCCCATGTTTTCCTGGGCTGCTACCACCAGACCCGCCGGTTTTTGCAGAGGATTGGCAGTGAACCCTTGTTGCGCTTTCAATCCCGACTTACAGTGCCATTTTTGCATCCTCAAAGAGGGAAAGCGCTTCTCCGTGTGTGTGGACTCCCGGCACCATTGCATCTTCTTGCTGCCTTGATAGGCTATCGCCACCTTTCCTGGAGCCAACGATGTGAGGTTCTGCATGCTGGAATAGCGATGTACCGTTTGAAGGGGCTCAATTCTGAATCCACATGGGATAAACTCACGGTTAGTGAATGGTTGCATCAGCAGCGACAATCACTAGGTACCCAACAAGCCTTTTGGAATGTGTTGACTTTAGCTACATTGAACAATGTTCCAGAGCGAGTCAGCTTTTTGCAGCTTCTGCGTGTTTTCAAAATCGGGTTTTTAGGGGGAGTAGAAGATAGCCAGTTAGGTCTGTCCACCGTGTCACTACAGAAGTTGATTGGCATACCTGCAGGCAAGTTTTTGCAAAAACATCAGGTGAGTATCCGACTGCGGTGTGCAGTCAAAAAGATTGAGACTACCTGGAAGTCGTCTCATTCTGGTGGACAGGTGCAGCATTTGCTTCTGCAGTCGGGCGAAAAATTGCCAGTGGATTGGGTTATTTCCGCCCTGCCATTTAGCAGTTTACGCCGCATTCTCCCAGACGGGATTGAAAAGAATTGGCCTGAAAGCCGGCATTTGTGGAATTTTACTTCAGAGCCGATTATCAGTGTTAATCTGGTGTTTAATCGACACATCACTGACCTTCCATTTGCGGCTTTGTTGCAAACCCATCTCGCCCAATGGCTGTTTAATCGTAATTTAAATTGGGATTCTGTACCGTCGGAGTATCATTACTTGAGTGTAGTGATCAGTGGGGCAGGGGAGTGGATTGATTGGCCAAACGAAGCAATTTTGCAAAAGGTATTAGATGATCTGGAGAAATTTTTTCCCGTGGTAAAATCGGTACACTTGCTGCGGGCAAGGGTGGTTAAGGAGCGAGAGGCTACGCTGGCTAGTTTGCCAGGGGTAGAGTCTTTGCGCTTTCCCACGGTTACCCCAATTTGCAATTTGTTCCTTGCAGGTGACTGGACTGCCACCGGTCTGCCAGCAACGATGGAGGGAGCGGTACGAAGTGGCGTCCAGTGTGCCCAAAAGCTTTTGGAACAATATGCTGACGGAAACTCTTGAAATTTTTATGAAGAATAAAAGTAGATGAGTTTTTAGGGTCTGGCTGGACAGACACACTTGCGCCAGGGACTTGGTTAATTTCTCGAATTGCCTTTTTTGAAAGGAACGAAAAATCGGGATGAATGCTAAACCGATTTTATGATTCAGTGTCGAAATATCACCTGAGATTTGGAAAACTCTGCTGCAGATTCTGTCGGAAAAAGAAGTTGTTGGCAGTACTGTGGGTTTACTTCAGACATCTATTTCTGTGGGAGGGCTCTCCAGAGCCCGATTGCACAGCGTCTGGAGACGATTTCATCGGCGTCTGGAGACGCCTCCTACATCTGGTTTTCAAGTAGAATGGAGCACGTTTTCTGTGAAATTAGCATTTTTCAGCAGAATCTGGGCAAGAGGTAGAAAAATCTTTAGAAGGGTTTTTCCGAATCTGGGATGATATCAACAGAAGGTACGATTTGTGTACAACAAGCAATATTAACAAATTCAGGTACGTGGTCGTGTGGTGGGGGTAGAAGAGTTGCCGGTTGAGATTCCCATAAAAAAGGTAGTGAGCCTGGATTTTTGTAAGCCAGTAATCTGCACTGCTTGGCCTGTTCTGCATGTGCCCGAGTATCCTCTACTAAATGGAGAAGATAAAGTCACAACTCCAAATCCTGCTGTTAGAACCTTTTAGCAAAATTTTCTGAAGCTGAGTTTATTTATGATCTATTGTGCTTGTTTCTTT
>Ga0164310_10001210_pt1 | contig 14449 bp, 8 predicted proteins | sample GuaBasSedimGuay1_FD_121795 | JGI IMG/M metagenome (GOLD analysis project Ga0164310, IMG submission 121795) | Subseafloor sediment microbial communities from Guaymas Basin, Gulf of California, Mexico - Guay1, Core 4569-9, 0-3 cm | ecosystem: Environmental > Aquatic > Marine > Hydrothermal vents >... | reverse complement strand
GGGCACAGTTCTGCCCCGGCCAGACACCGCTGGTGGAAAATCTTTTCTCCGATGACGCTCGATCACTTGTGGATTGGGGGGGGCTGAGATCCAGCTCCGATCTGTTCCATCTGCTGGAGAACCACTTTATTCATCCGACCGACTCTTTTGTGAAGTTCTGGGCGCCGACTGCGATCAGTCCGGGTCTGGCTCATCGCCTGCAGTCTTCTGGTGTCCTGCCACCGTCGGATAATGAATCACTGTACTGGATACGACTCAGGTTGCCGGAGGGTGGCGACCGCACGAAGTTATTGAAACCGATCAGCGTCCTGTTTGGTTGTTTCGCGGCCCTGAACAAGAATGAGCAAACGCTGTTCAAACACACCGGTGGCAGCCAACTGGTAGAGATTGAGCTGCCAGATGAACTGACTACGGTACTGGAAATAATCAGTGTCGTTGATTCCTCATCAAAAGAGTATCTGCCTCGCTATGCTGCCAGCGGTGATCCTTCGCTGGGTCAGTACTCTCTTGAGGAGCGAGACGACAAACTGATTCTCTGGTTTGACCTTCTCTCTCGTGGCGATGACATCCCTGATTCGCTCACTGTGACATACTCGGTCACCGCGGGAGTGGACGCCAACGGCATCGCGGCCGGCAAAATAACTGAATTGTATGAAAGCCATCCCGGCATAGTGTCGGCTGAAAATGTACTGCCCACCAAAGGAGCGATCCCGGCCAAAGGGGTTGAGCAAATTGATCAGGAGGCGTCGCTAAGGCTTAGGAATCGTGACCGCGTCCTCAGTTTCGCGGAAATATCCAGGTGGGCACCTACCGTTGACCCTCGCGTCCTGAAGGCTGAGTGCTCCAATGCGGTGCAGCGCGCTCGCGGAGGAGTGAGACGGTGCATCAGGGTGATTCTCACCATTGAACATGATCGCTTCCATAGCGAGGATGAACGCACCCTGCTCAAACAAAGGATTGGCCGCTTTCTTAAGTCACGTTCGCCGGTGAACACTCATTTTGAAGTGGAAATCGCTGGACTATGAATCGTCCGACTGTCCATAAAATGCCGGATTTTGTTAATGTCAGAACCAAGACGTCCTGGACAACAGCCTTGGGTACTCTCTACCAACTTGGAACTGACCTGGCTCACGTTAACCTGCTGGCAGTTGGCCCCTATGAGAATTATCGAGGCGAGATCAGAAAGCAGAGTCCGGATCCCGGTACGCCCTTAACTGGTAACACACAGATTGTACTTGAAGTAGGCGTTTCCAGTGCCGTAGACTTTATGCCTTATCAGTTCTTCTATGGACTGGATGCCGGTGTTGATAGGGGATCAGAATGGGAGGATCGAGCGCGCGAGCTGATGTCCCCATTCGATGCTGCCTATCTGTGCCGCGAGGCGGTGGCTCGTCAGCAGAGCGTCAGATACTCGTTCGGCACCAATGAACCGGAACATATCACCAAATTTCTCAATCTGTTTGACCTGTCTTTCGATGCCCGTCAGTGGCTGGAATCGGAAGTGTCGCTCTGGTCGGTGCTGATGCCGTCCTATCATCTGTGGGCCGGCAATCCGGACGCCGTGGCACTGGTTTTGAAACTGCATTTCGGCTATGATTTCGAAATCGTGGAAAATGTTCCGGCTACGTTTCCTATCCCCGGCCGACTCCAGTGCCGATTAGGTTCACCTAGCGCGGCGCTGGGTCAATATGCTTTGCTGGGCGGATCATTCACCGAGTTTGATTCCAGCTATGAAGTGGTGGTCGAGGGAGCGCCGCCTGCGGATATTGTTCGACTTCTCCCGAATGGGGATCTGCGCAGAAAAATCGAGTGGGTTCTTGATATCTGCATGCCCAGCAATCTTGATTATCAGATAAAGGTTCAGTCCGGAGACAGACAGACCAGGCTGGGCGACAAAGATCAAACAGTCATACTTGGATTTACTGCTGGCCTATGAAAACCAACCATCCCACTCTGATCACATGCCGTCGCAGTCTATTAGGCTTGACACTGCCGATCAGCAGACCTAAATTGAATCCGTTTTGTGGAAGGTAAGATAATGAGCGACTTTGACTTATATTCAGTGAACTGGCAGGACGGAATGCTCATTTCCAAAGAGCACCTGAAGGACCAGGAGAAATATCTTGAAGGGTTGGCCAGGTGGCATGCCGCCTCCGCCTCTGATCGTTACGGTTTGATCCGCAAGTCATTTGGAGGCAAATCCGCCCTGAGTTTGGTCGTATCGATGAACGGCAACAACCTGCAGGTAGAGGTCGCTCGCTGTCAGGCAGTCACGCCCGATGGCACTCATATTGATATCGGGGAATCCACCGGCAATGTGGTCAGAGCCGAGACCGAAATCGACACGGCCACTCTTCCCGTTTATTTGGTCGCAGGTGGCTCCGAGAAAGCTCAGGTCGGTGACCCTGATCCGAATGAAGACCTGCCCCGCCTTCCCTATCTTGTGTCCGACTACAAGTTGTATCTGGGTGATCAGCCTAATCATCCGGTCGGGAGTTATCTGAAAATAGCCGAGATCGTCTGCGAAGCAGGGAGTGCGAAACTGTCAAACGACTACTTACCACCCTGTGTGGATCTGCATGCCGATGAAAGTCTGTCGGCAAGGGCTAATGACCTTAGAAACATTCTGGAAACTCTACTTTCGCTTGCAACCCGCGCTTATCAAGCGACAAGCAAAGAGGGAGCACTTCCGGGAGAAAAAACTGAACTGCAAGTGGCCTTCAAAGAGGCCATGCACAATATAGTCATGTATATGTCTTCTGCGATTGATGAGTTTGTGATCGGTCGCAATGCCGGACACCCATCGAAACTGGTGATCGGCTTCAAGAAGCTCTTCCGCGTCTACTCGACTTCACTGAATCTGCATCCGGGTCTGAAAGATTACCTTAATGAAAAACTGTTTGTCAGAGAACTGGACTCCGATGTCAGGCAGCATATGTCGGCGATAGACAGTTTTCTCCTCTCGGAATACAATCACCAGGACATCGGCGGCCATTTTTTGGCTATTCAGCGGATAATGGAGACCATCAAACGCCTGCTGGAATTTGTCGCCCAGGTCAAGAGCGATCAGCTTGGTCCGCAAGCGGTAGCGACCGACATGTTGACCTACCAGGGGAAAACCTACCGGTTGGTGGAATACAGCGGCTGTCGGCTGGAGCAGGTAGGGGAACTAAGTTACCTGGTCATTGACACTGCCGAACCGAGAGGAGTCGATGACGCCGTGATACTGATCAGTAAAGACCTGTTCAGCATTCCCGAATGGACCGCCATGCAGTTGCGCCTGGGACTTAACGAAGCGCGTGGGCTGGGTGAGACTGATCCAATTGATATTGATACGACTTCGTTTGGCGACAAAGTGGCCCTGCATCCCCGGGATATCCTGAAACTGAGCTCCGTCAATCAGCTTACCATCATGTTCAGGGGAGCCGCAGACTCGGGCAAACTCTCCGGACTGGGACAGACAGACCTTATGGTCTACGCCGTATAGGGAAAAAATGAGCGACATTCGATCATACATCGATGATCTCTTCCGGTATATCGATACCTACGAGAACAAGTATTCAGAATTTCAGGTCGAGGCGTTTCTACAGACCTATAACGGCATCTACGCCGTATTTCAGACTCTTCGGCAGAACCGTGATGAGGCGGTGCGGGTCGATCAATATTTCCTTGAAAAGGTGAGACAATCCCCGCTCAGCAGTTCCGACATGCGGCAACTGACCCTTCATCTGCTGGTCAGCTTTTTTGAGTCTGAGGCCGATGTTGACGGCCGTTCAAATGAAGCCTATTCCTTCTGCCGTGGTCTGAGGTCAGTAAAGCAGGACATTCCTTTCATTGAGAATCACCTGGTAGACTTACTCTTCCACGAAGGCGGCCTCAATAACAATTTCAGACTTAACACCTTCTTCCTGGGCGAAATGGTTCGGTTCATCAGGAAGTTTGGCAAGTCTTTACAAGCGGGATTGTCCCCCGAAGCTTTTGATCGCCTTCGCGATCCCCTGAAGATGCTCGAGTTGGCCCGGCGCAAACTCGAACTGGGAGGCAATCTGCTCAAGGATCGAGCCACCCTGGAATTTCATCTGAAACAGGTGGACGCCTTTGAGAAGCTGAAACTTCGCGGACGCATAATTGAGACCTACCTCAAGGATTGGGATTACCTGGTCACCAGTAGTTTCTGGTCAACGGTAAAGAGCTTCCTTGGCGTTCAGTGGGGGAAAGTCAAAGGGGCGTTTCGTAGTTGGCGTTACTTCAAATTGGTAACTACTCAGCGCAGTCCCGCTTATGTTTTTTATGGTGCGATTATGGCACTGGCTATCATCATGGCGATTATGGTTCCCAGGTGGTGGCAGAGTTATGAGGAAACCCAGCTCCAGGAATTCAAAGAGCGAGTTCGACAGGTACAAATCGGCGGACGGTAAATGCTGATGAGTAGATAGAAAGATCACTAGTGTGGGATTAAGCAAGGTCTTCAAGGCGTTCAAGAAAGGCGGCAAAGCCGCCTCGGGAATGAAGAAAGGTGAGGTGGCATCGAACTGGCCATCGGGCATCCGTATTGGTGTTTATGGTCACGCCAATTCCGGAAAGTCTGTCTTTTTCACCGTTCTGAACGAGTTCTGCAAAGTCTCCAAAAAGCTGCAGATAGCCATATCCGACACACTTACGTCAGGGCAGCTGCTGGGCCATTATCGCAATATCTGGGGCATGGGCGTTACCAGCGATGTCGGTACAATGGTGGATTTGAGAGGGGAAAAGAAATTTCCCGAGGCTACTCGCGGTGACAAAGTCCTTCAATTTAATGCCATTCTGGATCGTGATACCAAAGTTCCCGTGGTGACTCTGGACTACGACGGCAAAGCAGTCTCAATCAATGAACAGAGTGAGTTGAAAGATAAGGTCACCGATTTCATGTCCGGCTGCGATGGGCTCCTTATCTTTTATGATCCCAAGATGCTGGGCGCGGAACTTCAGACTCAGGAGTTAGTGGCCTCATTCACCAATGTTCTGGAACTGCTGGCTCCCTTGAACAAGCGAATTCCCATTCCGGTGGCACTTGTTGTAAGCAAAGCCGATATCCTGCCGGGATTCTCCGAAGATGAACAGACCCGGCTGATAAACCCGGAAGATGAGAGTTTCTTGTCCAATGATTTTGAAGTGTTCATGGAGAAGGTGCTTTCGAGTCCTCAAGTGGCATCAAATCAAGCCTGGTCAGGTACGGTGAGAGATATCCTTACCAAGTTGAGAGAGTTTTTCAAAGTTGTCGTTGGCCGCACTCTTGATTTCCAACTCTTTTTCATCTCTTGCACGGGGTCCACTCCTGAAAAAATTGGTACGGACATTGGTCGATCCATTTATGCCCCGCCTGACAAGATTACTCCCGTTGGCGTACAGGAACCGCTCTACTGGCTGTTGCGCTCGGTGCTGAAATATCGTGGCATCTCACGTGTGCGGTGGCTGGCCAAGTGGGCCACGATACTCAGCCTGGCCTGGATAACTCTGTTCTCTATCCCGTACCTCTATCAGTTCGCTTTCCTGCATTCCCAGGTGATCTCAGGAGAGGATGCTGTTCTGGCCAATCACTTTGAAGCGGGCGGTTCGATGAGCAGTCTGACCAAACGTCAGATCAATAGAATATCCGATCCATATCGGTCCTATCAGAACAAATGGGTGGTTAACTGGCTCTTTCGCCCGTTCAAACAGACAGCCGATCAACTGATTCTTAACTATCGAGCGCTTGAAAAAGTCGATATCGAAAAGATACTGGATAACTACATCATTGCCTTTGCCGACATGGCCGGTAATCCATCGAGTTGGCCAGTCAGGAAGCTTGATGACACAGTATTCATTGACGACGACAATGCTCAAAGATACGCTGACCTGATTGCCGATATCGATGCTCTTGGTGTTGCAGAAAGTGATGCCGAACTGGCCCGGAGAGTGGAGCGGGTTAAGTACTATCTGGACAAGTTCAAAATGGCCATAATTAACACACAAGACAAGACGGCCATCTGGAACGAAGTAAACGATCAGATACTTCTGATAGAATCCAGAGAGGATATCAAACTGACCGCGTCGGAACAAGCGTTGCACAAGGCGCTTAGGACCCGTCAGCAGCAAGCCGAACAGGTCGTAGTGACCAGACAGACCGGAAGTGCGATCGGGGACTACCTCAAAACAATCAATGACAACGCTGATCCTAAATTTCGACTGGAGACAGTCCCGTCCCGTCTTCAAAGTGATCTACCGGCCCTCCAGCGTGACCCGGCTAACAGAGAATCGGTGGCAAAAATAAATGCCTATATGGACGGGGTCCAGAAATTTAAGACACGACGCAAGTATGTCTATCGGCTGGCGAGCTGTCCGGACGGCTACCATGTACATGTCATGGTGCGGCGCGGCAAAGGGGATACTGCCTGGCGAGTTGGCAAACAGCTCTGGCCGGGTGTCAGCGTGGATACCGTTAACTGGCGCATGGGGGACCAGATAGTTGTCGCAGTTGACGGACCCGATGACCCGGAGACGTGGGGTGAAAAGTCTGCGGCCAAGAAGGAACTCAAGGGAAGGCTGGCCCTGTTTGATCTGAACAAAGGTATTCAGATCGGAGACAAGACAATCACCTTCACCTTCGTCGATGACCTCGAAGAAATGTTGCCCAGGATTAAATGATATCGATCTCTTCTAAGATAAGGAGTGAAAGTTTATGCGAATAAAATACCAAAGCCTGATGACCATTGTGACGACGTTGCTGGTTCTGACATTGATGTTCGGGGTTTCACAGGCTCAGATAAAATTGCAGAAAGGGACTGAAATATCGGTCGCCTTCAAGCAGGATGTATCTTCGAAATACCTGGCTCCGGGGCAGGAAATTCCTATCGCGGTAACTGAGGATGTTATTATCGGCGGGGTTGTGCTGATCAAAGCCGGGGCAGAGGGTAAGGCGATGGTGAAATCAGTCGAGCCGGCTGGAAAAGGTGGCAAGCCGGGAACGATCTCGGTGGAATTGGGTGAACTTGAATCAGGCTCAGGATTCAAATCGCTTGAAGACAAGGGCATCAAGCTCGAAGGCATCGATGGAGCTATCGAAGCCAAAGGCAAGGGCAAGAAAACGCTTTCTTACATCTTCATCTTTGGTCTGTTTATCAAGGGGGGTGAAGGATTGATACTGGCAGACACGCCCATTAAGGCGATCGTGAAAGAGGACGTATTCATAATCCCTGCCGGGGGTTGATTAAAATAGCACTGAGTGCAGGAAATCTAAACCGGCCGAGAGGCCGGTTTTTTAGTAATAGCGTGACCGATCGTAATTTGGGCACGAATATTGTGTATTGATCTATTGTGGTGACAGGTTATCTTAGAGTATGAGAAACCTGTGACTCCATGATGGAATAATCGTGCTATATTTGGTTTCTTCCCGAACAGCAAGGCTGTATTATGAAGTCCTTCAAATTCATAGAGATAGCGAAACCAGGTGCTCTGGTAATACTGATAGTCAGTCTTACGGCTCAGTTGGTCCTTGGTCAAGTAGCAGGTTCTGTCGATCTATCTGATCTTGTTGTTACCCAAATGGTTGGCGATAATGACGGCTACGGTTACGGACTTCTCGACGGCTCTTCTCTACCGGCCACCGAGCATGCCGATGGCAACTGGTATTTCGATAATCGAACCGAGCAGGAATTAGATGACCCCTTCGCCAGGTTCACCGACCATGAATTGCCCGACCACCCCAATGCTGTCCTGGTTCACAATATTGATATTTCATTGTTCACCCAGGTAGACAGTCTGATCTATACTGTGGATATCTCCGGTCTGCATTCTAACCGAAAGTGCCGGATGTTCGTTGATGATAACGAGCAATTTGATTTTGCAGAACTGCCTTCCCAGAGTGCCAGGGGATCAGGAGTTTTCTCATTCCGGCTTGACCCGGCCACAATCAGCGATGGCGAACTGAGAGTGGAATTCAAACGGCTCGCAAACGTGAATGGGCCAAAGTGGGGTGATGACTGGGCGCTGGATTACTGCGTGCTGACCGTATACGGTCAGGGATCAACAGTTTTATGTCCAATTCTATCGGTTGAACCGGACGTTCTGGATTTCGGACAATCCCTTACAAGCCAGGAAATCACGATTACCAACAACGGTTACGGTTCTCTGGACTACTCAATCAATACCGATCAGCCCTGGATAATCATAGATATGTTTGGCGGAAGTCTGGACAGACAAGCTTCGGACTCAGTACTGGTTAGGGTTGACAGATTCGGTCTTCCACCCGGTGAGTACTCCGGCCACATAAACGTAATCTCCAATGGCGGAACTGCCACTGTTGATATCACCATGAGTGTTTCGGCTGAACCGGTACTGCATGTGACGCCCCGGCAGCTTGATTATGGAGCCGAACTATATGAATTGACCATAACAATCGACAATATCGGAAGCGGCACACTCGAATGGTCGCTATCGACTGATCAAGAGTGGCTTGGCCTGGATGCCCTGATGGGAAGCACAGGCGACGAACTGGATGTGATTACTGTCACGATAAACCGCGCAGGTCTAACACCGTCTGAATACTCAGACTCAATTGCCGTGACTTCAAACGCGGGCGAAGCGACAGTCGAAGTATCAATGACCGTTTCCGATCCGGGGGAGATTCCTGAGTTGTTGGTCGATCCCATCGCTCTGGAGTTCTCCACCAATATCGCTCAACAATCGTTAACCATAAGAAATATTGGAGCCGGCACCCTCTTCTGGAGTGTCTCGTCTGAACAGAACTGGATCGAGGTGGGTACTGTTCAGGGTAATACGACTACCGAAACTGATTTGGTATCAATAGCTGTCAATCGGGACGGACTCGAACCAGGCGTTTATGCGGGGATTATTGCTGTCGCGTCAAACGGCGGCAGCGCTACCGTATCTGTCAGCATGGAGGTTCAGACTTCTCCAGTGCTTCAGCTTTCGCCTTTGAGTCTGGACTTTGGCAGTGACGAGGTAGAGCAGGCACTCACTATCGAAAATCTCGGTGAACTGCCCTTGCAATGGAACGTGACAGACGATCAGGAATGGATCAGCCTTAGTCCGGGCAGTGGTATTACTGCCTCCGAGCCGGATCAAGTTTTGGTCACCGTTAATCGTGCGGGCCTGGCCCCGGGAGAGTACTCAGGCCTGGTTACTGTTATCTCCAATGGTGGGAACGACAGCGCCGAAGTACTGATTGTTGTTTCCGAGGTTCCCTTGCTGGCAGTGTCGTCAGACAGTCTTGATTTCGGACTTGATTTGACTACCCAGACATTTAGTCTCTCCAATACTGGCTATGGTACTCTGGACTGGTCACTCGTGACTGACAGACCGTGGATCATTATCGATCCACTGGAGGGAAGCATCACCACCGGTAGCCAACAGGTAACAGTAATAGTAAATCGTGAAAATTTTGCTCCCGGTACTCATAGAGGTGGCATCACTGTGTCCTCCAATGGCGGTTCCGGGTACATAGCGGTTACGATGGAAATCGAAGCTGCACCGGTTCTGAGCGTTACACCGTTAGATCTCGATTTTGACCGAACCCAGACTGAACTGAGCTTTGGTATTTCGAACCACGGCGGGGGAGAGCTTAACTGGACGGTTGTGGCTAATCAGACCTGGATAGATCTGAACCCGGTCACCGGAACAACCACTTGGGCGACTGACATGGTGACGGTGATTGTAGATCGCTCAGGATTGAATCCCGGTCACTACAGCGGGGTCATAACAGTCACATCCGATTACGGTTCCGTAGATGTCAGCGTTGATATGGTGCTTAACAGTCCGCCCGAATTTGCAGGGGGAACCCAGGACGGTGCCGCCGTCGAATGGGCAACCTTCCAGCGAATCGTAACCGTAACCGACTCCGATGGCGATGATCTTCAGATTGCCTGTACTGAAAAGCCAACCGACGCTGCCTTTATAGACAACGGCGATGGTACCGGGTTGTTTACTTTTACGCCCGATTACCAGTTTGTCAATCAGCATCTTGTTATCGGATTCGAGGCCTCTGATGGCCTATCGATAACCCCGGCAGATTTCCAACTGATGGTTGAGAATTTCCAGTTGCAGGTTGGCCAGACAAGTGATGACTTCGATGTTATGGTCCATAGCCAGATCGAAATCCCCTTCAACGAACCCATAATGGAATCATCACTGAGCACGAACCTGATGCTGACCAGCGCTTACGGGGCACCGCTTGAGTACGAATATTTCGGTCTTGGTTCAACCACGCCGTTATTGGTGATTCATCCACCGGCGGGAGTGCTGTTTACGGATCTCGATACAATTCAGGTGCGTCTGGTTGGTGGGCCGGGTGGAGTGCTTGACCTGGCTGGTCTGCCAATGGAAAGTGACTACTCTGAGTTCTTCTTAACCGGAGCTTCGGTTTATCCGGGAGACACTGATGATAACGGGGTGGTCGATGAGCGTGATATCCTTCCGATAGGGATGTTTTACAACCAGCCCGGACCCGTTCGCGAACAAACCGGCACACTCTGGCAGGTCTACATGGCCCACGCCTTGACGCCTGCGGCTGTCTGGTCGCCGCCGCGGTCGGTTTACGCCGATGCCGATGGCAACGGTATTGTGAACGGCGATGATATCTGCGCCGTCACAGACAACTGGCAGAATAGAGTTCCGCTGACATCAACTCTGATGTCTCAATCGACGTTCAATGAACTGCTTGCTCTGAAACCGCTCGAAACATCAAAACTCATCGAGATTAACCAGGCACTGGCTGAGTGTCCTCAGTCCACCGGGCGGGAAATCGTAAGCGACCTGCTGGATAACGCTCTCGGTAATACTGATCCGACTCTGCCTACAAGCTTCAACCTGTATCAGAATTACCCCAACCCGTTCAATCCCGAAACCAGTATCCAGTTTGATTTGCCAGAGGCCTCGCACGCGCTTCTGACCGTTTATAATGTAGCAGGGCAGCGAGTAGCTGTTCTTCTTGATGGACCTGCAGAAGCAGGAGTGCACATTGTAACCTGGGATGGCCGTAACGCTGAAGGTAGAAGGGCGGCTAGCGGGATATACTTATATCGCCTGGTAACAGACACTCAATCCATTACCAGGCGCATGTTACTTCTCAAATGATCCACAGGTCCCATAAGTTGGGACGCACGAAATCCGACGGGTCAGAGAGCCTCTACTAAAAAATCCAACCGACAATTTTCGGTGTAAACTGACGATAACGGGATACTATCATGATTGGTTTTTGACATTCCTGTTACCTGAAGGCCGATAGTTGATGAGCCGGCTGGCGCGCCTACGCTGCCACCTGTTGTCGTGAAATAAAACCGGGCCAGGGTTCCGTCACCGTTAGCATCAACCAGTTGTTTAGTTACATCGGTCTGAGTTATCGACACCGCATAGGACACATCAATAGTATCCACGAAATTGTGATGGAAAATCACCGAGTCCTCAGCCAGATGAGGACTGACCACCGCGCTGTCAATCCAGACATACGATTCTTCAAAAGTCAGCCGAAACGCTGTACCATAAAGCGAGTCGATATTAAACACCCTGGCTTCAACGAAGAACTCCACATTCTGAGTCAGGTTAACGAATTCATAATGCCGGGGCGTGAGCTTCATCATCGGTACCACCGGTCGCATCTGAACCTGAATAAGGTTCAACTGGTCGGCCTTTATGGCTGTCACTACGCTGCCGGAGTATATGACTACTGACTGTCGATCAATCGCCTGGACCGTGAACTTAAGCAGCACGTTGGCTGGCAGGTTGTCAATCACTCCCTCCAGGTATGCCCCGTGCAGGAGGAGCTCCCCGGCTGCGATAGTATCGCCGGATGCCGGATCGGTCACCAGCACGACGAAGACATCTATGGCTGTTGATTTGGCGAATGACTCATAGGTGTTGATTGCTATTTTCAGGTTGGCAGATTTGCTATTGTTTAGTCGCCGATCAGAACATCCCGCCGTGAGAAAAAGGGCGCAGGCGCTCAGGACCAGGACGGCGATTACCAGATTCCTTGAGATTGATTTCATGGTTTATCCATCCTTCCTAAAACGACGCTGTCAGGCCGGTAGTGATTTGCAGCCCACTCAGGTCAACATCAATCAGGCCATCGCCCGCCTGACCGGAGAGGTATTTGATTCCCAATTCCAAACCGAACTGATCCCCCAGATTGGTTGCGGCACTGGCCCCAAAGGTGAAGAGATGAGAGTTTCCAATACCAAGCTCGTTCTCTTCTATCAGTCGAAGAGAAGCCATCGGTCTTAGCTGCCACGACGGATTAAGTTTGAACGCCGCATCCACCGATAGTTCAAACTCATTACCATAGAGTTTCAGACGCTGAATAACCGTCTCAGTAGCCGCTTCGTACCAACTGTTCCGAGCGCGAATCATGTAACGAATTTGACCACCGTAGGCTGATCGTTCTCCCGACCATCGCCCGCCAAGAATCAGATTAAGATGATTTCCCTGTTTGAAGACCTTCTGTCCGGCGTTCTGATCAGCTTGATAGCTTGCGAAAATTGCGCTGGCCGTCCATGTGATCAAATCACGTTTGGTTTCGGCGGCGGCATTGATATTGAGGTTATTGCCCGGATCGTACTCATCGACTCCCTCGTAAGGTTCATAAGAGCCCAGGTACTGGTACATGGCGCCGCCACTGAGCATGATTTCGCCCATCTGTCGAGCGGTGCCTACAAGCAGGTTAAATCCAAAGCCCTCACCATATCGGCGCATAGGGAAATCCAAAAAACTCTGCGCCAGCGCCTCAAGGACGGCTTTCTCTGCAGAAAGGCTCAACTTTTTCTTCCCAGCCGGAAGACCTATACCGGCGCTGATCAACCATTGGTCGTCATTAAGCGATTGGCTGAATTGAATGTTGAGATTGCTCAGCCCTGAAATATCAAGTTCGGTTCCGGCAACATCAAGATTAGTCGATCCGTTGGCCAGATAAACCCGAGCTTCAAGATTGTCTTTCAACGGTACATAACCGTCCATGGGGATCCAGAGTTGGGTGATTTTGGCCTCAGGCCCAATATCGGGTGTGAGCTTCCAGGATGTAAACACCACTCCGGTACTGCCCGAAGCCGGTTGTCCAAACGAGATCTGCCCGTACGCCGCAACTGATGGCAGAATCAGTAGGATCACCAATGCCAGAGCACAAATAGTTCTCTTAGTTTCCATCGAGATTCCCCCTTATTTGAGCGGCTCCGGTTTCGTTCACTACCGGTTCTTTGTCGGCGGTGCTGTTGGTTTTGCCTGATACATGTCGGATCAGTCCAGCGTTGCTTAGGATTGTAAGCAGACCACCTGCGGTCTGCTGGCTCATGGCAGTCAACTCGGCGCTTGCAATAGTCTCCAGTTCCTGCAGGGAAACATCGCCTATCTGCATTCGTGCGAGAGAGTTGTTTACTGCCTGCATCTGTTGGCCAGCCTCGGAAAAACTCTGGTCATACCCGAGGGCTTGCTGGAATTCCAATTGAGCCGAACTGAGCATTCCCCGACTCCGGTAATCCAGGCCGCGGCAATAGGCCATGAAGGCCAGATGTGACTCGGTTGGGACAGTGCGAATGGCGTCGCGTTCCGAGACTGTCAGTTGTACTCCCATGTTATCCAGAACATCGAAAACGAAGCTCTTTTGCACTTCGAACAGCTTCGTCACCTCTCCTTCCTGCGGTTCCGCCATCTGGACTGTACTATCGGTGGTGTTCACCACGATGCCATCGATTCGAATACCACCCTCACCAATACTCAGCGCGCTACCCGTTACGACTCTACTGCTACCCAAAAGCCGACCGACTCTAGGGGCTTGCGAAGGATCGGTCAATCCACTTGAGCCAAGCTCCAATTCTTTCAGGAGGTATTCAATCTTGAGTCGTTCTACCACCCGAAGAGATTCCACTTTGGTCAAATCGGCCGCTGTCAGTTCGGCCAGACCGCGAGCTATGGGGGCTATCTTCGGATCAAGATTGGAACCGTCAAAATCGCCCACCGCTATCGTGTTCTGCGGGATAGATGAGGCATCGATTGCCGCTTCATTACCAAGTGCTTCTGACACCTCTTGATTGAGCTTGGTCTGAATCAACTGGTCGAGATGCGCCCGCACCATCTTTTCCGTCTGGCCGCCGGGATCCAGTTTGAGCGCGGCGGCGTAAGACTTGATAGCGTGATCATAGTTGCCTCCGGCTTCCAGTACCAGACCTAAGTACAGATGGGTGCCGGGATCGGCCTTGCTGCCCTTCTTAAGAGCGTCCTCGGCCTTAGTAAGGTCACCGCTCTTGTAGTAGGCGATACCCAGTTCACGCCAGGCGTTCAGGTTGGTGGGATTATTCGCGATCTCCTGGTAGTACATTTCAATCGCCTGGTCGTACTGTTCGGCATCAACCATCTTCTTCCCCTGGTTCACCAGACCGGGGGCACATCCGACAAGCAGCAACGCGATCAACAATAGAATATGTTTAAG
>Ga0164310_10001209_pt1 | contig 14449 bp, 15 predicted proteins | sample GuaBasSedimGuay1_FD_121795 | JGI IMG/M metagenome (GOLD analysis project Ga0164310, IMG submission 121795) | Subseafloor sediment microbial communities from Guaymas Basin, Gulf of California, Mexico - Guay1, Core 4569-9, 0-3 cm | ecosystem: Environmental > Aquatic > Marine > Hydrothermal vents... | reverse complement strand
ATTTATTAGTTCGTTTTACTTACCTTTCCTCGTTGTGAATTGATGGTTCCAATTAGCTTCTGTTAACCGAATAATTTTAGAAGTTCTTCGACTGGTGAAGCCTAGCGGAGGAATTTAACTATGGATAATTCAAATCTCACAAAGTTTTTGTTGGTAGCTTCGGTTCCTGAGACGAAGTTGCTGTCTGATGCTTTAGACGAAATAAAGAGCGAGTTTGGAAATATTATTAGCCTCAAGTTTTACGCCGTGTCCGACATTGATCAGGAGCTTGTTGATGATGAGACTTTTATGAGGGACTTGAGGACGGCGGATATTGTTTTGCTTGATATGAGACCCCTTCAGCGCTGTTCGAGAATTGTTGAAGATGTTCTTTCCAAGTCTCGTAACACCGTCGTGGTTTTGTTTGCAACTGCAAGTAATATTTGGGCTCTTGCGAGGTTGGGTAGCTTTGAAATGAGGAAGTACGCCGGTCGAGTAGAGTATGACTTGGACAGTGTTTCGTGTGAGAAAGAGGTAAGAAAGGGTGAGAGAATAAGGGACATAATTAAGAAAGTGGGTAAGCTTCTGCCGATTGGAAGCTTGAAACACGGGCGAAACTGGGCGGTTGCCATAGATTACTGGGATTACGGTGGGAAGGAGAACCTGAAAAACCTTCTGCTTTTTCTCACAAAAGAGTATGGGAAATATAGAAAGTTAAAGCCTCAGCCTCCCCTGGAAATCCCGGAGATCGGAATCTACCATCCAAAGTATGGGGTTTTTACAAAAATCCAGGAATACGTTTCAAGGTATAATTTCCACTGGGAGAAACCCACTGTGGGTTTGATATTTTTCCGTGGAACTTTTTTCGAGCAGTCCAAACCGATAGTGAACGTCCTTGTGCAGAAGCTTGAACCCGAAGTGAATGTTATTCCCGTTTTTGCTAATTGTGACGAAACGAATCCGAGGGCTTTTAGAGAGTTTTTCTTCAAAGACGGGAAGCCTCTGATTGATGCTTTGTTTAAGGTTCAGTGCCATAGGTTCTATGGTCCTCTGGGTGAAGACCCGCGTGTTATGTTGGACATTCTCGAGAGGCTTGATGTTCCGATTTTTCTTTCAACCCCGAGCTATCTTGGAGAGATAAGAAGGTGGGAGGACTCGAAGGCGGGTCTTATGCCCATGGAGGTTGTTGTAAACGTTATGCGTCCAGAACTGGATGGTTGTATAGAGCCAGTTGTCGTAGGGGGATTAACTGATTCCGGTTTCAGCGAAGATTTGGGTACGATAAGGGAGATGAGTGTTATTGAAGACAGAGTTGATAGGTGTGTGAACCGGGTACTTAACTGGCTTAAGCTGAAAAGGAAGAAAAACGCGGAGAAACGGGTGGCTATAGTTATTTATAACTATCCTCCCGGCGAAAGCAACTTGGGAAACGCAAGCTATCTTGATGTTTTTGGAAGCATAGAGAAACTTCTGAAAGAAATGAAAAGGGCTGGTTACAATGTGACAATACCGGATGGAAAAATTGTTGATATATTTGAGGAGAGAAACTTGATAAACTCGCCTCAATGGATTTCGAAGGAAAAATTCAAGGGTGTAGTGATTCCAACTGAAACCTACTTAACATGGTTTGACTCGCTGCCTGAGAAGATTAGGGAAGACATACGCTCTGAGTGGGGTGACCCCCCGGGTAATGTTATGGTTGCTCATGGAGTGATGATACCGGGGATAATCCTGGGAAACGTCTTCATCGGTTTACAACCATCACGGGGGGTGCATGAAAATCCCGAGAAAGCGTATCATGACATAACCATACCGCCTCATCACCAGTATGTGGCATTCTACAGGTGGTTAGAGGAGGAGTTTAAGGCTGATGCTGTTATACACATGGGAACCCACGGGACTCTCGAGTTTTTGAAAGGGAAAGAGGTGGGGCTATCAAAAGATTGTTTTCCGGATGCACTAATTGGCAATCTACCGAACATATATGTTTACTGGGTGACTAATACATCAGAAGCAACTATTGCAAAGAGAAGAAGTTATGCTGTTATTGTGAATCACAAAACACCACCGTTTACTACTTCGGATCTATACGAAGAATTAAGAGAGCTTGAGGATTTGGTGGAAGAGTACAGTGAGGCAAAGGTGTTGGATCCTCCCCGAGCTGAACTGGTTAGAAAAGAGGCCCTCGAAAAGGCTAAGATGCTGAACTTTAAGGCGAGTAGCATTGAGGAGCTGCACAGAGAACTCACAGATATGGAAAGATCAATAATCCCCAAGGGATTGCACGTCTTGGGGGCCAAGTACTCTCGGGAGGATGTGGTGAACTACATTACCTATGTGACGAGGTACGATAGAGAGGTAAAGTCTCTCCACAGAATTCTCGCGGAGGCGAGAGGTCTAAGTTACGAGGACTTGTTACAGAATCCGTCTGAAGTTGTGGATGGTAAAACACACTCCATGATTTTGAGCGAGATTGAGGAGCAGGCTCGAGAAATTATATCAAAGATTTTAGACAATCCGAGAGACGAATCGATTTTCTCCAGTGTGCCTAAGAATCTTAGGGAGGATTTCAATCAGATTGTGGATTTTGTCTACACACTGTCAAATAATATTGAAAAAAGCGACGAAATGGGAAGTATTCTAAAGGCGTTGGATGGGAAGTGGATACAACCCAATATTGGTGGAGACCCGATAAGGACACCTGAGGTGTTTCCAACTGGCTCAAACCAGTACGGGTTTGACGCGAGGCTGGTTCCCAGTAGTTCTGCTTATGAGAGGGGTAAAAGGATTGCGGAGGTGACTCTTCAGCAATACTTCAAGAATCATGGGAAGTATCCAGAAACTGTGAGTGTTGTTCTCTGGGGATTTGAGACAATGAAAACCAGGGGTGAGACAATTGGCCAGATACTACACTACATTGGTGTAAGACCTGTCAGAAAAAGAGGGCCTTGGGTTACTGATTTGGAGTTGGTACCGTTAAACGAGCTTAACAGACCTAGAATAGACGTTGTTGTAACTATCTGTGGGATATTCAGAGACACTTTCCCTAATTTGATACTGCTGTTAGATAGAGCCTTCAGGCTTGTTGCCTCTCAAAATGAGTCTCCGAACCAGAATTATGTGAAGCGGCACTCTGGAGAAATAGCTAAAGGTCTGAGTGGCGTTAGTGATGTGGAGAGGGATAGGCTCTCGATTCTGAGAGTGTTTGGTCCAAGTTCCAGTGAGTACGCTACTTCTGTACGTGCCCTGATTGAGACCTCCAACTGGGAGGACGAAAGCCAGTTAGCTCAAGCCTATCTCGAAAGTATGCAATACGCGTACGGTGAGAACTTCCACGCTAAGGTTTCATCGGAGATCTTTAGAGAGCTCCTAAAGAGTGTTGATATGGTGCACCAAATAAGAGACACGAACGAATTTGAGATAACAGACCTGGACCACTACTACGAATTCTTTGGCGGCTTGTCAAAGGCGGTGGAGGTTGTTAAGGGCGACAAGCCGGAGATGCTGATAAGTGATACAACGAAAGAGATTATACAAACCGATAACGTCTCTAAATTCGTGGAGAGAGGAGTGAGAACCAGAATATTAAACCCCAAATGGATTGACGGAATGCTTGTACACGATTACCACGGTGTTCAAAAAATCGCTGATAGAGTTGAATATGTACTGGGTTTGGCTGCAACAACAGGTGCAGTTGACAACTGGGTTTGGAGCAACATAGCTGAGCGGTACATCTTCGATGAGGAGATGAGGAAGCGTCTAACAGAGAACAACCGCTGGGCGACTGCAGAGATTATTAACAGATTGTTTGAAGCAAACAAACGAGGATACTGGAAAGCAACGGAAGAAGAACTCGAAAAATTAAGGAAGGCATTCCTGGAAATCGAGGGAGAAATCGAGGAAACACTGGAAGGGTAAACATTACATTAAACATAATCTACTCTTGCTGCTCTTCACCCTTTTTGGTAACCTCAGTTCTGAGAATTAAATTTAAAGGGGAAGCGTTGATGATGAATGGCAAAATGAAAAGAAAGGCTTTGGAAAGCTTCCTTCTCAACCCACCTTCTATAAGCGTCGAACCTCTGTATAACATCCTAAATAGCTGCTCAAAGAGCTTCAAAATTTTTTGCATTCTTCACACAGCAACGAAAATGAGAATTTTTGATCATCTCAGCAAGAAGAAGACAATAAACGATCTCTGTAAGAATTTGGAAGTAGACCCAGACCTCATACACAGTATCTGCAAAGTCTTAGCTAATCTTAGTCTTCTAAAGGAGGAAAACGGATTTTACAAAAATACGGAAATAAGCGATGCTTACTTGAGGGCGGGGTCTCCCCTCTACCAGCAGCACGTGCTTGATGATATAAGAAACTACTTTGAGCTGTGGGAGAAATTGAGTGAGATACTCAAAAACGGGCCAATCACGGTGAGTGAGGAGAAATTCTTTGAGAATCACATTAATTCGCTTTCATCTGAGGCTTTGTGTGGAGAGCTTCAGAGGACTGTAAAGATCATTGTAGAACTCCCAGAGTTTGGAAGAGCTAGGAAACTTCTTGATCTAGGAGGAGGACACGGTTTTTACTCCATGGCATTCACTAAGTGGAATCCGAATCTGAAGGCGTACGTGTTCGATTTTCCAAAGGTTATTGAGCGTACGAAAGAATACATCAAAAAATTTGATGCGGAGAGGGTTGAGGTCATTCCAGGAAACTTTTTCACAGATGATATAGGTAAGGGATACGATATCGTATTCTTCGCTTACAACCCCGGTGGGAGGAATCCCAGTCTCGTTCCAAAGATACACTCAAGTTTGAATGATGGCGGAGTTTTTATCAACAAGCACGTATTCTACCACAAGGGGGAGGATTCAAAGGATCCTCTGCTTGATATCGAGTGGAGTTTGATGGTTTGGGAGGGTGTAAAGAAGAGAAAGAGGATTTACAGTTTTGAGGGAGATTTAACATTCGAGGAGTACATCGAATTGCTGGAAAAGTATTTTTCAATAGTGAAAATTGTAGATGCGTCTCATTTTGCCGGGTATCCTCTCTCAAAATTGGGAGACACACTGGACGCAAAGATCATTATCGCAAAAAAAGAGAAAGTGTAAACAATGAACAAGAGGAATCAAAATCCATTCCAGAGATTATTACAAACCCGACAGAAGCAGAAGAGTAGGGGATTAAGTTATTTTCTGAGGATGAGTGGAACATGTTTTAAATCGACCCGAAGATTCTGAACCTTTTGGAGATGGTTGTTGGGCTTACGACTGTTGTCTTTTGTGGAGGGTATCTGGGGACTCGTTATTCGGTGAATCGTGGGTTTAGAGGTTGCACTAGAAAAGTTAATAACAGATAATAGATTACTGCCACCGCCTTCCTAGTAATGAGGTAATCTTTAAATATTAGTTTTTTTGATAATAGTTATTAATAAATCTAATAATAATTTTTTCCGTGCACCTAGAAAATGGAGGTAGAACGTTGTGTCGGAAGACTACAAAAAAATGTGGGAAGAACTAGATATTGATCTGGAAAGGCATGACCAACTTCTAGGCGGGCTTTCTCAATTGTATACAAACGTATATCTCCTACAGAAAAACAGGCCTAAAGGGATGGAGTATTACGACTACGTTATCTCGGAAGTACACGGATTAAGGATAAAGGAGCTCTGTGACTTCCGAAAGAAAGGGAACAAGGTGGTAGCATACTTCTGCCTGTACGTTCCAGAGGAACTTGTGCTAGCTTCGGGTGCTGTGCTTGTAGGGCTCTGCGGTGGTTCAAATTTCGCAGATCAGGACGCTGAGGCGGTTTTGCCCAGAAATATTTGTCCTCTCATCAAAGCTTCCTACGGGTTCAAGGTTGCTAGAGTTTGCCCGTACTTTCAAGCCGCCGACCTTTTGGTGGGAGAGACCACCTGCGACGGGAAAAAGAAGATGTTTGAACTATTAGGCGAGCTTGTACCCCTACACACCGTTGAGGTGCCTCAAAAACCGGAAACAGAACAGGCCAGAAAACTCTTTTTTGAGGAGCTGAATACGCTTAAATCCAAACTCGAAGAACTTACTGGTAGCAAGATTACCTCCGAAGGGCTTAAGAAATCCATCGAGACGGTGAATGCTAAAAGAGCGATACTCGAGAGACTCGTCAACACCAGAAAAGCATCACCTCCACCAATAAGCGGGAAGGATTCTCTGCTCGTTTTTCAAATCGCCTTCTATGACGACCCTCAACGCTTTACTCAAAAAACAACCGAACTGGTAGAAGAGCTTGAGGAAAGAATCAGGAAGGGTGAAGGTGTAGTTGACGCAGAGGCTCCCAGAATTATGATCTCAGGATGTCCTATGGCTATTCCAAACTGGAAACTGCACAACATAGTGGAAAATAGCGGGGCGGTAATTGTGGTAGAAGAATCCTGTGTGGGAACAAGATATATCAGCATGGGTCAGATAGACAACTCTTCCGATAGTGTGGACGGATTAATAAAATCAATCGCCGATGCTTATCTGAACATTCACTGCTCATGCTTCACTCCAAACGATGGAAGAATCAAAGACAATATTCAACTGGCGAAAGATTTCAAAGTGGACGGAGTCATTCACTACTCTCTGCAGACCTGCCACGGCTACAATATCGAAGCAAAGAAAGTGGAGAGTGCACTCAAAGAGCAGGGCATACCAATGCTAACAATTGAGACAGACTACAGCGGAGAGGACACTGGGCAACTCACCACAAGGATAGAAGCATTCCTTGAGATGCTCAAGAAGTAAAATCTCTATTATCAGGTGGTAGCTATGGATCCTATAGCGCTTGGACTTGATATGGGTTCAGTTTCGACCAAAGCATTGGTACTCGACGATTCTAAAATCGTAGGGTATGCAATACTTCCCACGGGGGTTAATCCCCAGAATTCGGGTAAAAAAGCTGTTGCCAAGGCTTGCTTAAAAGCGGGCATCAGTATGGATGATATCGGATACACCGTGGCAACCGGTTATGGGCGAATAAATGCGCCCTACGCTGATTCTCGAATAACTGAAATAACATGTCACGCTAGAGGGGCCTTCTTTAGCAACACTGATACGCGCACGGTAATTGATGTTGGAGGTCAAGACAGTAAGGTTATCTCGATAAGCGATGATGGTCAGGTTATTGACTTTCAGATGAATGATAGGTGTGCTGCAGGAACCGGAAGATTCATCGAAGTGATGGCTAGGGCACTCGAAATGAGCTACAACTCGATGTCCAAAGCGGCTCTCAACTCGACGAAGCCTTCAAAAATTTCCAGTATGTGCACCGTTTTCGCTGAATCAGAGGTGGTGTCCTTAATAGCTAAGGGAGAAAGAAGAGAGGACATCGCAGCGGGACTGTGCCACTCCATAGCTGATCGGATAGCATCCATGGTAAACAGGATTGGTCTAAGAGAGGATGTTATGATGACTGGAGGGGTGGCAAAGAACAGTGGACTTGTGAAACTGCTGGAAAAGAGGCTCAAAACAAAAATATGGGTTCCTGAGGAGCCCCAGATAATCGGAGCGTTAGGGGCAGCACTTATAGCACGAGAAAAGCTGCCCTCAAAAATGAGGGCACCAAGAGAGAAACCAAGAAAAATAAATTATCATCCCATGATAAGAACTTAATAAAAATAATTGGAGGAAAGGAAACGTGTCCGAAATTGACCCGAAGAATCTTAACCTTTTGGAAATGGTTAAACGGGCTTATGATTGCTGTCTCTCGTGTTCCGCGTTTCTTATTTTTCTAGATCAGAAGGGTGAAGAGATCGTGAAGAAGGAGATAGTGATAGGCTGTGGTTGATTCGTTGTCTGAAACTCTTGGGAGAAAGCGTCAGGGGCAGCAAATAGTGTTCGAAAAATGGATTGGTGGAGGATGCCGTGTCTGAAAGCTTTTGCGTAAAGTTTAACATTAGAAAAACTTAATAATAGATATTAGATTTCATAATATATCTAAGGTGAAGAGGTTTTAAGTTACGTCAACAAAGCTTGTCTTGAGGTGGAAAATGTGGAAAAGGGAAACTCTAAGAAAATTACGGTTGTAATATCCAGCGGTCCATACACGCATGAGAGGTCGTACACCGCATTAAGATTGGCCCTAACCGCTCTGGTAGAGGGTTTCGAAGTTAACATATTTCTGATGGAGGACGGGATATTCGTAGCGCACAAGGGGCAAAACCCCAAAGAGTACGCCAACGCTCAGGAATGGTTGCAGAGGGCGTTGGATGGAGGCGCTAAGCTGAGGGTATGCGGGGTCTGCTGCGCGGGAAGAGGCGTAACCCAAGAAGAACTCGTAGACGGTGCGGAGATCGTAACGATGGAGGGCTTGGTTGAGTGGATAGGTGAGAGTGACCAAACAATCTGGATATAAGGGTGGTGCGAATGGAAGCTAACTACCGGCTTGACGTGAGGGGAAAGGCCTGTCCGTTACCGGTTATATCAATGAGGAACAAGCTAAAAGAAATGAAGAACGGAGAAGTGCTAGAGGTCATAACAGACTTTCCGGCGTCAAAAGACAACATCAAGAGAGCCGCTGCCAAGGCTGGACACGAGGTATTAGACACAATAGAGGAGAAGGGAAGCTTTAAGATTTATGTCAAAAAGAAGGAGTAGAAACCCTCCTAAAAGCATTAAATACTCTTTTTTAATTAGCTCGAGTTAGCACCGCATAGTTGCTACGAGTTTTTGTGGGTCTAGTATTAATTCTAGGGTGTGAAGGGGGTTCGTGACAGCGATGTCAGCGTTCTGAAGCGCGGAGGGACTCGCGCCCTCTTTCCCTGTGATAGCGGTTCCGATTTTCGCCTTTTTGAGCATGAGTTTGTCGTTTTTACCGTTTCCCACGGCGAGGGTATTTTCATCTCCGAGTTCTTCCCCAACCTCCTCCTTCGCAACGCTCTCAGCTGATGAGGGACGCTCACACGTCACCAATCCACCCCCAGCATCTCGCCAATCTCCCTAAGGTTGCCCCTGGCGTCTGAGGATAGGAGGAATACTTTCACTTTTTTGGCCAACCATCGAATCTTTTCCTGCACCTATGAGGCTATTTCCCCTCCATTGAAAGGGTTCCGTTCAAATCAAAAACCACGCTTTCTATCTCAATTTTATCCATACCGAGATCAGGAACACGATCATCGCCAACCACATCCTTCCCCTATACAAAGGTTAGTTTTATTTTTCACAGAAAAGCTTCACACCCGCAATCATGCTGGTAGAGACTCAAAATAGAGCGCACGGTTTAACAAAAAGAAACAATGAGCTGACCGAAGAGAACAGGCGAATCCTGGATGAGCATGGTGTAATGGGAATCGACTTGTTGGGAGGCTCCGGAAAGGCGGCGCTAATCGAGGCTTTAGCTGGCAGATTAAAAGGTAAGGATCGCATCACGAGAATTAAGACGAGCGTGAAAAGCGGCGGGGTGTAGAAGAAGCTATAGAGCCCCTAGAATTGTAACAAGCCGAATGAGGGGGAGTTAAATGCCAGAATGACTTGTAAGAGAAATCCGCAAACTTGAGGTAGGATTGGAGGAGTTTATGGAGAAACGCATATGCGAGCTTCAAAAACACTCTGGAATCTCAAATTTTTTGGGTCTCAATCTGGCCGCTGATGATTTCCGCCGCTTGTTTGCCGCTGGTGATGACTCCCAAGACTCCACCGTGGGGCTCTGTCCAACCGCCTGAGAGGTAGAGCCCTTCGATTGGGGTTTGCTGCGGCAACCTACCACACTTTATGTCAAAGCCTATGCACCCGTTTCTGTTGAGGGTGAATCTTTGGAACGTAAGGGGTGTTGCCGCCTCCCTAACGAGGATGTGTTGGGACAGGCCGGAGTAGATTCCTTCCGCGATTTCGATTAGCTTTTTGGTTTTGGATTTCTTCATCCTCCGATACTCTTCGTTCCTCTCTTGGTAGTTGGAAACGCCCCAGTCCCTAGGGCCACTCACACGTATAGGTGCCATTATGGTAATGAAATTTTTACCGCGTGGCGCCAGGGTGGGATCAAATTCTGTGTAGTTGGTGATTCCGACAACGGGGAATTCCTCCTTCCAAGCGAACTCGTGGACGCCGTATTCCTTTAGAATCAGGACTTCGTAGTCTGAGGAAAATGGGGCTGGTATCCTGAAGGAGTCATCGAGCCCGAGGTAGACCTTGAAGAATGACCAAGTAGCAGTCATCCCGAGGAGGGCCCTCACGAACTCATCGGGTAGGTTTTCAGCTCCGACCAGATGGAAAAAGGTTAAAAACGGGTCCGCATTGGATACGACATAATCGGAATAATAAACACTTCCATCATCTACTTCCACTCCGACGACTTTGCCTCTCTCGGTCAAAATTTTCTTCACTAAGGTATTGGTTCGCACCACACCCCCCTGCTTCAGAATAGCGTTTGCAAAGGCGTCTGACAATTTTTGAGAGCCTCCCTTGATCCAGTACCCCTTCCTCGTGAAGAATTCTCTTAGAAAAACCGCGTATTCGAGGAAACTTATGTCCTGGAAACCCAGACCGTAATAGCTGAGGGGGGCATAAAGGACATCGCAAACCCTGACATCAGAAAAGTGATAGGAGAAAATCCTCCCGAGTGGTTGGGCGATTCTCTTTAATTCGAGCTTATCTAAATCCATAACAGTCCTTTGGGACGGAAACGTTAAATGAGCGTTGTGGAGAAATGACCATACTCCATTCATATCGTCAAAAAAATTCATTATGTTCGCTTTTTCTTCAGGGAATTGTGCCGTTAACTCTTGGATAAAATCCTCCTTTCTGCAAGGGAAGCGTATAGTTCTTCCGTCTGGAAAAACTATCCTGAGGATGTTTCGACCGAGAGGAATAAACTCCACACTGTCTTCGACACCCACCTCCCTGAGGACCTGTTTAACTACGCCCTCATCCTCACAACCCGTGATCCAATGAATAGAAGCCTCCATAGTAAACACACTCCCATCTGGTGCTGTGCGTTGAAACGTAGTAGCGTACCCCCCGACTCTGCTGTTTCTTTCGAGCAGAATGACCCTGTGTTTTCTCTTAGCCAACAGTGCGGCGCAGGTCAGACCCCCAAGCCCTCCGCCGACCACGATCACGTCGTATTTCACTCTAGTCGCCACCTCCTTTCCAACTCTAAAACAGCCCGGCGCTGGTTACAACTCCCACTATGAAAGAAAGGAAAAGAGACAACTGGCTCATGTAGCGTGCGTGAATAATCCACAACGTGCCGAACCTCTCGGGGTCCTTCAAGACAGCTAGATTCGTCCACAAAAGGGCAGCGCCAGCAAGGAGACCGAGAGGAAGGTAAGATATATGGAGCCCCAGCAACCAGAGAAACATGGCAATGCACACCGAAATCATCACCAACAGAAGAGCGATCTCCGCAGCCCTTTTTAATCCTACCCTAAGGGGTAGGGTGCGAATGTTCATCATTCTGTCAATTTCAACATCAGGGAATCTTCCTATAATGTTGTCGCTCGTGTAGATGAGTGCCGCCAAGATTATTACCACCACGCTCAACAGCGAGACCTTCCCAGTAGCAGCTGAACCGACTAGGATGCACGCCGCGACGGACATTCCGAAACAAAAGTTTCTGAGTATACCCTTTTCCTTTATCTTGCCCATGTAGGAATAGATGGTTGCCAGACCGAGCCCTATCAGACTAGCTGCTAGACAGTACACGTTCACAAGAGCGGCAAGGATTAGACTTGCGGCGTAAAGTGAGAGTCCGTAGACAACTGCTTCTCGCTTGGATACGTTGCCAGAAGGAATCGGCCATTCGGGGTGTTTCACCCTATCAACCTCCACGTCGAAGAGGTCGTTAAAGACCTGTGCACCGGCCCAGCCCAAAACCGGGATTAGAGTTCCGAGAATTAAGGTGATTGTGTCTGGATTACCCCACGCCAGAAACACTCCGCAAACTCCAAGAGTCGCGGGAACGACGAAGAGGTGTGGACGTGGAAGCTCCAAAAATTTGATCCACCGCCCCACCATTCAACCATCTCCTTCCCACGCCAGTGGACACGACGGGTCGCTTCCGAACATGTCCCCCGCGGCGTAAGCCTTGCTTCGACACCCGCCGCACCGCTCTCGGTACCGACACCTGTTGCAACCACCATTCCGCTTTGTGCGAAGATCATTCATCAGTTTGCAGTTCCAAATTGAGGAGAAGTCTTCTCTCCAGACGTTTCCGACGGTTATGGGAAGATTGGTACATGGAAACACATCGCCGTTCGAACGTAACCCGAAAAAATTTTTCCCCGCCTCGCAACCCGGCGCATTTCTGTCCCATCGAACCCATTGAGGGTAGAATATTATTACCTGAACACTTGGTTTTATGTCATGTAGTGTGTCATAAACACTCTGCAGAAAAATGTCCGTTTGTTTTGCTGTTAACGTCCAGTCTTTGCAATTTTCTCCCCTCCCCACAGGATTTAGTCCTTCGAAAGTGACCGACGCAGCGCCGATGTTTTCGGCGAAACGTATTAGGCTTGCCGCATGTGTAGAGTTTTTTTGTGTATACAGGCCGCGATATCCACGCTTAACCCGTTTTTAACACACAGTTTTATGCCACCGACGGCGGCATCGAATGACCCGTTTCTGAATTCGTTGTGAACCTCCGGAGCGGGGGAATCTAAGCTGACACTTACACTGTCGATTCCGCTCAGAACCAGCTTCTGAGCCGATTTCTCATTGATTAGTGTTCCATTAGTTAGAAGGTGCGTCTCCGCTGTTTTGGCACTTCTCTTCAGAATATCAAAAATATCCTTCCGGAGGAGAGGTTCGCCACCGCCTATGATTAATTTTTCGATGCGAATCGTAGTCAGCCAATCTATCAAGCGAATTATGCTCTCCAGCGATTCGGTTGGCGCAACTTTGTAGCCGGCGTTGATGTAACAGTATTTGCACCTAAGATTGCAGGCCTCTGTAACCCACAACACACACTTCACTTGTTCACCCTCCAGCACTGAGGGTCTTTGCCTAGGTATGACCCATGAGCGTAAGCGGCTCCCCTACACCCACCACAAAGGTACTTGTATTCACACGAGGAGCAACCATCGAAGAGTTCTCTCTTGCGCAGATTTTGAAGAACCTCGGAGCCAAGCCAAACGTCTTCCAGCGAGTCCTCCCTTAGGTTGCCCACCGCGATCGGTAGTCTTGGGCAGGGGGTTACGACAAGATCGGGAAGAACGGTTATTGATGCAACACCAGCGGTACAGCCTCCACATATGTGTTTCTTGTTTCTGTACTTCTCTAGTATATCTCTCCGAAACAGCACCCATAGCGGTCGTTTGAGCCGACATTAAGCCTGTCGGCGTACTCCGCCATTGTTTCAAACACGCCGCACACCTCTAGGCTTGTCGGTTCTAGAGCGTAGGACTGTTGGACCTCTCTTATAGCTGTGACACGCTCTATTATACACCTGTCGACGTTGTGTTCGATTGCAAGGTCGAGGTAATTGCGCACATCATCAACGTTTTGTCTCACCAGCGTCATTCGCATAGAGGTCGGAACACCGCACTTGATAAGCGTGTCAATCGCACTTATTGCGGAGCTGAAAGTTCCAATCCCTCGAAGCGGATCATTAACCTCGGGGCGTGAACCATCGAGACTAATTGTGACAAACGCGTCCAGTGATTTCAACTTCTCAGCAACGGTATCATCAATAAGCGTGCCGTTCGATGTTAAATGAACCCTCATCCCTAGCTCATTCACACGCTCCGCGATCCTGTAAAAATCGGGATGAAGCAGCGCTTCGCCTCCGCTCAAAATGACATGTTTAGTACCTAACCCAGCGGCCTGCGACAACACATTTTCCGCTTCCTCAAACGTCAGATCAACCCGTTCATACGGACTAGCATAACAGTAAGCACACCGCAAATTACACCTTCCGGTTATGTGAAACACCAACAAAAAAGGCGTGTACACCATCGGCTTTCACCCTTTACTCGGTACGTTTTCCTTTTCCGTGGAGCATCTCTTTACCACGGTATTATTTCGGTTAAGAAAAAAGTGGGAGGGACTTATTGCCCTCCCACCGGATTCCTGATTTTCGAGTTTGTAGTTCCAGGCCTCGTCTAATGGTTGCAGAAGCAACCGGCTTCCAAGAACTCTTTGTACTCCATTTTTTCACCTCCTTCCGTTCTCTTCGCTTTTCTATTGGCTACAGTTGCGCAAGCTAGGATATGTGTTCACACTCCAATTCTTGTCGTGCCCAATTTTTTCAGTAATACTTTTTTGAAGAAAAGTATTACTAGAATTATGTTTTGAAAAGATATATAAATTTAACGCAAAAATTCGCGGCATGATGTAGTAGTGTGTATTTTATCTTTTTTTGGGTTTGTTGGTGGTTTGTCTATCTCCCTTTTTGAGCCTTGATTCCTGGAAAGAAGCCCCCATAAATCTCCCTTCACAACTGCTAAGTCACATACACCCCCTCAAAAAACATACATATTACATCGTGCCGCCGCGGCGTTCCGTAAGGTTTATAT
>Ga0164310_10001208_pt1 | contig 14451 bp, 12 predicted proteins | sample GuaBasSedimGuay1_FD_121795 | JGI IMG/M metagenome (GOLD analysis project Ga0164310, IMG submission 121795) | Subseafloor sediment microbial communities from Guaymas Basin, Gulf of California, Mexico - Guay1, Core 4569-9, 0-3 cm | ecosystem: Environmental > Aquatic > Marine > Hydrothermal vents... | reverse complement strand
TTTTCTTTGATGTTTTTGTGGCTGGGGTGTGGTGTTTGGGTGGGGTGGGTGGCGGGGTTTTATGGGGTGTGGGTGGGTTTGGGTTTGTGTTTTGTTTTTCGAGGTTTTTTGGTGGGTGGTTGGTGGAGGGGGAGAGAAAAGAAAAATAAGTGGGTGGGGTGTTATTTTTATTTGTTTGCTTCTTAGATTTTCTTTCGTGCTTGGAAGTGTGGGTGTAGGTTGTTTCCTGTTTGGTGTGTTGGATTGTTTGTGTTGGAGTAGTGGAGATGGAAGATATGGATGCGAAGGATGTTAGGAAGGTTGTTGTGGTGGGGGCGGGTGTCATGGGTCATTCTATTGCCCAGGTTTTCGCCCACCACGGTGTTGAGGTAAATTTGGTTGATTTGGATGAGAAGATTCTTGAGCGGGCTATGAGGCTGATGAGATTCAACTTGGATACGCTGGCGGAGTTTGGCCGTGTGTCTAGGGATGAGGTTTCCGCGATTCTGGGCCGTGTGCACCCTTCAACGGATCTCGCTGCTGCGTCGCGGGATGTTGATTTCGCTTTGGAGGCTGTGTCTGAGGTTGAGGATGTGAAGAGGAGGGTGTTCTCGCAGCTGGATGAGGCTTGTCCGGAGGGTACGGTTCTGGCGAGTAATACTTCGGGGCTGGACATCTTCAGCATTGCGGAGGTTGAAAGGCCCGAGCGTTTGGTTATCACTCACTGGTTTAATCCGCCGCACATAATTCCTCTGGTTGAGGTTGTTCCGGGGCCGAAAACGTCGCAGGAGGTTGTCAGCTTTGCTGCTGAGCTGATGGAGAGGCTCGGCAAGAGACCCGTGGTTCTGAAGGAGTTCGTACGCGCCTTCATCGTGAACCGGATTCAGAACTCCATTGGTCTTGCTGTGCTTGAGATTTTGGAGAAGGGCTGGGCGACGCCTGAGGACATAGACATCGCTGTGAAGACCAGCCTGGGCATTAGGCTCCCGATAGTGGGAGTGGTTCAAACCTACGACTTCACGGGCCTCGACGTGGTGCGTGATGTGCTTAAGAGCTATGGGATAAGCCACCCACTAATAGAGGAGAAGGTGAGGCAGGGACACTTGGGAGCGAAGACCTCGAAGGGTATTTATGACTACGGGGGGCGGAGCGAGGAGGAGATCCTCAAAAGGAGAGACGGGCTTTATCTCAGAATGCTCGACCACCTGGAGAAAATAGGGGCCTTCGAACCAGTGTAAGGGCCAGCTGGGTTAACCAAGAAGAACAAACACACGCTTCTTTCTTTTTATTTTTTCCGGGGAGGAGTGTAATGAAAGGGGGTGAGGGTTTCCACCCTTTCTGGTGGGGGATTTCTAGTCTCTGGAATGTTTCGGGGCGCTGCTGGTTTTCCTAGGTGGATTCCTTTTTCAGGAAGAGGTAGGGTTCATCCACTCGCAGCTCCTCGTCTGTGACCACGGTTAGTGGGGGTAGCTGGTCCGCGGCTCTGCCTGGCACGTATTCGAAGAGTGGGCTGAGTTCCTTGTTGAGCATGTGGAACAGTTTCGAGATGGGTATCTCCATGGGGCATGCGTCTTGGCACTGGCCGCAGTTGACGCAGGAGTCTCCGACGTGGGCGAGTCTGGTTAGGTGGAAGAGTTTGTCTGGTGGCAGCTCGCCGCCGGGTATGAAGTTTCGGTCTACTTCGAGGCGGCATTCAACGCAGTAGCAGATTGGGCAGGCGTCTCTGCAGCTGAAGCATTTTATGCATCTGTCGAAGTGGTTGAACCAGTAGTTTAGCCTCTCCTCGTAGTTCAAGCCCTTTAACTCGTTGAAGTTCTTTTCCTGCCACTTTTTGGAGCGGTCTAGGGCTTCCTTCTCTTTTCTGCTTCTCTCGTCTAGGGCTTCTCTGGTTGGTGTTTCGACTTGGAGGTAACCGGCTTTGATCGCTTCGTCTAGGAGTTGTGATCCTTTTTCGGTGCAGACCTCTATGAATGTGGCTTTTTTGCCCATGGTTCCCCACTTTCCACACGCCAGGTCGGCCATTCGGGGGATGCTGATTTCGCATCTTCTGCAGTTCTCCCTTCTGCCGTAGCCCGCCTCCTCTAGGCTGTCTAGGTCTTTTTCCTTTCTGGTTCCGTCTCTGAGTTCTATTATGAGTTTTCCCTCGTCTATGTCCTCTCGCACCACATCGTCGGGGTTTACTCTGTATATTTCCTCAAACATTCTTCTCGCGACTCTGGGTAGGAGGGTTCCCGTGCAGTTCAGTCCTATTAGCACTAGGTTCTCAATGTTGATCTGCTCTCTCTTCACCAGTTCTATGATTGCGCGTGCATCGCAGGGTTTACACGTGACCGCTATCCGCATATCCTTTGAGCCGTCTAGATATTCTTTCAGGGCTCTGGCAATGTTGAGGGGGGCGCAGTGGAGCGCACCGGCGCACTCGATCACTTCTTCGGGGTTGGTGATGAGGGTTAGGACACCGTCGTACCTGTTTCCGTCCATTTTTTTCACGGTTAGGACGGCGTCCACAATCTTGTTTTCCAGTGCGAACTTGAGCAGGGTGGTGACCACCCCTCCGTATTCTCCCTTTTTGAGCGTCTCCTCGTCCGAGGACCAAGCCAGGTACATGTCACCTATCATTTTTCACACCACCTTTTCCACTTTGATCGCGGTGTACTTGAATTCGGGCATCCTGGAGGGGGGACCCGCCGTGGGACCCGTCAGGAAGTTCGCGGCGCACTCCGAAAAGTGGAAGGGCATGAACACAACGCCCTGTTGAATGTTCTTGGTCACCTTGGCGAACGCTTTCACTTCTCCACGCCTCGACCTCAGCACCACCCTGTCTCCGCTTCTTATTCCAAGCTTCTCGGCGTCCTCCGCGTTTATTTCAACAAAACCATCCGGCTGCTCGTTATGAAGCCTGCTCGTCCTTCTCGTCATTGTGCCGGTGTGGAAGTGGAATAGGGTTCTCCCGTTCATGAACACGTACGGGTAGTCCTCGTCTGGAACCTCTAGGGGGGGCTTGTACTCCACAACCTGAAAGTGGCCGAAACCGTCCTCCGTCGCGAACTTCTCCACGAACATCGTCTCCGTTCCCGGGTGGTCTTCGGAGGGGCAGGGCCACTGAATTCCCCCCGCCTTCTTCAACCGCTCATAGGTTATTCCATGGTATTGAGGTACACACTTCCTTATCTCCTCGAATATCTCTTCGGTGGAGTTAAAGTTGAAGTATTCCCCATAGCCCATAACTTTTGCAAGGTCGCAGAGTATTTGCCAGTCGGGCTTCGCCTCTCCGGGCGGTTCAACCGCCTTGTTTATTCTCTGCACTTTCCTATCGATACCAGTCATTGTTCCGCCCTTTTCAACCCATGTTGCAGCTGGTAGAATCACATCCGCAAGCTCAGCGGTTTCCGTGAGGAAAATGTCCTGCACTACCAGAAACTCCTTACTTTCAAGAATTTTCCTCACTCGGTTGGTGTCGGGAGCAGAAACCATAGGATTACCTCCCACAATATACAGAACACTGCATTTTTCAAGAATGTCCATGTAGGGCATGCCAGGCTTTGAGGGAAGCCCCTTTACACCCCAAAGTTCCTCGAAAAGTTTTGCAGTTTCCTCGTTCACGGGCTTAAACCCGGGGTAAAAAACCGGAAGGGGCCCCATGTCCCCGAATCCCTCACCGTTTCCGTGCCCTCTAAAGGGACTCACTCCCGCACCCGGTTTTCCGTAATTGCCAGTTAGCAGAGCGAGGTCGGCGAGGGCTTTTATGTTTTCCACACCTGTTGAGTGCTGGGTGATTCCGGCGTTGAAGCATATGAAACTCGTTTCAGCGTTTGCGTATGTTCGGGCAGCCTCCCTGATCATGTCCGCGGGTATACCCGTTATCCGTTCTACTTCGCTCATCTGTAGGGATGACAAATAATTTTTTAGCTCTCGGAATCCCCGGGTTCTCTTCTCTATGAATTCCTTGTCCTCCAAGCCTTCCTCAATGATCGTCTTCATCATACCGTTTATCAGAGCCACGTCCGAGCCGGGATTGATTTGCAAGAAAATATCCGCGATGTTCCTTGCTGTCACGGTTCTCCGAGGATCTATAACAATGACTTTCGCTCCCCTCTGCTTTGCTCTTATGAACTTGTGGAATATGAGCGGATGAGTCTCCTGCGTGTTGGACCCCGCTGCCATTATGCAGTCTGCTCTCTCTATGCTTAACAAAGAAGTGGGCATGACACCCGAACCAACGGTGGAAACCAGGGCTGGAACGGTGGTGGAGTGGCAGAATCGTGAACAGTTATCCATCATATTCGTTTTCATAACCACTCTTACAAACTTCTGAAACACGTACAGGTCCTCGTTGAATATTTTACCAGAATTGATGAAGCCAGCTGAATCGCCGTCCGCAGCTTTTAGCCGCTCAGCAACAAGTTCTAACGCCTTTTCCCAAGAAGCCTCTTTGAAGTCTCCATTCTTCTTTATGAGTGGTGTTTTGAGTCTGCCCTCGTTGTACAGGAAGGCGTAAGCGTTTCTTCCCTTCGGGCAGTTCTTACCCTCGTTCACGGGGTGATCCTTCCAAGGCTCTGTGCCGACTATCCTGCCATCCTTAACAACGAGGTACATTCCACACCCGCAGCCACAATACGGGCAAACAGTGGGAACATACTCGAAGGACTCAACCATCGGAACTCCTCCATCAAGCTAGTCGGTTTGTGACTCTATCCTGTTTGGACCAAGCTCCTTGATTTTTTCAACAAAGTCTGTGACCACTTCAACGAACCTGCCGCCCTCCGATGCGGACACCCACTCCAAGCGGAGCCGCTCTGGATTTATGCCGATGGTTTCGAGCAGCTTCCTTAACATAGTGAATCTTCTCCTTGTGTAGAGGTTCCCCCGAATATAGTGGCAGTCTCCGATGTGGCAACCGCTGATGAGAACACCGTCCGCTCCCTTCATCAGTGCCTCTAATACAAAAAGCGGGTCTATTCTGCCAGAACACATCAACCTAATCAGCCTGACGTTGGGTGGATACTGCATTCTGCTCACTCCGGCCATGTCGGCTCCTGCATAGGCGCACCAGTTACAAGTTAGAGCGATTATTTTCGGTTCAAAACCAGATTCGTCCACTTTGGATTGTCCTCCAAAATTTTTGCGGTTAATTTGGGGTCAGTGGCATGAGAGATACCTCTAATTTTTCATCGGGGAATGTTTGATTGTATAAACAATTTCTTTTAGGAAATTCTAAATCATATTTCGAATATTCCTAAATTAGAGTTGAGGAATAGCTAAATTAATATAGGAGTTACACGATTCGTTTTGGTATATAAATATTGTGCAGATGCAAAATACCCGCGTATCCGCGAGTAGCAGAGAAACCTCAACAGGTAGGTTCCCTGTAAATACCAAAAAAATCGAAGGAGGCCTTAACGGTGATGAAGTCTCGCTCCGCAAAGTACGTTGTTAGAAAACCACTTTTGGAAGGTTTAAAAACGAGATTCCAGGCAGAGGAACGGAGTGAAGGTAACATTCTCTACGTAAGGGTTAAGAGTGAGAACTATCTGGAAACAGCCAAGTATCTCAAGGAGCAGGGGTTCAGGAGGCTGATAACGATCTCCGCCGTGGACTGGATAGACAAGGGAGTGTACGAGGTGTACTTCCTAGTCTACAATTCTGAGGATAACCTATACGCGAAGGTAGCGACAGAGACCCCGAGGGACGCCGCCACGCTCCCCAGCCTGTCGACGCTCTGGGAGAACGCTGAGCTGCACGAGAGAGAAGCGTGGGAGATGTTTGGAATCACCTTCGACGGGAACAATATGCTGAAGCCGCTATTTCTTGAGGATCCGCCGCGTATTCCTCCGTTCAGAAAAGAGTTTGACTGGAGGGAAGAAGTTAAGAAAGAGTACGGGTTGACGTGGCCCGAATACTAGGAGGTGACTGAATGCTGGAAAGAGTTAAGGGTGTTTTGAACCCGCTCAGGGCGGGAGCCAAGCTGCTCAGAAGCAAGGCTATAACCTATGATTTCCCCCCGAACCCGCCTCTCACGGAGAGTTTCAGGGGGAGGCAGCTCTATAATCCAGAAACTTGTAAGAGTTGTAGCCTGTGTGCTAAGGTTTGTCCGAACAGGGCGATAGAGATGGTTGAGAGGGAGAAAGACGGTGAGAAGGTTCTTCAGCCGCAGATAGACTTTCGAAAGTGCTGCTTCTGTGGTCTGTGCGCCGAGATATGCCCAACCGGGGCTCTCCAGCTCACCAACTTCCCGTTCCTGTTGACTATGAATAATGAGACTCTGGTATATCCTCCGGAGAAGCTGGCTCAGGTTCCGGAGCTTGAACACCCAGAGCCGCCGAAGATTAAGGGCATCGTGAGCTGGGCCCGGTCTAGGAGCCTTTGGATCACTTTCTACTTCACAGGGTGCTGTTTTATTGAGGCTGTTCCGTGGCTTAGCAGCGGGTTTGACATGGAACGTTTCGGGCTGCTGATGGCGCACACGCCGAGACATGCAGATGTGCTCATTGTAGGCGGCTATGTTACAGTAAAGACCGTGAAGAGAATTATGCAGATATATTCGCAGATGCCGCAGCCAAAGTGGGTCATTGCGCTCGGGAACTGTCCAATGACTGGTGGAACCTACTGGGACAGTTACAACACAATTAAGCGAATAGACGAGTACATTCCGGTGGACATTTGGATCGCTGGCTGCCCACCCAGGCCCGAGCCGATTGGTGTCGCTGTTGTGCACGCGATACACGCTATTCAGAACGGGTACACTGGAAAAGAGGAGAGGGTTGGAGCCAAGAAACGTTTGGAGATTCCAGAGATTAAGGAGGAAAAGGTTACTGGCGCGGAGGAAGGATGCTTTATCCCGTTCGGGCCGCAGCACCCGTCTTCAGCCAACTTCCACATGGGACTGAATACGGTTGGTGAAACGGTGAAGGAGGCGGTGGTTTACCCGGGGTACCTGCACAGGGGTTTCGAGAAGCTGATGGAGTACAGGACGTGGGTTCAGAACATAATGATAGTTCAGCGGATAAACGTGCTTGACGGTGCGCCCTACGAGATTGGGTACTGTGAGGCCGTTGAGGAAATAGCTGGTATTGAACCGCCGAGGAGGGCGAAGTACCTGCGTGTGATACAGGCTGAGCTGTCGAGGATACAAAGCCACCTGTTTAACATAGGTCTAATCGCCGGGGCGGCCGGCCTCGAGGCGATACCCAGGATACTCTGGGGAGACAGGGAGAAGATACTGCTTCTTCTCGAGCACATGACCGGGGGTAGGGTATACCAAATTTACAACACTCCGGGCGGCGTGCGGCGCGACATTAAGCCGAACTTTAAGGACCTGGCGGATGAGACGATTGCGTACATGAAGAAGAGGCTGGAGCTCTACGATAAGCTCTGTTTCGACAACGGAATATTCAGGAAAAGAACGATGGGTATAGGTAGGTTTACGGCGGAGACTGCGGAGAAGCACGGGATCGTCGGACCCAACCTGAGAGGGTGCGGAGTGAACTTTGACATTAGGAAGAAGGTCCCGTACGAGGCGTACGGGGACTTGGACTTCGAAGTGCCGACTGCCACTGAGGGGGACGCTTACCACAGGACGCTCTGCAGGAGATTGGAGATGGAGGAAAGCTTCAGAATCATAGAACAGGCTCTGGACAGGCTGCCGGGAGGAAGCGTAGCGGAGCCGAAGATGAAAAACGGAAAGAAGCTGAAGGCGTTCTCAGCGATACCCGAGGGCGAAGCGATCCGGTGTGTGGAGAGCGCGCGCGGAGAATTGTGCTTCCACGCGGTGAGCGACGGAGGTAAAAACCCGTACAGAGTAAAGGTAAGGGGGCCGACCTTCGAGTCCATACTCATCTTCCTTCCAAAACTTCTGAAAAACGTGAACATAGCGGACGTGCCGGTAATATACTGGAGCATGGACAACGCCCCCGCGGACCACGACAGGTAGCCAAACCCAACGAGTCTGCTAAAATCCGGCAATTAAACACAAACGGGAACAGGGTATAGTGTGCGGAGGTTTAAAGTCTCAGCGTCGAAAGGAAAAATACCCCCCACCGTTCCTTCTTTCAACCTTCCTTCCTCCTTTTCTTATTTTAGTTCCTCATGAAACTAACCTTTCCGATGAGCAAACCAAAAAGGTTTTTCTTTCAGCATAGATTCGCGTTCTCCCAGTTCATAAACATTAAAACTTTCGAATGATATATATTATCTAGAGTAGTACTATCAGGTGTGGTGAGAACGTGGCTGTTAAGTTTACTGATTCTGAGGTTGACCGGGTGACTGTTTTTCGGGATGGAGCGAGAGTCACCCGTGTGGCTGAGACTGTTCTTGAACCTGGGACTCACGTCCTTAGGTTTGAGGTTCTAACCCCGTACATTGACACCGAGTCGGTTAGGGTTAAGGGTAAAGGACGAGGTGCCTTGTCGAACGTTAGTGTGTATCCCCTCTGGAGGGAACTTCTACCTGAGGGGGACCTGGCTGCTCTTCTCGGGAGGAAGGAGGAACTTGAAAGGCAGCAGGCTGAGATTCAGGAGGAGATTGAGTTCTATGAGAAGAGGGTTGAACAGTTCTCGAAGCTTGTTGACAGGTTCATGGCGGTCTTTCCCAAGTTCTACTCGGCCGGGGAGAGCGGCATAAACACTCTAACGGAGATGGAAACGCTCACGTCGGAGAAAATACTCGAATTCAAAAAGACGGTTAGGGAGAGGAAGAGTAGGCTTAAGGAAGTGGAAGACGAGCTTGAGATAGTGACGAACAATATTCAGAAGTACAGTGAGAAGAAAACCGAGCAGATATACGTTGTGGAGGTCACACTGAGCGCGTCTGAGAGGTCGGAGTTCGAGCTGGAGGTGACCTATCAGACAAGAGGCGCGTCGTGGAATCCGGTCTACGACGTTAACATCGAGGACGGAAACGCGACGGTTAGAACCAACGCGGCGATAAGAAACAGGACACGCGAAGACTGGAACGATGTTCAACTAACCGTTTCAACAGCCACATCCAGGCCAGCCGTCGTCGTCGAGCCGGAACCATGGTACATAGACGTCTTTAAACCCTACCCTGTAGGGGCGAAGAAAGCCGCGAGAAGGCCGGAGGGGGCGGAATACGACGACATAACAATGGCTGAGGAACCTGAGGAGTATGCGAAGGAGGAGGCTGAGGAGGAAGCCGAGCTGGCTGAAGCCTTTGCCACTCTCGAGGTTTCTCTCTCAGGGATACAGATATACAGCATTCCGGGACGGGTTTCGATACCAGCCGACAACGCGGATCACCCCATAGTTTTGACGGAGGACGCGTTCCCCTCAGAGAGGCTCTACTACTGGTACAGCGAGGCGGGCGCAGAGGTCATAGCGCAGGACGAGATAACGAACGGTGAGGGTGTGCTGCTGCCGGGAAGGGTGAAGGTTTTCGCTTCGGGTGACTACATTGGAGAGAGCTCCATGGGGCTGATATCCCCGGGTGAGAAGTTCAGGCTCGGAGCGAGGTACACCTACGATGTTAAGGTTGAAAAGAGGCTCGTCGCGAGGGAGGCCGAGAAGGCGGGAATAACCAAGGGAAAGCTCAGAAACGAGTACAAGTACCAGATAACCGTGAACAACTACACCGGCGAAAAGATTAGAATGGAGCTGGTTGACAGAACCCCCCACAGCCTATCTCCCGAAGTGAACGTCAGAATAGTCTCAATTGAACCCGAGCCAGAGAAACAGGAGCTGGGAGTACTCAGGTGGAACCTCGAACTCAACCCAGAGGAGGAAACGAAGATAAGCTACGAATACCACGTGGAATGGAACAAAAACTACACAGTAACCGGACTCCCATAGGAACCGAAACAACCTCGCTCCGGCAATTCTTTTCTCAGGTGCTGTCTGCTGGGTGTAAGGACACCCGAAAAAGAAGGGATAAGTGTTTTTAGAAGATTTCTTTTCTGTTTACCCATTCGGGGTAGTACTGTTAGTATTCTAGCGGGTTTGCTTTTTTGAGGCTCTGATAGGTGGCGTTTGCCAGTTTTATTGTGCCTCTTCGGTCTCTGCTGAGGACGACAAGCTTTTTCTCCTCTAGCTCCATGAGAACCTCGTCGAGCTCCTCCTCCGTTCCTGTTAGGTATCTCATAAGGTCTTGGCGGGACATGTAGAGTCCGGGGTTTACGCGGTAGTCTTCAGCGAGGACTTTGAGCACATTATCCTGAGTGATTTTGAGCTTTTCTGATTCGGGTACTTCGTCGAAGCGGCCGATGGGAACTCCGAGTTCTGGTTGTATGACTCTTCTCGGTGTTCTAGTTTGTGCGCTATGAGTCTTGTGCCCAGCCTGTAGAGAATCATTTGCATAACCTCGCTTGTACCCGCAGCTATCTCGGTTACTTTGGCCGCCCGGTACACCGCCTCAACCGAGAATTTCGTCCACCCGTCACCGCTCATCACCTGTATAGCGTTGGATGTGAGAGAAACATAGGACTCGGAGGTTAGGAGCTTCGCCACCGTTGCTTCTATCACGGGGCCGTACGGGCCGCCGCCTCCGACGTCTAGGAGGTGCGCGGCGTAGTAGACGAGTAGTCTGCAGGTTTTGAGCTGCATGATCATGTCGGTTATCTTAAACTGGTTCGCCTGGGCGAGCATCGTGGGCTGCCCGAACCGAACCCTTCTCTGTGAGTAGAAGTGAGCAAACCTTATCGCCTCGCGCATCTGGCCGAGGATCTGGGACGAGGCTATGGTTCTCTCCACGTTTAGACCCGGACATCATTATTGTCCATCCGTCCCCCTCGCCAGCTAGGCGGTTGCTCACGGGAACCCGCACCTCGTCCAGGTTCAGGTACCCGTTGAGGAGACCGTCCCCGCCGCAGAGCTCGTTCACCTTTTCGACGGTGAATCCCTTCATGCCCTTCTCTATTATGAAGGCGGTTAGGTGCCTGTTCGCCTGTCTGTCTTTGGGGTCTTCGCTCGTTCTGGCGTAGAACATGTATATGTCTGCGATTCCCAGACCCGTTGTGAATCTTTTCTTACCGGTGATGATGTACTCGTCTCCTTCGAGCCGGGCTTCCGTCGCCACGGCGGCGTCCGAACCCACAGGTGGCTCGGTGATGCAGATCGCTCCTATTTTTTCGCCTGACGCCATGGCTGGCAGCCATCTTCCCCGCTTCTCTTCCGTCCCGAAGGTTTCGATCTGGTGTGCGCCGCCGAACATTGACCCGCCGTAGATGGTGCCCACTACGCCCAGGCGTGAGATTTCCTCATTTACTATGCACGCGCCGGTTATCGCCAACTCCTCACGCAGTCCGCCGTACTTCTTCGGGATGAGCGCACCGAACCATCCCTTCTCCTCGACCGCGTTCAGCACCTTCCACGGAGTCTGCCTCTTCCAAGCGGCCTCCTCCGCATCCGGATAGTACTGGTCAGCGAAGGCTTCCACCTCATCAGCGAGCTTCCTCTGCGTTTCGTTCCACCAAGGAAACTTATCCAAGAACACAACCTCCAACGAGTTTTATTCCAAGTACTGGTTCTTTCATATTAGTCTTTTCATGGCACACCCCTCCAGTAACGGCAACAGGAGGGTCTCATGGCACTGGCCCTCCAAAAACCAAGCCGCCGCTGAGAAGTGAGAGTGTGAAACGTTCTTCCAGCGCCCGGCACAATTCTTTATATAGGTAAAGGTTTAAACGTTCTTTGAAGCTCGCCTGAGGCTCCGACATGGGGTTGCTACATTCGGGCTGGGTTGCTGGTGCTTTTGAGAGGTGCTACACATGGCAAAGAGGTTTTATACCCTTGATGATTTTGATTTTGAGGGGAAAACTGTTCTGGTCCGTGTGGATTTTAACAGCCCCGTGGATCTGAGCACCGGAGAGGTCTCGGACGACTCGCGGATAAGGGTGCATATCCCCACCCTTAGGGAGTTGTCCGGAAAGGGGGCGAGGGTTGTTGTTCTCGCCCATCAGGGCAGAAGGGGTGACCCCGAATTTGTTTCTCTGAAGCAGCACGCCAGAATACTCGCCGAGCTGCTGGGTAGGCCTGTAGGCTTTGTCGATGACGTCTATGGTGAGAGGGCGAGGAGGGCGATTAGAAACCTGAAAAACGGTGACATTCTTGTTTTGGAGAATGTTAGGTTCGTCCCCGAGGAGAAAGCGAAGCTGCCACCCGAGAAGCTGGCGGAAACCGGTTTTGTTCGCTCTCTCGCTGAGCTCGCGGATTACTACGTAAACGATGCATTTAGTGCGGCTCACCGGGCAGACGCCTCGCTTGTGGCCTTCGCCCATGTGCTGCCCGCCGCGGCTGGCCGAATCATGGAACGTGAGGTGAGAACTCTCGACAAGGTTTCCAAGAATCCCGAGAAACCCTGCGTATACTCTCTCGGCGGCCTAAAAATTGAGGACACCTTCGCGATTATCCGCCATGTGCTCCGTGAGGGGGTGGCCAACAGGGTTCTAATCTCGGGGCTCGTCGCAAACGCTTATCTTCTCGTGAAGGGGTATAACTTAGGCAGCGTAAACCGCTCACTGATAGAGAAAAAGGAGTGTCTCTCCTATTTCTCCGCCACTAGGGAAGTGTTAAACGAGTTCGGGGAAAAAATAGAGCTGCCGGTGGACCTAGCCTATGATAACGGGGGGAAGAGAGAGGAGATTACTCTGGGTGAGTTACCCGTGGAGAAACCAATAAAGGACATCGGAACCAAAACAATTGAGAGGTATTCCCATATACTTAGGGGCGCTAAGACCATAGTTCTCAACGGTCCACCGGGAGTGTTTGAAGAGGAGAGCTTCGCTGTGGGAACAAGGAAACTCTTTGAAGCGGTAGCCGAATCGGAGGCGTTTTCACTGGTTGGTGGAGGACACACCATAGCGGCTCTTCGCAGGTTTGGATTGGAGAAGAGGGTTTCATACTCAACGGTCGCTGGGGGTGCCTTTATAACCTATCTGTCCGGCGAGAAGCTGCCCGCGATAGAAGCACTCGAAAAATCCTACGAAAAAGGCTCAAAACATGTTTCATAGGGGTGGTTGGACAAAATGAAAGTGTTGTTGATTGTCTCCGACGGTTTGGGAGACAGACCCATCAGAGAGCTGGGAGGCAGAACTCCGCTCCAGGCGGCTAACACCCCAAACCTGGACCATGTGGCAAAGATTGGATGCTGCGGAATCATGGACACCATCTCCCCGGGAATTCCACCCGGAAGCGACACCGCCCACCTGGCCATTTTCGGATACGACCCATACGAGTGTTACACGGGAAGAGGTGCTTTTGAAGCCCTCGGCATGGGAATTAACATAAAGCCGGGGGATGTTGCCTTCCGCGCGAATTTCGCAACCCTCGAGGCGAGGGAGAGCGGGCTCCTTGTAAGGGATCGCAGGGCGGGAAGAAGACTACCCGAGGGAGATAGGCTCGCAGAAAAACTGAACCAGTACAGGCTGAAGACAGCCAAGGACGTTGAGTTCAGGTTTGAGCACAGCGTGGAGCACCGCGGGGTTCTCGTTCTAAGCGGGCCCGGCCTATCCTACAGGGTTTCAGACACCGACCCTCACGAAACAGGGGAAATGCTGCGTGAAAGCAAACCCCTAGACAGCTCTGAGGAAGCACGGAAAACCGCAAAGATAGTAAACGAGCTCAGCGCAGCCTTTCACCAGATACTGGAAGGAGACCCGCTGAACCGAGAGAGGATTAGTCGAGGAGACCCACCTGCGAACGGAGTTCTCCTGAGGGGAGCGGGAATACTGCCGGAGGTAACCCCACTAACCGAGAGGTATGGGATATCCTGCTCCTGCGTCGCCGCCGCGGCGCTCTACAGGGGAGTCGCCGCCGCCGTGGGTATGAAACTCTACAGGGCACCGGGTGATACGGGAAGCTACGACACGGATGAGGAGTCGATAGCAGAGACCGCCCTGAGAATCCTTCCCGAAAACGACCTCGTGTTCATCCACTTCAAACCAACAGACAACGCTGGCCACGACGGAGACCCCGAAACGAAAGTCAAAATGATTGAGAAACTCGATAACATCATGGGGAAACTATTGAACGGAATCGACCTGGAAAACGAGCACTACGTCATACTAACCGCGGATCACACAACCCCCTGCGCAGTGAGGGAGCACACCGGTGAACCCGTCCCCTTGGAAATGGCGGGACCCGGAGTGAGGCCGGACAAAATCGCAGCCTTCAGCGAGATAGACTGCCAGAACGGAGGACTGGGAAGACTGAGAGGAAAGGACATCATGCCAATCATGATGGACTACCTTGGAAAAGCCAAAATATTCGGGTCGTGAAAACACAAATCGTAAATCGGCAACGCAACCCAGCGAGCCAACCAACAGACTCGAAAATACCTCCCCACCCGAAACAGTTACCTACTGCGCAACCGAAATTACACGGAGCCGGATTTGGGGGGATTAGTGTCAACAAACACTTCTAAAAGCTCAAGTACACGGGCTGTGTGAAATCGTAACACAATCGTCCCTTTTTGGAGGCGTAATGTAATCCTTTTTATATACTTGGATGTATATACTGGGGTGTG
>Ga0164310_10001207_pt1 | contig 14452 bp, 12 predicted proteins | sample GuaBasSedimGuay1_FD_121795 | JGI IMG/M metagenome (GOLD analysis project Ga0164310, IMG submission 121795) | Subseafloor sediment microbial communities from Guaymas Basin, Gulf of California, Mexico - Guay1, Core 4569-9, 0-3 cm | ecosystem: Environmental > Aquatic > Marine > Hydrothermal vents... | reverse complement strand
GCGTGGTTGAGACGTTGGCCGCCGTGGTGACGATCGGGGGGTTGGCCTGGGTGAACGCATCTGCCGAGAGAACTCCCAGCGCGTTGCGAATCCCCATGTGGTAGAGCTGGACTCGCCCACTGGTTTCTCCGAAGTCACCCGAGCCTTGGCCGAGGGAAAGAGGCATTTGCTATTCTCCTGAATCCTTGGTTGCTGGGGTCACTCTCATCTACATCTACATCTGGGGATTCTGGGGGCCTTCAGCAGCTACTCGCCGTTGAAGACACCGCTCATGTCGGGAGCCGACTTCCACATGCTGGAAAGCTTGTCGATCTCGCCGCCACCCTGTGAGGGAGCGTCCGGAGCTGCGGCACCGCCGAGCTGAGAGACGCCGCCGGTGGGTCGCGTTCCGACTGTTCTCGTGGAGGCGGTGCGAGTGGTACCCGCAGCCGTCACCGGAGCTTCTTGCTGGGCCTGGACGGGGATGCCCGTTCGGAGGGACTCGGCCTGTTGGGCCTCCAGGACCTCCTGGTTGGATGCGAAGAGCTGACCCAGGACTGCGTCCTCGGGGCCGAGCTGCACCTCGCCGATGTCCATGGGAGCACCTTCGAGCTGGATGTCCATGGGCTCGCCCTGGACCATCTCCTGGTCGCCCTGTGCCATCTCGTCCTGGAGCATCTGGTCGAGCATCTGGTCATCGGACATGACCTTCGACTCGGTGCCACAGCCAGCGATGCCGGGGGGTACCGACTGCTTCTGCTGTTGCTGCATGGCCTGCTGGATCATCTGCTGAACCTGCTGACCGATGGCAGCGGAGGCGGTGCCGCTGGCCGAAGCCTGCTGGACCATCTCCTGGATCTGCTGCTGAGCACCCTGCTGGTCACCGGCTTGGATCGACTGGACGACCTGCTCAGCGAGACTGAAGGCTTGCTTCTGCTGCTGTTGGGTGGCGTCCTCTTCGTCCGCCTCGTCCATCTTCTTCTGCTCGCCGGAGTCCTGCTGCTCGCCACCCTCGGGGTCGGCGTCCTGCTGCTGGTCCTGCTGCTGCTTCTTCTGGGCAGCTTCCTTGTCGGCGTCGGAGGCTTCCTTGTCGGAGTCCTTGTCGGCCTTCGCGTCGTCGCCCTTGTCGTCGCCGTCCTTGGCCTTGTCCTTCATCTTCTGCTGCTGCTCCAAGAACTCGGGCGGAACCTTGCCCTTGGCGAGACGGGCGTGCGTCTCGACCAGCTCGACATCGGGAAGGTGCATCAGGGCATACGCCTGATCCTCGACCACAGCCTCCGCGGCGGTGGGGAGCATCTCGCGAGCAACCTTGATGCAGACCTCGGCCTTCTTGTTCAGGGTCTCTTCGTCGAGCCCTGCGTTCTTGAAGGTGTCGCCACGAAACTCGGGCATCCCGATCTCGTTGCGCTTGGTCTCGCCGCCCGACTCTTCGGCTTTCCAGGTGCCCTCGGGGGGATGTACGTCCTCAGCGAACTCCGAGGGGCCGCCTGTGACGTAGGCGTCCGCAGCGGGTTGCTGCGAAAGGTGATCTTGGTTCATCGCTCGGGGGTCTTCTGCTGTGCGGCCCTGAGAAGAAGCCGAAGCGATCTCTTGCCGGTTCCAGGTGGTGCGCTCGCGCATGGGTTGGTACCTTCCTCTGCCCTTTCAGGGGATATAAAGAGAATCACGACGTTGGGTGGCTATCAGCTTCCGAGGTCGTAGAGTCTCCCTTTCACAATCAGGGCGTCCGCCTCGGAGCCCGTAAGAGTTCTTCCGACTACCCGACGACAAGCCGCCAGGTAACTGTCTACATCTCCATATGGGGCATAGCCGCCTACGGCGATGACCGTCCGGTAAAGACGGCCCTCCCCCGCTACCTTGGTTGTCTGACCGAAGAGGTCCAACAACCGAGACAGCGCAAGGATGTCTGTGCCCTTGAACTTGTTGGCCGACTGCACGGCCTTCCAGCCCCCGCTGCGATACAGCAGCAACCCCATCAGCATCCGACGAGCCTTGGCGGGGTCCCCGACCTTGGCCTGGACCACCTTCGCGATGGCTCGCCACTGAGGGTTGTTGTACGCCTCTTTGACCATCGTCTCGTTGAGGTTCTCGTCGAGGTCAGCGCGAGGGACTTCCTTCTCGGCCATGTCGCTGCGGACCTTGTCGAGGGCCTTCTCCCGGATGAAGTCGGCCGTCTCATTGATGGCCTTCTCCATGGGGTCTTCCTCGTCACCGCCCTCGGCCCCGCCACCCTCGGACTCGTCACCGAAGTCGAACTGGCCGCTCTTCAGGTTCGCTGCTCGGGCCATGGCTCCGGGCTCAACGGTCCGAACGGGCTCGTTGAAGGCCACCTGGACCTTCCCGCCGAGAGCTGCTGCCTGCTCGGGAGTGAGGATGCTGCGAAGGACTGCACCGGTGAAGGCCGGGTTCGCGACCCAGGACGCCTCAATGAACTTGACGCTGCCGGGCTCGGCGTTGACGTGGCCACACAGCTCAGCGATCTTCCGCTGCTTACCCAGCGTGTCGATGTACGTGTTGCCCTTCTGGTAGCGAATGTGGCTACAGAGCTGGGCCTCGTCCTCGGCCACGTTGCCGCACTTGGTGCAGATCGTGAAGGCGACCTGACAACCCATGGATAGGGTCTGGAGCTGGCCTGACTGGACGGCCGCAATGAGGGGCCTGTGCTTGAGGTCCGTGGCGACCAGAATGTCGACGTAGACGCTGTCGCCGATGTCCCTGGCAGCGGCGTCGATGATCTTGCCCTTGCTCAGCTCGGGGATCTGGAGATGCTCGACGTAGTTCTCAGCACCCACGAAGGTCCGGAAGCTCGCGAGCAGGAGCTTCCGCTCCCAGCAGTCGTTGTTGTTGTTGATGTACTTGGTGGCCTCGGGGGTCACCAGGAAGTCGGGATACTGTCGGTCGATCTGGAAGCCATCGACCAACTGCCTTCCGAGGGGCGCCTCCACCGCCTCAGTGTCGACCGAGGCGATGATGGTGCAGTGGCTCAACAGGAACTTGTCCGGCTGGTACTGCTGGAAGACGACGTTGTTGTTGGCCATCCTGCTCGCAAAGGCAGAACCCGTGGCCGTCGCCTGAGCGCGTACATCAGCCTCCCAGTCGGCCATGGTGATCGACGGCTGGACGACTCTTGCTCTGGCGTACTTCAGAAAGGCCATGGATCACCACCCTACGGGGGCACCATCGGGGCCGAAGATGTCGTCCCGCTTGATGATGAAGAGGTCGTTGGGACAAGCGAACAGCTTTGTCCGCACACCCTCAGCCATCTTGTAGACGGTCTTGCGCATCGGGTTGCCGCAGCGAGGACAGTTGGGCCTTCCGGAGGCGATCTCCTGCCGAGTGGCCCTGTGCTGTCGCCCCTGGGCGGCCCAGTAGGTCGCCGTCTTGCGTGCGAGCTGTTGCAGGAACATCTCGGCACTGTTGCGAGCGAAGAGGTAGAACTTCTTGACCTCGTCACGGATGGGCTCGTCCTCCGCGAACGAAGCGAAACGGTGCCACAGCTCGTCGTAGGTCCGAACCTCGTCAGTACCCTTGTGAAAGAGCTTGGCCATTTCCTTGTGGAACCCTGGAGGAACCTCGGTCGAACGCCAGAGGTTGGCCGGGATCTTCGAGGCTGCTCGGAGCTGAGCCCTCTGAGCGTCCTGTCCGGGGTACCAAGAGAAGTCGAGGGATGGGGGTAGGTACGCGGTGAACTCCGGGTTGACCCGGACCATGTCTTCGGGGGACACGCGCTCGTTGCCGAACGGCCACTGGACATCCACGAAACCGATCCCTGGCAGCACCGCAGTCACACGCCCGTGGTAGGGCGAAAGCTCACTGTTGCCGGGCATGAACTTCTGGACGATGTCGCCCTTCTTGAAGTCCTTCGTCAGTTTCCAGTAGTCGATCATGTGCCTGGGTCACCCAAAGAGAAGGCCAGCCGAGAGGGTTCCGGCCCCCCGGCTGGCAGACAACGGTAACGAACCCAAGGTCATCGCCTCTACGGGACGAGCGGGGTGCCGTCCTCTTCCTTGCCGGTGTCGACCGCAGACGACTGGTCGTCGCCGTAGGCGCCCATGTAGGGCTCGTCGGCATCGGTCTGGATCGGCTGGTGGGGGTTCTTGAAGGTGTCCATGTAGGGCTCGTCCGAGTCGCGCTGGAGCACGGCCGCCACGACCTCCTGCTGCCGACGCTTGAGGGACTCTTCGCCGAAGGTCGAACGCTCGAAGTCGTCCGCGACCTTGTCGAGGCCGTTGACCACGGTCTTGGCCTGCTCCTGGGTCATGCCCCAGGAAGCGAACTTCGCCTTCACGGTCTCGGCGAGGTTGTCGAGGTTGGTCAAGATGGTGCTGGCCTGCTTCACCTGCTCCGCCGAAAGCTTGGTCGTCATTGTCGTCTCCGTCGTTGGTTTTCCAGGTCCTTGCCCCGGAAGGGTGTCGTCTGCCCCGGAAGGATCACAAATAGATCCCTGGACAGTCTGAAGGGTTTGCCCTGGGCCTGGCTCAGGCACCCCTGCCAGACGGGCAAGGAGCATGTTGTAGACCGCGGGGTGAAGTTTCCGGTTGTAGTCACTGGCCTGGACAGCGAGGTCCAGGGCCGCTCGGAGCTGGGCGTCCTTCTCCATGTCCTTGGTCTGGGGCGACGCCAGCCACAGCTTGGCCGAGGCCAGGATCTGCTCGAAGTCAGCCTCGCCCAGGTCCCGTTGGTGAGCCGGCTTCCAATCAGGGTAGGTACCCGGATCGTCGGCGTAGGGCTCCACCCCGTGGTAGATCGCCGTCTTGCTGGCCCGACCAGGCGAGCCGTCTCTGAAGGACTGGTCCATTGCTAGCCATCCTGGATAAGTAGAAACGTAGCGAGAGGCCACCCGAAGGGCGCCCTTGGACCGAGGCTTGGCCTTGGGCTTGGCCCCGGTTGGAGGCTTGGCCTTGGGGCCACGCTTGCGACGGCTGCTCAGCTCGTCGAACACAGAGGGGGCGCCCTTGGCCGGCTTGGCGCTGTAGCCGTAGCGAGCAGGTGGGGTAGGCTCGACGGGCTCGGGATCTGGGAAGGGTATGCTGCCCTTGCCAGCGCCACCGAAGGGCTGGGACTCATCGTGCTTGGCCCGAGCCTTGTTCCACTTCTCGTGGGCCTTCTTCCACTTCTTGTGGTCGGCCTCGTATTGCTTCGCTTCCCGCTTGTCGACCTGGGCCTGAACGATGGCGTGCTTCTGCGGCTCCAGTGCCCGAAGGCGATCCAGGACTCGGTTGCTGAACAACCTCTCCGAACGATGGCTACCGTCGTTGCCGGGGGACTGCCGGAAGAAGTCGAGGGCCTTCTTGAGCCCGCTGATGATCTTGCTCGGCTTGTCCCGCTCCGAGAAGCTCTCATCTTCCTTGTCGCCCTTGGCCTCGGCCTGAGCCTGCCCCTTCAGGAACTTGTCCTTGGCCGCGTGGTAGTCCCTTGCTTGCAGGAAGCTCTGGACGATCTTCTTGCCGCCGGGGTCGAGCTTCTCCAACAGCGCCTTCGCCGTAGGATCGTTGGCGACGAACTCCTGCCCCTTGCCCTCTCGGACCGCTGTGTCGTAGGCAGCCGTGGCCATCTCTTCGGCCATCTTGGAAGCCTCAGTCGGGTTCTTGGGCTTCGACAACATGTACTGAGCGACACCCGTAGAGATGGCTGGATGCACACGAGGCTTCCCCGACAGACCCGGCATACTCAACGCCTCGGACAGCTTCTCCTTCGCGGCAAAGCTCGTAGCCAACACCTGCATCTGGTGCTGACTCATGGCGGTTGCCTTCTCGTCGTCAGAGAGGAAGTTGAAGGGCTTGCCGTTCCACACCTCCGGAGGCTTGATCCGGGTGGAGTTCGTCTCGTAGAGGCTCGCTGCTTTCTCGGCGTACTCCTTGAGGTCTCCAACAGGTTCAGCTTTGGCCGCGTGATAACCCTTGGTCAGGTCCCTCACATCATCTGGGTGCAGGTCCTGGGCGATGATGTCCGTAGCCATATCCGGAGGGAAGGTCTCCGCGATCACGAGTAGTGAAGCCTGGCGCTCTTCGTCGGTCGGCTCACGCCTCTTAGGGGTCGCGATACCTGCCTTGTCCCTCTCGGACATGGCGTCGTAGTCCCTGGCGTTGAACACGGTCTGGGAAATCTGGGCCACAGACGCGATGTTCTTGGGCAGCTTACCCTTCAACTGGGGGAAGAGCTTCTCGGGGTGGACCTCGTCCAGGGTGTGGCCCGCATCACCAACTTGCTGAGCCAGCTCACTGACCTTCTGGGAAGCCTCGCTGTTGGGGTCTGCCAACGTCTCGAAGGCGGTCCGGATCTCAGGGTCCAGCTTCGCCATAGCCTTGGCGGCCTTCTTCTGCTCGTCTAGCTTGGCCTTACCCGCCTGCTCGTCCTCTTGCTTCTTGGTGTACGCGTCGATCAGGTTCTTCTGGGCGTCAGGCGAGAGCTTGTCAAAGGGGACCCTCTTCTTGGTCTCAGGGTCCATGACAGTGGGCTCACCCGAAGCGTCCTCGTGGCTTGTCGGGATGGCACTCAGGAAGCCCTTGAAGGCGTCGTTCTTGTGCTGTCCCTCACTGACGAACTTCTCGTTGACCGCCCTGGCCTGCTGCTCAGGGTCCGGCTCTTCAGCTTGACCCCCGCCCTCGGCCTTGCCCTTGTCCTTCTTGCCGTCCTGAGGCTTCTCGCCCATGGCCTGAGCACGGGCCTCTTCCGCCTCAGCCTCATCCTTGATGATCTCGTACTGGTCCTTCTTCTTAGGGTCCCGAAGCGTCTTCTCGCCCACCATGACAGGCTGGCCGGTGCTCTTGAGCCTGACGGGGATCTGCTTCTGTTTCGCCTTGGCCCAACGCACAAGGACACGAGCTGCCGAGCCGCCTACGTCCTTGTAGTTCTTGCTCATGTCGGGGTCGGACTCACCCTCCAGGTCGGGGTCCTTATCCGGACGCGTCTGTTCCCTACGACGGTCACGTCGTGGAGGCTTGTCCTTTGGGGCCGGGCGAACGAGGCGCTCGGCCTCTTCGTTCTCCCGCTCCAGGTCGTCTTTGGTAGCCAGGCGCATCCTAGAACCGCCCTCCGCCGTCGTCCTCCCCCGCTGGATTCATCTTGAGCTTGAGGTACTTCGCGACCTGTTCGACGACATCGGTCTTCTCGGCCAACAGCCGACCGACCTCGGAGTAGATGCTCCGCATGATCTCGTTGAAGGTCGCGTCGTTGACGGTGAACATGTCCTGCTCGATCTTGGCCCGCGTGTCGTCCGGGTCGATGTTCAGCATCTCCAAGATGAGGTCGATGCTGATCGAGCCCTTCTGGTAGAGGTTGAACAGAGCATCGAACGTGTCCTGGCTGTCCCGCAGCGGAAGCCTGGTGAAGCTGAGCCTCGGGTAGAGCACGACCTCTTGACCCCACTCGCCCTTCTCGACGAAGCCCATACGACGGGCCACCGGAGCGAAGAGGTATTCCTCGACGTACTCCTGAAGGATCTCTCGCAGGTGCAGGTACCGCTGGTTGATGACCTCCAACTTGAGGCGGTCCCCTGAGTAGAGGCTTTCGCCGCTCATCAGACTCTCGGTCACACCCAGGCCGGCGAGCAGTCGTCGCTCGGTCTGCTCGTACTCGGTCGAGAGGTCGAGCAGCCGATCACGGGCTCCCATCTCTTCCCAGCGGATCTCGTAGTTGGCCACGATGCTGTAGTCGGGGTCCACGAGGGCCAGGTCGACCTGCTCACGGAGGTCCTCTACATCGGCGTCAGAGAGACCCTCAGCCCACACCACACGCTTGGGGGTCATGGCCCTGCTGGCGATGCTGGTCTGCGCCTGACGGAGCTTCTCGCGGTAGTACAGGGTCCTCATGCACCGGTCGAGGATCGACTGGCCCAGCTCGTAGTCGGCGCCCTTGCGGCCCGAGAGCAAGAAGACAAAGGACCCCTCGTCGGGGTCAGTACCCAGAGGGATGAGGCTGCCCTGCTCGATGTGCGCCAGCACCTCAGCGGGGATCTCCTGCACCATCTCTTCGGCTGTGGTGTCTCCCAGGTGGGCCTGCTCGACGAGCTTGCGATCCCGGTCCGAGGGGATCAGCTCAGCCTTGACCTTGTCGGTGAAGCTGAAGGTCGTGATCTTGACCTGGTCGATGGGCAGGATGATGAGCCGTGCCCAGCCCATGTAGTTCTTCTGGTAGTGGTTGAACTCCTGGTGTTCGCGGTCAGACCTCTCTACCCAGACCTCTTCCTCAACCTCGACGGGGGAACCGTCGTCTTGCAGGACGGACTTGGTGCCGACCTCGCGGCTGTAGCCCACGTCCTGGGGGACATCCACCACGTCGTCCTCGGCGAACACCGCACAGGTGCCGTCCAGCCAGTAGTGGTGGACCATGGTGATCAGCCGTTGGAACAGCCTCAGCCGCTTGCACATGCGCTCGAAGCGGTCGAGGATGAACTTGCCGTAGTCGTGAGGGTCCTTGAACCCCTCGGGGTGACTTCGTGGCTTGGGGGGCGCCAGACGGACCTTGGAGAGCGGCAGCTCGGTGTGTAGGTCGATGGCCTGTCCCACCAGTTCGTCGGTGTTGTAGAAGTGCCGGTAAATCTCCCGCTTCTCACGCAGGGACTGCGGCAGCTCCAGGAAGTCGGTGCTGAGCTGAGGGCTGAAGAAGTTGGTCGTGCCCGACATGGTGGTGTTCATGCCGAGGCCACCGGAGGACCCGCCACACGAGGCCAACCGCGTCTGTTCGCGGGCGAGCCGCTCCTTGGGAGTGAGCATGTTGGAGAAGTGCCCTGCCACATAGGGTCGCGTTCGGACTCTGGTCTGCACCAGGTACTGGGAGCCCTTCTTCGCGTTGGTGTAGTCAGCCACTTAGGACCTCCCCGTACAGCTCTTCAAAGTCGTCCTCGGAAGGGAGACTGAGCTGATCGACCAGGCGGTCGTGCTCCCGGACTTCCCGGTCCTGACGGGCCTCTTCCTCGCGACGACGGGCATCCTCTTGCTCCCGCTGACCAATCAGAAGGACCCTGTCCATCGAGGCCGTTCGACGGAGACCCTGGGTCAGAGCCCCCACCACACGCAGGTGGGCGTTGGCATAGACGATGTGGCTGCTGGACGAGGCATCGAGGGTCCTACGAGCGGATGTCCTCAGCTCAAGGGACAGCTCGTGGAGTCGGGCCACCGAGGTCTCGATCTCCCCACGGATCTTCTGGATCTGCGTGATGGTGGCCTGAGCGGTCTTGTCCCGCTGCTGGCGCAGCTCTTCCTCACGCAGCCTCTGGGCCTCGACCCGGCGTACCTCTTCCGCGATCATCTGGGGAGTCGCTGTTGCCATCTACATCACCGTCTGCACTCCGAGGTAGTAGTCGTTGAGGTCCTTCGGGATCTGTGCCGTCATGCCCGCCAGAGGGGACGGGGCAGCGGGGTCACCCGATGCCGTCAGCTCATCTTCATTCGTCCACAAGCCGCGAAGTGACAAATAGAGTTTCTGATCGGGCTGATAGACAAGAGGCACCAGCGGACCCACCTGACGGGACGCCCAGGTGTACCGCTCGTAGCTCGAAGTCGTGAACAAAGCGGCGCCTGAGAGCATCGTGGCGAAGCGGTAGTGGGGCTGATTCCGCGTCATCGCCGTATGGTCGTCGCCGTCCTCATCAGAGCCCCAGACGAGGAAACCTCCGAAGAACCCTCGCGAGAAGGTCACCAGGAAGTCGTCGCCGACCGACCCAGCCCACTGAACACCCTGACCCCCGGCCCAGCCCTGCTGCACCAAAGCACTGTCCACGACAACGGTATAGGCGTCGTCCAGGTAGTAGACGATGCAGTCACGGGTGCGGAACAGCTCAGGCATCAGATTCGGGCCTGGATGGTGAGGTAGTTGTCGTTGGCGGACGAGGGCGGTTGCACCACCACCCCCATGACGTTCGCGTTAGGCGCCCTAGGGTCGCCTGAGAGCGTCCACTCGTCCTCGTTGGTCCACCGACCCCGGAGCGAGAAGACAAGCTCGTCCTGGGCCGCATACGTGACGGGAACGAGGGGTCCAGCCAGCCGACTGGCGTAGGTGTACCGCTCGAAGGCCCTCGTCGAGAACAACCAGCCTCCGAAACCCAGGACCCCGAAGTTGTAGTGGGGCTGATTCCGAGTCAGAGCCGTGAACTCATCCGAGTCCTCGTCGGAACCCCAGAGCATGAACCCCTGTCCAGCCCCATCAGTGTTCTCGACGGTCATCTCGTCACGGGACGAGTTGAACCACTGCATCCCCTGGCCGCCCAGCCAACCGTCAGACGCCAGAGCTGGGCTGAGGGCCACAGTGTAGATGTCACCCTTCTTGAAGATGACCAGGTCCCTGGTGCGTTCGATCTCCGGCATCAGACGACCTCGATCTTGCGTCTCTTGCTCTGGTTCTTGCCCCAGGCAGTCACGATGCGAGCCAACAGGTTCGTCATCACCACGTCACCCGAGCTGATGCCCTCCCACGAGCCCTGACACTTCCGGAAGACCACCCTCATGGCCATGTAATCGTCCGGGAGGATCATGACCTCGTCGCCCAACTGGTTGTTGGCGAACAACCGGATGGCCCGATTGGCGAAGACGAGGGGGGTCTTGGTGCTATCGTCCACGGTTGTTGCCTCTGATACCCTGAAGGACTGACGCCCGTCCCATCCGACGGGTGGAACGGTCCCCGAAGCCCCCGTGCTTCCGGGCTCTCATGACCTGATAGCGTTGAGGCGTCATGCCCGTGGCCGCGTGGGGACGGTAGTCTCCGCCGAACTTGGCCGTGTGCTTCTGGTTGAGCATCGTCTGGGTCGACAGCCAGATGGCCCGGATCAGGGCGTCCGACATGTCGTCGTGAGCCCCCTTCTTCTGAGGGGCCTCGACCATCACCAGGTTCTTGCTGATCTGCTTAGCCTGGAGGGTCAGCAGCTCAGCAATAAGGGGAGAGTGTCGCCCCTCGTTCGTAGCCCTCTCCGGAAGAGGCCAGTCGTAGAGGACCAAGCGCTCATCGAACATGAACATCTTGGCCGACTGGAAGAGCTTGCTCGTGGTGTCCCGCGTGAAGAAGTCTGCCTTGAACTGCTTGAGCCCTCGCTTGTGGAGCGTCTGCTCCAGAGGGATACCGTTCCACCTGTCGAAGAGCCCTGCCGTCGTGTGGAACCGCTTGCACAGTGTGACGATCCACTCGGCGATCTCGTCGAAGTCCAGCCGCTGGACTTCCTTCAGCGTCTTGGCGTAGGGGGTTGTGAACTCCCCGTTCAAGTGAGGGTTAGCCTCGCGCCAGTCCCTCCCCGCGTACCAGACCTCGTGGTAGTCCAGAACCACCTTGTCCGCTTCGGTGTGAGTGATGGCGACTGCTGTGCCGTCACCCACCAAGCCCACGTCGATCCCCATCTGATGAGGCTGGCGAGGTCGGGCTCGCGTGACGGGTCGGAGGTCGGGGTCGACGCAGGCAGTGAGGTCCTCGGCCCGCTCGATCCAACCTCGGGCCTGGTCACTGAACTGAGCCCCGTGTTCCGTCATGAACACGATCGGGTCCGAGTGGTACTTCTCCTTGTAGTAGCTCGGTGGGACCGTGGGGTTGATCTCCCAGGTCGGGGCCTGAATGGCGAGCAGGTTCTCGGAGCCCTCGCCACCCCTCATAGCAAGGTCGAACTTCTCGAAGAACTTGCCGCTCTTACCCAAGGGGGAGCTGATGAGGATGATGCGAGACTCGACCTCAGCGATCTTCCCTGTTTCAGGGTCGATAGCCGGTCGCCCCGTGTTGAGGTCCTTGCGGCTGAAGGCAGCGGCCGACGGTGTGACTGCGTCGTAGATTTCCCGAGCCGAGCTGTTGCCCTTGTCCTGGAAGTGGGCAACCTCGTCCAGGATGATGACCACGTTTCCAGCGCCCCGCAGGCCCTTGGCGATGCAGCTCTTGAACGTGACCCTCAGTGTGGCCTTGCCGTTGAAGCTGACGAAGCGGCCGTCTTCCTGACGAATGTTGGGGCCATACTTCTCGATGTCGTAGGGGGTCCTGAAGTTGACCCACCCGAGGGTGTTGTTGGCCACGAAGGGGCTGAAGTAGTCGCACTTGGCCAGGTGGCTTGTCACCTCGTTGAACAGGAGGCCCGCCTGGTCCTTGTCAGTGGCAACTGAGATGATCTGGATGCGGTTGCCGTTGGGCAGCCCGTAGTACCTCTGAGGGTTGTAGAGGTTGAGCAGCCGGTAGACCTCGTAGCTCGCAAAGATGCCTGAGAGCGTGGTTTTGCCAGCTCGTCGGCCGATGGCGAGGACCAACTCTCGGCGGTCGTGGTCCTGCTCCCCGATGTTGCACCGACCCTCGTTGAAGAGGTAGGTCAGGTACTCCCGCTCGGTGAAGGTGTAGAGGATCTGTTCCCCGAACATATCGGGGATTTGGATCTGGTGGTTAGGGTTCTCGGGCAGCTCTTCGTCGAGGGGGATGTTGTAGTAGAGCTTGACGATGAAGCGCTGGGCCGGGTAGAGCCGCATATCGAGACCCCAAGCAGCCTCGATGTATTCCAGCACGCTGTAGATGTTGTGCTGAGCGGTGTCGACCGCGGCCTGCCCCTGGGCAGACTTGACCTCTCGGCCCGCTTGGCGGACCAGTGAAGCCAGACCTGACCGTTTCTTCTCCGCCACTGGGACCTCCTACCGAAGCAAGCTGTCTGCCCGGTCTTCCCAGCCCTCTAGTTCGCTCTCCAGCTTGTTCCACAGTAGGTCGAACTGCTCGGGGGACAACATCTCCTTGGCGACATCGCGGAAGGTCGTGATGAGCAGGGAGAAGACCCTCTGAAGGCGCTCGTTCTTGAGGTCGATGGCGTCGACCCCCAGCTTGCGGATCTCCATCTCGACGCCAGCGATCTCCTTCATCGCGGCGATCTGGCGGCTGATGATCTGAGGGATGTCCCGATTGCTGACGCCTCGCTTCTGAAGCTCCAGGCGATGGAACTCCAAGGCAGCGGCCGACATGGCGATCCGCTCCTTGAGCAGCTTGAGGGTCCCCACCGTCTCGGTGTCCCCCCGAGACGCCTTGACGATCTCGTCGTCATCGACGAAGGAGGTCTGCTGGGCCATGACCTCGGCGTGGTATTCGAGGTCCTCGGTGGTCGGGGCCTTGTCGATCTTCTTGGGCCTGCCCGGCCCCCGCTTCTTCTTGGGGGCCTCGTGAATGGGGGTCACGCTGGCGGCCTTGCGAACTCGGTCGGCGTGCTTGCTCTGCGTCACAGGGGCCTCCACTTGGTCCTGGACAGGGTCAGTGTCATCAGCGTCGTCGATCGCGTCCAGCAGGTCTTCCACTACGCTGTCATCTGCTACGCTGTCGTCCTTCTTGGCGGAGTCCTCGCTCATGGCTGCTTTCCTTCTGGCCCGCCTTCGCCACCACCCTCCGTCCGGACCATGTACTGGGAAAGGTTGTTGACCGTCTCGTAGCCCTTGTCCTTGGGCACCTGTCGGTCGAGCGCCTTCGACAGGTCTTTGCCCGTCTCGACGAGGTTCAGGACGCCCGTGTCCTTCGGAAACGGCTTGAACACGTCCTTTGGTTGTACGTCTCGGGGGTCAGGGGTCGTGATGTCCTCCCCCTTGGTTTTCGACTCGCCGTAGTCCTCGGTGATCTCAGGCGAGATTCCCTTGGGCTTGTTGACGGGAGTCACCAACTCCCGGACATGCTTGCGCTGACCCGGTTGCTGGTCCGCCAGCTTCTGGGCGAAGCGGGCAGCGACCCGCTGTCTTTGGATGACGCGGGCAGCGACCCGCTGGGCGAGCCGGCTGTCGCTCACAGCTTGACCTCTTGGGTGCCGAACTCGACGAAGACCTCGGGGTCAGGGTCGGCAGCGGCATTGAGGGTGATGGTCCCGTCGTCCTGCTGGAGTTCGTATTCCTCCATCATCGACAGGCCGTTGTTCATCAGCGAGGCGTAGTTCACCTCGGTGCTCGGACCCGAAGCCAGGATGGCCTTCTGCTCAGCTACCTTGTCGACGTAGGGCGGCTCGACGACGAGCTGCTTGTCCAAGACCGAGCAGACGCCCGGCATCGACTGATGAACGCAAGAGCCACACGCGGAGCCCACCTTGGCGAACTGGACGGCCTTGCGTGACCGATGAAGGGCTGCGGCCTTTTGGCAGCCCTTGCCGTAGTCGTCGTAGGCGGTTGGGTCGACGAACTTGATGCCCTGGAGCCCCTGCTCGGCCAGCACGACCTTGAGCTGCTCCTTGGCAGCCACGAGGTTGCGAAGCTCGAAGCGCCCCTTGAGCACCGTGAGCAACTCCTTGCCGTAGAGCCCCTCGTTCATGTACTGGGAAGCCGCCTTGGTGATGTCCCGGATGGTCAGATCCGAGGTCCGGTGCTCCTGCTGGCCGCCACCGTAGAACGCCTGCTCGATGACCCCTCGCAGGCCCGGAGCAACCGCTGCCGGCTTGGGACCGGCCGCAGCCCGGTGGATGGCCTTGAGCTGCTCGCGGGGGCTCCCACTCCACTTCTGACGCTTGGCCGTCTGGGGGAGGTTGCCTGCGAGATGTTGCTCGTCGAGAACGGCTGCTACCGTC
>Ga0164310_10001206_pt1 | contig 14454 bp, 16 predicted proteins | sample GuaBasSedimGuay1_FD_121795 | JGI IMG/M metagenome (GOLD analysis project Ga0164310, IMG submission 121795) | Subseafloor sediment microbial communities from Guaymas Basin, Gulf of California, Mexico - Guay1, Core 4569-9, 0-3 cm | ecosystem: Environmental > Aquatic > Marine > Hydrothermal vents... | reverse complement strand
TTTTCATGATTTGCCTTTATCGAAAAGAAAGAATGTTAATCTTTTTTCTTTTAATTACTACTTTCTTATTTTTCTCTAGCAATATTGCTGTTAAAGTTCATAAAGTAAATTTATTAATATGAAAGAGCATACTTTTCTGGGGGCATATGATGAGAAAATCTTTTCTATTATTTAGTTTGGTTCTACCATCGGTTATTTTTGCTTCGTGTTTTGCAGTTATTCCACAAACAACTGGTTTTTCTTCCACACACTGGGAAGAGCAGGCAGTAGTGAATGAATTGCTGCCGGGACAAACATTTGCCTATCAAGTCGCAACAGCTTCCCTGCAAATTTCGTTTGACAATAATGAATTTGCTGTGACAAATTATCATCAACTCTTGGGTGAGAAACAAAGTGCATCTCTCCCGCTTCAGGTCACTTACAATAATCAAAGTTCGGCTGTTTTTAATTACACCTTAGCCTGTGGCTCTCTAAATAGAACTATTTCTTTCCCATCTTCCCAGACCCATTATATTCTTTTCATTTTTGCGAATCTCTTTGAAGCATTTTCGATAATGGACTTTACTATTTCAGATTTTGAATTTACAAACAATTTCAGTCAAACTGCTGCAGCCGGAGGGGTAGACTATTTCTTATTCTTTTTTATGCCCGCAAATGAAACAAGCTGGCTGTTTTTACAAAGTCTGGCTGAAAATTACACAAATTTAGACTGGAGCGATAATTATTTTGTCGGTAAATATGATGCCAGCTATTACGAACAAGAAGCAATCGCTTACTTGGAGCTTTACACAAGGGGTAAACTACTCCCTGATACTGAGAATCTGAAAATAAGCACAGGGCTATTATTTGGAGTGAATAAAACAAGTGGTGTGGTAATGGGTTATCGTTTTAAAACATCCTTGAAGGGAGAATTTAAGGGGTATAAAGTGACTTGCAAAACTGAACTGTATCTAAAAAGAGAAGAATTCGATTTGCCAGAATTAACACTTTATCAAGAACTGAAGCTTGTTGGTGGAATAGGTGCGACTGTTGGTGTTGGACTTTTCATGGCATTGGTTGTTCTTGTTAGAAAGCGAAAGCAGTAAAGTAGAAGGAAAAAGGCGAGTAGTTTCTCAATAAGAACGCAGAAGAAAAGAAGGAAAAAAGAAAGAGAAAAATTCCCGCTCACTCGAGAATGGTCTTTGGTTGTTTGACTGAACGAATAATGCTCAAGCCGAGTAAAAAGAATGCCTCATTAACCTTCTCGCCGGTCTTGGCACTGGTTTCAATGTAGGGAACCTCATAACCGAGAGCTTCACTCAAACGGCGAGCATATTCCTGACCCAGCTCAGGCGGAATACTCTTTGGGACCTCAGAGCGAAGGTCGATCTTATTGCCGCATAAAATCATCGGGACACGACCGGCCTTCTTCCACAATTCCTCCAGCCAGTGAGGGAGGTTGTTAAATGAACTGGGATTGGTCACATCAAAAACAAGGAGAGCACCACGACTTCCGCGATAATATAACTCTCGTACGGCCGCAAATCTCTGTTGTCCTGCCAAGTCCCATATTTGAAATGTGAGTCTATAATTTTCTAAATTTATTCTTTTTATTGCAAAGTCTGCTCCTATTGTTGCTGAATATCCTGCTTTGAATCCTTCTCCTAAGAATCTTCTTCTTAGTGTTGTTTTTCCCACTGCTCCGTCTCCCAGTAGCACAAGTTTTAGTATTGCATTTATTGCTTTCATTTGTCCTTGATCAGTCATTTTTTCAGTTCCCTACTTTTTTGTTGTATTTTTTTATTGTTTTTTTTCTCTTTTATTTTCTCACATAATTGTTTGTGAAAGAATATTTTAAGCTTTAGATTATGGTAATTTCTGTTTTAGTTTCTCTTTTTTTTCTTCTTTTAAAAGTGCTTTTGTTTTGTCATTTTTTGTATTTTTCCTTCTTTTTTTTGACTTTTTGTTGTTTTTTCTTTTTCCTTTCTCTTTTTTAACAACCTTTTTAATTTTCTTGGTGATAGTTTTTTCCAAAACATTTCATTGCAGGTGGTTCATTGGTGATCTTGTTACCGGTGCGACTGGTTTTTTAGGTAGTGTTCACACTCGTTCTTTATTATCTTCTTTTTCTCCCGGCGATCTCCGTATTTTAGCTCATCCTTCTGAGGATGTTTCTTTTTATGCTGATTTGGGTATTGATATTTTCCGTAGGAACCTTGCCATTCCCTCCCCTCTTACAGGTATCATGGTTGATGTCACGACTGTTTATCATCTGGCAGCAATTGTTGTTAATGATAGCGTCTCTCGTGAGGAAATGTTCCGTGTTAATTTTGAGGGCACGCGCGCTCTTGTTGATGCCTTTCTTCGCTCAACTTCTTCTGAACGTTTTATTTTCTCAAGCTCGCTTGGTGTTTATGGATTCTCTTTCCCTCCATATCCTATTCCTGAAACTTTTCCTCTCAATCCTCAGAATAATTATCACGAATCAAAGATGCTTGCCGAGCGTTATCTCCTAAACGCTTCCTCTACTTATGGCTTTCATGCTTCCGCTCTTCGTAACACACCCATTGTTGGTCCTTTTGATACTGTTACCTTCTCTTCGCGTTGCTCGAGCTCTTCTTACCGGGGATGTTTCTTACCTTGGTAAGGGTAGCAATGCTTTTTCTATGGTGGATGTTCGTGATAATTCTGACGCCATGCTCCTGGTGGCGAATCACCCTCGAGCCAAGGGAGAGGTCTATAACATAAAGAGTTATGATCTTACTCAGCGTGAATATTTTACTTTTTATGCTGATGCTTGTGGTGGTTGTTATCCGAAACGTTCTGTCCCTGTTTGGTTGGCTTACCTTTTCGCGTGGTTTAAAGAGCTGACCACTCCTAAAGGTAAAGAGGTTTTAGTTTCTCGTAATCGCATTCGGCGTTTCACTAACACACGCCTATTAGATACAACTAAAATTGAGACAGAGCTTGGTTTTACCCCTGAGCATACTGATGCAAAGACTGTTATCAGTGAGGCCGTTCGCTGGCTCATTGACAATGGTTATCTCCCTCTCACTTCTTAATTACTGTTTTAAGGTTCACCGAGGTTTTTTCATACTCTTTTTTTTACCGCGAAGTACAGCTTTATATTATTGGTTGGATTAACTAGATTTAGTACTATAGTAAATTCTATAAATGGGAACCCTTTTCCTTGTATTCATTCAAGCGGAAAGAGCAATTCCTTTCAGCAATTAAAATGGAGACTATTCGACTTTGAGTGACGTGCAAAAGAAAGCGGTTTACAAGATCGTTCTTCTCGGAGATGGTGCCGTAGGCAAGACTAGTATTCGTGAGCAATATTTAGGTAAAGGGTTCAAAGAGGGTTATTCAATGACCATTGGTGCTGACTTTTGCGTTAAGCGTGTTCAGCTTTCCAATGACCTTGTCGTCACCTTTCAGATTTGGGACCTTGCAGGTCAGCAACGTTTTGATGTTGTTCGTGCTGTATATTTCAAGGGCACTAGTGGCGCTCTTCTTGTTTTCGATGTTTCTAATCCTCGCTCGTTTGAAAACCTTCCTTCTTGGCTCAATGAGTTGACAAAGAATAACTACAACCGTATTGTCCCGATTGTTCTTATTGGCAATAAAACTGATCTGCGTGGCCAGACTCCCTGCCTTCCAAAAGATGCGGGTTTACAGTATGCTAAAGCTCTTAGTGAGTGGACCGGTTTTGAAGTTCCCTATCTCGAAACTTCTGCAAAGACCGGGCTAAACATAGATGAGGCTTTTCGTCTTCTCTCACGTCAGATTGAGGCTTTTCTCGACCGTTATCAACTTCGAGGTTAATATTATTACTATTTCTTTTTTCGTTCCTTTCTCTTCTCTTTTCCTTCTATTCAATCTTTCAGAAAATCTTTTTAATATGTTCTCTGGTTTTTATTTACTATAATTAAGCAATGAAACTATAGTTGTAATATTGATGTTGCATAGGTGATCATTAATATGTCAAAGACAAGATCCAAAACCCCTTCCTCCAAGAAAGAGAACAAATCTTTTCTTGAACGGTTACCATCGAACCTGCCATTTCTTCCCATTGTCCGCAGACCTGATTATCAGTTGCGTTTTGTCCGCCTTTCTGCGCCCAAATCTGTTCCTATCCAGCTTATCATCGCCCTCGTATTTATCGGTCTGTTCTTTATTTACATCGGCGGTTTTTATGACCTTGCCCAAGAGCCTGTTCCTGCATTTGGTCAGGACCCTAATACTGGTGAGGCTATTGTCATTATCAATAATTTAAATCATCAGTACCTTGTAGAAGGTCTTGCTGCGGGTTTCCTCATGTTTATTGGTGCAGGTGGCTTTTTCCTTATTCATTATTCCACTCAGTATGCTTATTCGCCTAAGAATGCCACTATCTTGCTTATCCTGGGGATTGGTGTAGTGGTCATCTGTTGGATTGCTGTTACTTTCATGTTAAAAGTAAAATTGGGTTGAGCTCCTTTTCTCCTCTCAACTTTTGCTTTTTTTTTAATTTCAAGAAAAAAAGTAAAAAAAATATGAACTCTCGTGAGTTCGGTTGTTTCTTTTTTTTCTTCATCCCGAGCAATTACTCGACTTTGAAGTATTTCTTTATAATATCCATGAAGTCCTTCTTTCTCTTTGCTCCTGAAAAGTAGAAGACGATCTTCCCATCTTTAAAGAGATAAAAGGTGGGGACATAGCGAATTTGGTACTGAATCGCTGCTTGTTGGTCATTATCAGTATTGATCTTCCCAAAGGCGACTTTTCCCTTATAATCCTGTGCCATTTCTTTTGTTATTGGATCCATGATTTTACAAGGTGGACACCACGTCGCATAGAAATCGATTATAGCAAATTTATTTTTGGTTATAAAGTCGTTGATAATATTACCGTTCAGTATTTTTACCGTTCCGTCTGCATCAACATTGGTACTCATAATATCACTCACAATTTTCTCGCGAATTTTTAGCAATTCATCGTCGTTATTTAAGGTCATTTTTACATCCTCTTTTAAAGTTGTTTATTGAATTTTTTTTCCCTTTACGGGTTCTCATATTTCAAGTGTCAGTTTTTAACACATGGAAACGGTTTGGGTAGTTTTATTTAAAATTTCCAAATTAGATTATTAACTTGCAACGGGCCAAAAATTAATTTTCTGAATAATTTTTTTTTGATGGCTCCTTGTCTCTCCAGAGTTTTTCTGCGAGAAAAAAACGTAAATAATATAATCTAAAAAGGGTATTAATTAAAATGGTTATAGAAAAAGCTTTAAAGATTGTCTGTGGTCTATCCTTATTAGAGCTTTAAGGCTTTTCACCCTCGGGTAAAAAACAGAGCAAAAGAATCAGTGTCAAAGGATTTGAAATTAATGGCCAGTAATGCAGCTTGGTATGGTGTTGGACTTGGTGGGATCATTTTCATAGTTGTGTTTGTATTTCTAATAACACATTTGCGACAGGCGAAGAAAAAAAGTAAACTTGAAGCCTCACGACTCAGCCCCTCTAGTTTCGATTCAGAGTCCAAGACGAAAATGATGTCCCGTCTTGACAAGCGGGAATCTAAGCTTCGAAGAGAGCGAATTCTTGAAGGCGGCACTTTGCCAGAACTCAATGAACTTATTGTGTATTATCCGGCTCGTAACGAAAAAATAACCTCAAAAGAAGTGGATGTTCGTGGGAAAACCACTGTAAAGTCCATTGTTTGGATTAACAATCAAGCTGCTTTTGTCGATTTAGATGGTTCATTCATTGGTACAGTCAAGTTGTTCAAAGGGAAAAACACCCTCGACTTAGTTGTCATCGGCCCTTATGGGCGTGCCATGAAAACTTCCATTCCGGTTCAATGCACTGCTAAAGACGCTCCTTCAACAAGTCCTTATAAATACATCTTGCCCCAGCACACCCTCGACATTAAAATTGGCACCACAACAGACATGCCCCCCGGACATGAACGACCGGCGATCTCTCTGCCTTCTCTAGGCAGTACAATGGGCGAATCGAGTCAACCTACATCCTATGCCGATCCTATCGTTGTGTCAGAGAGTGAAATTGACCCATCCGTTTTAGCAGCATTAAAAGGTGAATCATTTGCAGACGAATCGCCCATGGTGGGAGCAGTTGTCAATCTCGATGAGCTTGAACCAGAAGCAGTTGTGGAAACTCCCGTGTCTGAGGCAGAAATTCCCCCCATACCTGATATAACTGGCCCTGAAGAAGAAGTGAGTTTACCGCCTATTCCTTCGGTTGAGAAGGAGGAGGAACCAGTTGTTGAAGAAGAACCACCAGTTATTGATGAGGACCTAGCTGAATCTGTGAAATTGCTCGAGGAAGTTGTTGATGAAAAAGAAGCCACCTTTGAGCCTGACAAGATGCTCCCAAAACAGCCGGGTGAGAAAGCCGGTGCAGCTCCTGATACAAAAGAAGAATCCTTATCAGAATTTGCTCCATTGAAAACATCACAAGAGCAATTGAAGGAGTTAATTATTGAGACGAAAAAACAAGAGCTAGATGATGAGCGAAAAACAGTCATTTTACAACACATAGGCCTTTTACGTACTGCCGAGGGTGAATTGCTTCAAGTGCTCAAATTTGAGAAACGAATTGAGTGTGTTCTCGAAAAGTGGTACTCAACTTTGGGCTTTGTCAACGTTTCTGACAAAGAGCTTAAACGTGTGAAAATCAAAGAGTATATTTCCGACACCGTGGAATTTACCGGGAAAATTCCTGATAATGTTGAGGAACCAGTTGTGGAACAATTGCCTGAAGGTGTTCAACTTACATGGGTGATCAACGATTTCAAGCCCCAGATGAAGATTTTCATCACTTATAATGAAAAAGTGAATCCACTTCAGATTCTCAAACAAAACCAGATACAACCAAAAGTCACCATTCTTTCTTAGGTGCCTTTTTTCTGTTCTCTTTTTTTAGCTTTCGATATTTTTGAGCGATTTTTTTGAGAACGGCATAATCAGTAAGCACGCCTTTTGGACCTTTTTTTATTTTTCGCAAACGAATTGGCACATGATCCATTCGATAAGCCGTTCCATCAGATTCCACCCCTGAAATAGTCACAGGAAAAACAACAGAGGCAAGTTGTGTGGTCGGAGTTTCATATGGGTCAAGAACAATAAGTGGTATCCGGGCGAAATGTTCCATTACTTGTTTGGGCGAATTTCCAACAGGATCTGAAGCAACTATCACAGCTGCATCTGCTTCCTGCCGGCTCATTACCCCCGTCAGTGAAAACTCACCAGGGTTATATTGGGGGTAGCCCTTTAAATACGAGACTGCAAAAGGGTAACCAGAAATCCAGGTGATGACATTTTGTGCTCCTGTGACGTTAAAATGTCCTCTCATGGGTTGGACGTAAAATTTCGTATAGTCATTTAAATCACGAACTAGGCTTAAGGCAGCATCAACATTTCGGTGGTTGCCTTTTGTTGAAGCAAGGCCAAGGCCAAAGAAGAGCACTCCATGCTTGGCATTTTTCATAAGCTCAGCCAGTTCTTCGATTTTTTCTCTGGGGACTCCTGCAACTGTTTCTACCTTTAAGGTTTGTCCACGAACGACAGCACGTAATGCACTAAGGAATTCAAAATCGCGATTAGGTTGGATTTGGATGTAATGATTAGCCACTTTAGCTGTTTCTGTCTTACGAATGTCTATCACAACGACTGTTCGTTCTTGGAAACCTTTCTCTCTGAAAAAACCTCGAGGGAAGGTGGTATAACGACTCATGTGTCGTGGATGAGCTTCCATTGGATTGGTACCAATGTAAACGATAAGGTCTGACCTATTACGAATTTCACCGAGTGTACACCCAGCAATTCCTATCTCTTGAATCGCTAATACAGATGGTCCATGGCAAACAGATGGACAATGATCCCAAATTGCCCCCACTTCTTCGGCAAATTTAATGCTCTCACGATGAGCATTTGCTTCTGTTGAACCAAAGCCGTAAAAAATTGGGAATTCCGCTTCGAGGAGAATTTTCGCTGCTTGCTCAGCTGCTTCATCATAGGTTGCTTCCACGAATTCTTCCTTAATTTTAATGAGTGGTTTTGTGAGCCGTTTGCTATTGCGATTTCCTCTGATTTTGGTTGCTCCAAGCTGGCAGGCATTTTTCACTTCTTTTATTGTGTCATTTTCCATAATAACTTCAATATCATCACACAAGGACCCACAGAAGGGGCAAACCACATCTGAAATAATCTTTTTTTTAGACATCTTTTTTACCCTTTACTTTTCTTAATTCATTAATTAACTGCACAACAGAAGGTATTCCTTCTTTTGTCGGAGCAATTGTTGCTTCCACCTCCTTGTATTGGGGAACACCAATACCTGCATCGCCGGGTGGTATAAGCCAATTAGCATAGATGCCTAGAGGCATAAAAGCTATGCCTGGATGGGGAGCTTCATTTGACTTTTTCGCTCGAACAACAATCATCCCTTCAGAAGTAGTGATTTTTATATTATCCTCTTCTTCTAATTGCAACTTTTCCATGTCTTCAGGGTCTAAAAAACAGACGGCTGTTGCTTGTTTAGCTTTTGTTGTGAGTTTTGTGCCCACAAGTGATTTTCCTTGTTCAATAGTTCTGCCGGTGGTTAATAAAACTTTCAAGCTTTTGTCCTTGTGTGTCAAGGTTTTTTTTCTCCGGTCACTCAACTTACTAGTACTAATTTAGCTGTGGGGTTTCTTGATTTTTATCAATTATTATTTGTTCCCTTCTTTTTAAGTTACGTATTCTCATTTGAATTTTTTCGCGATTCTTTCTCTCAATTGTGCTCTTTCAATATCCATATTAATACTTTTTATCACATGATTTAGAACAATTGCTTGCACTCCGAATGACAAAAGTTCCCATTCTTCTATAAATGGTGCAAGATAGAGGGAGATATTGCTATTGTCTGCTATGAGGTTGAGTTTGAAGCAATGAATAATTATTCGAGCGAATTCAGCCTTCGAGGTGATTTTTATCATCGCCTCTTCTTGATAACGATCAATTACATCCATTAAAAAGGGCAATTTCTTCTTTATGAGAGATTTTAAGGTGAGCAACACATCATTTAGGCTGTCAATACTTGCCTTTTTAAAATTCATTGCTCTAAAACGTTCAGGTCGTGTGCCCGCTTGCTGCAAGATGAGCACCTCGCACAAGAGTATGGCTTCATCAAGGACATGTTTGAACTCTCTGATGGCTTGTTCTACTCTTGGCCTCACATATCTCCGGGGTTTAGACATCGTCTTTTTCACTACAATCATGGAACAAAGAGAATGACATTATAAAATTATGTCTTGAGTTGAAATAAATGCATTGCAACATTAAAGGAAGTTTCTTATGGAGAATGATCCATTTACGAAGTAAATAGCAAGATATTTGAGTAATAAATTATCTTGTGAATGGTGTGCATTGAAGAATGTCGGATTATGAACGTGTGACTTACAGGATTACCATTGATGCTTCGAGGTGCAATGGATGCAATAATTGCACTACTGCCTGTCCTGTTAATGCAGAGATGCGGAAAAAAGAGGACTATGACCCAAATGATCGTGTTATTGCCATCAAAAACGGTGTTGCTGTTGTGATTAATCCCTTCCGTTGCGATGGTGATGGCGTTTGTATGATCGTTTGCCCCCAAGATTGCATCTCATTGGAATTCATCCCTTTGGAGGAATATGAAGACACGACATCTGTACAACCTTAGATATTAGTTATACAAGAATACAATTACAATTGTTAAGGAACTCGAGTGAAAAATGACCCGCCAAGCTTTTACAAAAGAGAAGGACCATTTCATAATTACTGAACGACAAGAGGTACGTGGGACAACCGCATTAGTTCTTGATTTGACAAAATGTGTTGGTTGCAATCTTTGTTGGACCGTCTGCCCGAGGTATGCAATTGAACGAGGGCCTATTGGTGCTTCGGTTCGTAAAAGGACGACAGCCCCACCAATTCGTATCAACTATCATAAATGTGTGTTTTGTGGTCTTTGTGCCTTCATCTGTCCATTTGGTGCTCTTGAACTGCAGATCAATGGTAAACCGGCTGAAAAGGTAAAACGTGGGCTCTCACTTCCCTTTTTGGAAGGGCCCGAGGTTCTTTGCAAAAAAACCGGAAATACCGCTCTCAAGTTCTTTGAAGGTGATATTACAATCGACAATGAAAAGTGTCCTGGTGGTTGCTCTACTTGTATAGAGGTCTGTCCGATGCAATGCCTTTCTTTGCCGATTGCCCCAAAGGAAAAGCCCTGGCAAAAAGAGCCAAAAGTACATGTGGAAAAGGAAAAGTGCTTGTTTTGTGGTGCTTGTTTGTTCTCCTGCCCTGCAAAAGACGCTATCAAAATCACAAGAACAAAAGTTAAACATGGGAAAGAAGGTTCAGAAAGTAAAATCTGGAAAAACATTGAAACAAAACTCCTCAAACCTATTTATTCGCGATATTGGTTCTATGAAGAACGAGTGAAAACTGCCCCTGGTGGTGAAATAAAATCAGCCCCAAAAAGAAAAAGCCTAAAGCAATCATCATAAAAAACGGTTGGGTGTATGACCCAATAAATAACCTTCACGGAGAAAGAAAGGACATTGCTATCCTTAATTCACAGATTGTTCCTCTTTCTGCCATACGAAAAGAACATAATGCCAAAATTATAGATGCCTCTAACTTGGTAGTAATGCCTGGTGGGGTGGATATGCATGCTCATATTGCTGGGCCAAAGGTTAATGCTGGTCGGCTTTTGCGTCCAGAGGACCATCTTTTAATACATTCTAAAAAAACAGCTGCTACTCGTTCTGGTGTGGGTCGCTCAGTTCCCTCGACATATTATACTGGTTATGCTTATGCGAAACTTGGTTATACCTGTGCAATGGAACCCGCTATGCCTCCCCTCGAAGCCCGCCATACGCATGAAGAACTAATGGATATCCCAATTATTGATAAAGGGGCTTATACTCTGCTTGGAAGCAATTGGTTTTTACTCGAGCGAATTAAAGAAATGAATCTAAATGAGATGAGTGCGTTTGTTTCGTGGTTGCTTGAAGCCTCCGGAGGATATACTATCAAATTGGTTAACCCCGGTGGAGAAGAGACCTGGGCCTGGGGGAAGAACATCAATAATCTTGATGACAAGGTGGCATACTTCAAAGCCACACCACGAGAGATTATTCAAAAACTGGCAAGAGTGAATGAGCAGTTAAACCTCCCCCACACCATCCATCTCCATACGAATAATTTAGGTACACCGGGCAATTTTGAAATTACCAAAGAAACGATGCGCAGCTTGAAGGAGGTTCCTCTCAGCAAGAAACATAAAACCAATGTTCATATAACCCATGTGCAATTCTCTTCTTATGGTGGCCGAGGCTGGCAAGACTTTCGTTCAGAGGCCGTTGAAATTGCTCATTATATCAACAAAAACAAACATGTTTCTTGTGACATTGGTCAAATTATTTTCACGAACACAACAACAATGACTGCAGATGGTGCTTGGGAATGGGTTCTTCGTGGCATCACCGAACATCTCGCGTGGTCTCCTCGCTCGGGTTCGAAGTGGATGAACGCTCAAGTTGAATTGGAATCGTGTGCAGGTGTTGTACCATACATCTTTCGCCGGAAAAATTCCGTAAATGCCGTTCAATGGGCAATTGGTCTCGAGTTTCTTCTATCAATGAAAGATTTGACGCGAGTCAGTATTTCAACAGATCACCCAAATGGCGGTCCTTTCACGTTTTATCCCCTCATTTTAAGCTGGCTAATGAGTAAAACAGCTAGAAAAGAAATGCTCGCAAAAGTGGACAAAGCTGCACAAGAACGAACTACCATAGCTGATATTACCCGAGAATTAACGCTTTCAGAAATTGTACAAGTAAGTCGGGCTTCCGCTGCAACGCTCTTAGGACTCGAATCAAAAGGGCATTTAGGCGTTGGTGCAGATGCTGATGTTGCCATCTATGATTTCAAAGTACCGTTAGAAACGCTGGCAACTAATTACCGAGCCATTGAGAAGGGTTTTGCTGATGCCCGGTATACCATCAAAGAAGGACAAATTGTTTATAGTAATGGTCGAGTAATCGCCAGCCCCACAGGAAAAACCTTTAGAGTTAAAGCGCAAGTTCCTGAAGATTGGCGCCTTCAAATCCAAGATGCCATTGAAGAACGTTTCTTAAAACATTACACTGTTAGTTTGAATAACTACGCTGTACAACCGGAATATTTCCCCCGTGAAGAAGTGATCGAAACACAAATGTTGTGATGTAGAAATGCCAACAGTAAAACTTGTCATAAAAGAACCGTTGGAAAAACCGAAAATACCAATTGAGGCTGAGATTATTTCTCCCGACAAATTTGTTAAGAAAACTTTGGCTGAAATTGGAGAGCTTTCTGTTTGGAAAGGCAACCGTGAAATGGCATTACGAGAGCTCTTTCATCTCTCCGGTGATGACTTTCTTGGCGATGAAATTGCTGACATTTCCATCCTGCTCGAAGGAAATCTAGCCAAGCTTAAACGCGTCGGGCAACAGATGACCGGCGGGACAATTATCATTAACAGCTCTATCGGAATGCATGTTGGTTTTCAAATGAAAGGGGGCCGTATTGTTGTCAATGGTGATGCAGACGATTTTGCAGGCGCAAATATGAAGGGCGGAGAATTGCATATTACTGGTAATGCTGGTCATTATCTTGGCGGTTCGGTTCGTGGTGATTGGCGAGGAATGTCGGGTGGGAAGATTCATGTTAAGGGTTCAGTAAAGAACGAATGTGGCGTGTGGATGCGAAACGGTTTGATTGAAATAGGTAAAAATGCAGGAATCTTTCTCGGCATGCATCTTCATCGAGGGATAATCATTGTTAATGGCAATGTTATTGAACGTGCTGGAGCCGAAATGACTGGAGGAATCATAGTGATAAAAGGAACGTTAAAAGAACTACTCCCTTCCTTCGAATTCCAAAGAACTGTCCCAGAACTTACGCTCCCTGATTATGAGGTGATTAAACAACCCTTTATCGAATATAAAGGTGATTTTGCTGAGAAAAAACAAGGGCTACTTTATGTTGCAAAAGAAAAGAATGCTCATCTTCTTTAATGTTTGCAATAATTATTTGGGAGGAATGCCGGTATAAACACTCCTGATAGCTACCTCTGTAATTGTGTCTAAAAGGCTTAATTTGTCGATGTTCTTTTCATAACTAATTGTTCCATTTATTGCAACTATCAAAGGTAGATGAAAGGCAACTTCTTTAATGAGAAGTTTTATCTGCTGGATCTTTGGCTTATAGGCTTTCAGTTGTTTGATAAATAGTTCTGGGTCCTCTAAAAAAACCTCAAGGTTTCCTGAAAGGGTCTCATTAAGTTGTAAATTACTAATTACTAAGGACTTCGGGAACACTTCGAGTCGCGTTTTTCGAAGCTTTAGAAAGAACTTTTCAACATCAAGGTCACAGGGGGAAAATCGCAAGTTTATTCGTTTGCTAAGGAAGGTAATGGCTTTGTTGATCTGTTCCTTCTTTCCGATGAAAACTGCTTGATAAATCCCCGCTGGTGTTGCCAGATCTGCTGGTGGGTCGAAAATTTTCACAAAAGTTTCATCATACATCACAAGGGTTTCAGTGCGCATAGCAGGAAGCTTGCGGTGGGGAAAGAACAGTTTGCGCTCTACCATTGTGAAATACCTTCCTTGGAAATAACTGCTTGCAAGGGGGTCGAAGGTGATGAATTCGGTATCGATAGAGGGGTTGCCAAAATCTATATTTGCTATTTGTTCATCTGTTAAATGCTCTTCGCCTATTAAATAACCCCAATATAAAGAAATTATTTTCAAATTAATAACCTCAATTCGACATTACAATAACTATATTGCATTGGGGTTAATAAAAATTTCAGAGTAAAATCCGCGAAAAAGGTGTTACATTTCAAAATAGCGCTCCGCAGGCGATTTTTCTCGAGCCAATTGCTCTTCGAGCATTTTCTGACGGAGTTTATATGTTATGAATATAATTACTCCTAAAATAACAACAGTAACAATCGTAGCTATGAGCCCAATTTGCCAGGGTAGTAATAAATCCTTTCGCAAAATCAATGTAATGGTCAGTGTTGTACCTACGGATTGCGGGTTATAAAAGACAAACCACAGCTTGCCATTTACATCCGTACTTGTTCGTCCATAATCATGAATGCCCTCAAAAAAACCAATCGATTCGAAATATTGTGCTCGCTCGCTAAAATCGGCATTTTGAAGTGTTAGAAATTGTTCTTGTGTGACTTGTCTGCCTTGAACAATAATTTCTGTTCGCCAATCGAAGTCCAAAAGCTGATTGCTAGTTAAATTAGTTATCTCAACAAATTTCCAGCTTTGAGCTGGTATAGCAAATTGTAAAACGATGGGCTCCGCTTTGCTAAAAGCAATTCCAAGTGAGCTTTCAAGGAGCAAGCTCACACAGAAAACTAACAGAACTTTGTTTCTAGTGGACATTTGCAC
>Ga0164310_10001205_pt1 | contig 14468 bp, 11 predicted proteins | sample GuaBasSedimGuay1_FD_121795 | JGI IMG/M metagenome (GOLD analysis project Ga0164310, IMG submission 121795) | Subseafloor sediment microbial communities from Guaymas Basin, Gulf of California, Mexico - Guay1, Core 4569-9, 0-3 cm | ecosystem: Environmental > Aquatic > Marine > Hydrothermal vents... | reverse complement strand
GAGGATGCCCATCGTCGGCACTAGAATCAAATTCAATATCACAGTGAGGCCAGCATTGATCACATTAACCCGCGCGGCCGGACGTTCCAGGTTCAGCGTGTTGGCCACTCGTCCCAGGAGTTCTAATAAAAAGAGACTGGGGAGTGCCCAGAGTATCACCTGCAGCACGGGAATAGAGTTAGTAAACGTTTCTTCGTACAGAGTGATAATAATCCGGTCGGCCAGTATTGTGCCGCCCACAGCAATTGGCAGACAGACGATTAACAGATACTTTATGGCTTGCCAGACAACCTGGGGCAGGGATTCTGGATCCTCAGCATAGTTCCGTACCATTGAGGGATACATGGCAATAGCAATGCTCTGGGCGATGAGCAGGATCATGTTAATCAGCGTCCAGGGCACGTTGTACCAGCCGACAGCGGCGTCGGTGAGGACAAAAGACATCAGCACGGTGTCGAATCGTTGCATGAACACGTAAGAAATGCCGCTGATACCAAAAGGCAGTGCGTCCAAGAACAACTGAGGCCAACGGCGCACCGAGAGTACTATCTGTCCCACGCCCAACTTGAGCAGTGCCCATCCAGAGAGCAAGGATACAACTGTTACACCTGTCATAGAGGCGATAATCAGACCGATGAATCCCATGCCGTTGATCAGCAACAGCATACCCAGACCCCAGAAAATCAACTGGCCAATTAGGGTGAAGGTGGACGTATAGTCCAAACGCTCACGAGCCGTGAGCGCGCTATCCAACGGCCCCTGAAAAGCGTAGAGGATCAAGCCGCCGCTGGCAATGAGGATGCCCCACACCATGTCGCTTTCTTTGCCCGCCCACAGGGCCGATAAAGGAGCGATGACCATGATAATCAGAGAGAACATAGCCCGCATGGCCACAATATTGGGCAGAAGCCAGCCGGTCCGACTGTGATCTCTGGCCATCTCGCGCACGGCATAGGGTGACATACCCCAATCGGTGAAAATGGCAAATATGGCCACGTAGGCCATGACCGCCGAGTACTGACCAAAGTGAACGTCTCCCAAGCGGCGCACTATGTAGACGTTGAAAAGGAAGGCCAGGATTTTCAGTACTACCTGCACGCCCAGCACAAAGGTTGAGTTGCGCGCCACGGTGGCCATCATGCTATGCCCAATTGCGGGTGATTGGCGCAGAGCGTCTAGTTGGGTAGAGCATGTCGCTGCCATGTTTTTACTTGCGTTCATTTTGCTCACGTTAGATTCCAATTCAGATGATGTCCTGGTTGTCGGCTTCTCCGCGGCCTGCACAAGAGGCTTGGTGGTTGCTGGGGGACAATGGGCTTCACCACGCTGTATCCCAAGATCAATCCGCCTGCATGGCTGCCAGAACCTCACGAATAGCTGGCTGTTCCAGTCTCAATAGCAGCGACACGCGATAGGCATTAGCTGCCCACTCTGACTCACCCTGCGTGCCCCACCACCAGCCCCACACATTCAGCTCTTCCACAATCTCACAGGCACACCGCGTAACAGGGCCTCGGCCTGATCCAGGTGGCCCGCCCAGGTGTAGGCCAGACCCAGCGCCTTGTTGCGTGGTGGTATAGGCCGGGTCCGCGCGATAGGCCGCCTCCAGGTGAGCCACTGCCTCGTCGAGCTGCCGCCCGTCCGCCACTTGCATCTGGAGATTCCTGCCCGCATCCACTGCGGAATGCATCACCAATACCCATTCTCTTCCACGTAGATCAGCTTGCTCCCCTGTGGGCTGAAACGGAAATCAATGGGCCGCAGCTCCGGCAGTGCCTCGCAGATCTGTGGATGCCGCTCCGGCGGGGCGTAGAGCAGGAGAAATCCGCCACCTCCCGCGCCCAATATCTTGCCGCCGATAGCGCCGTGCGCCCGGGCCCGTTCGTACCACTCGTCAATGCATGGTTTAGTGATGCCGCTGGCCAGCTTACGCTTCTCCATCCAACCGGCGTGCAGCACATCGCCAAACCCATCCAGGTCGTTGCGCAGCAGGGCCTCGCGCATTTGCTCGGCCAGCCTCACCATCCGACGCAGACCAGCTCGTTTCTCCTCGTCGGTTTGGGTGTTGCGCGATTGCTCTTCCAGAATCTCGTCGGCACTGCGAACCAGGCCGGTGTAGAGCATCAGCAGACTCTCTTGCAATCGATCCCTCGTTTCCGGCGCGCAGACGATGGGATCAACGAAGACGCTATCGTCAGGGTTGAAGCGGATGAATTGCAAACCACCGTAAGCAGCAATGTACTGATCCTGCTTGCCGATCGGCTTGCCACAGCGCTCGATCTCGATGGTACACGCCTCGCGGGCCAGCCGCTCCGCGCCGGCGAAATAATTCCGGTAGGCATATAAGGCATTGAGCAGGCCCACTGTATAGGTGCTCGATGAGCCCAACCCTGTCCCCCGCGAGGGAATGTCCGAGATGGACGTGATCTCAATTCCTCTATCAATCCGCACCATCTTGAGCGCCTCACGGATCAACTCGTGGCGCAATTTGTCAACACTATCTACAATCTCTGTGCGCGAGTAGCTGGCCCGGATCTTGTCGTCGAACTTGGGATTGACGGTGATGTAGATGTATTTATTGATGGCTGTGCTCACCACGGCACCAGGTTCTTGCCGGTAGAAGGCCGGTAGATCACTGCCCCCACCGACGAAACTGATTCGCAGCGGCGTTCGTGAGATAATCACGTCGGTCTGACCTTTCTGTTACCTGTCCTCCAATGTGCTCAGCAGATTCCGCACCTGAGGCTGCTCGGGTTCCAGTAACAACGACACGCGGTAAGCATTGGCTGCCCACTCCATCTCACCCTGCGTGCCCCACCACCAGCCCCACACATTCAGCTCTTCCACGATGTCCGGCGCGCCGATCAGCAACTGCTTGGCCTGGTCGAGCCGGCCCGCCCAGGTGTAGGCCAGACCCAGCGCCTTGCGCGTGGTGGTGTTGGCTGGATCCGTGCGATAGGCCGCCTCCAGGTGAGCCACTGCCTCGTCAAGTCGCCGCGAGTCCATAGCCAACATTCCCAACCGCTGCTGAGCGGTGCGGTTGTCCGCGTCCAACGAGATAGCCCGCTCGTAATAGCTCACGGCTTGCTCGAGCAAAGCACTCCGCTGCTCGTCGGCCAGGCCTTCGGCGAGTTGGCCCCGTGTCTGGGCCAGCGCCCCTGCATTCGCGTAAGCCATCGCCGCCAGTGGCCGCCACACCAGCAGCCCCACCATTCCCAGCACTACTGCACTCACTACCAAAACCCACCTGCCCACTCGCCGATTTGCTGATTCGCTGATTTGCCCATCCGCTGACTCGCTGATTCGCTGACTCGCAATCGCCAACCCCAGCAGCGCGAAGAACGGGAGAAACGTCCATCCATCGGCGTACTGACGTGCATCCGACAGACCGTGCAACAGAATCGCCGCTACGCCCAGCCAGGCCCCTTGGAAGAGTGGAAAGAGCACCCCGCCCCGCCGTTCCACCCGCCAGACGAACACGCAGAAAGCCGCGATCAACCACAGAAAGGCGAGAATACCCGGCAATCCGTGATTCAACCACACTTGCAAAAAGAGATTGTGGGAGTAGGTCAGGAAGGGCACCTGGATCAGCAGAACGTAGCGCGAATATACCATCGCGAACGTCCCGCCGAGCCCAATACCGGTAAAGGGGAAATCCTGAACCAGATACCACGAGCCACGATAGACCTCTACGCGGTCGGGCCGGGTAAAAAGGGGCACCAGGGTCTGGTTGATAACCGGGACGCGCTCCAGCGAGGCCCCCGGCACCAATGTCAGATAGCCCGCCAGACCCAGGATCAACGCTACACCACACACCGTTGCCACGATTACGTTCCGACGGGAGCGGGTCGCCCACCACAGCGGCAGACACAGAGCCAGTGCCAGCCACGCTCCCCGGGACACGCTCAACAGGATGGCCAAGGCCAGAACCGCAGCGCACACGCCGGCCACCACCCTCATCCACCAACGCCTGGCCCCCACTGTCATGGCCACAGCCAGGGGCAACCACCCCTCCAGAAAAGCGGCCACGGAGTTGCGGTGAGGATGAAACGGCGTGAAGCGGGGAAAGACCCGGCCTAACGCCCGGCTCAGGCGGCTGATCGAACCCAACTTCTGCGGATATTCCAGATGCCCGCATTGGGTCACAAAGTAGATAGCCACAACCAGGCTGCCCAGCACCCCGCACAGGGCCAGGACCCAGACACGATGCTCAGATGTGCTGATGTTAATGATCACATAGTAGCAGATGATACTCAACGCGATGGCCGTTAACATGGGCCAGCTTAGCGCTCGGTTGTAGGATGCCCACACCCCGCCTAGCGCGCTGATAAAGAAGAGACCCAGGGGAGCGTCCAGTGGTGTCCTCAGGCGATGCAAGGCTCATGTCTCCCGGATGATTTCGGCATCCCCGTTCCGCAGACTCTCCACCAGGTTCTCCAGGTCCTCCCGCTTCACCCACCAGCGCAGCCGTGACTTGTGCGCTGGCAAGCGGCCCTCTTTACACCAGCGGCGGGCCATGCCCTTGCTAATGCCCAGGCGCTCGGCGGCCTCATCCAGCCCGACCAGCGGACGATCCTCCGATTCCTGACGACGCCATCGCGTGACCAAGCCACGCAACTTAGCGACCGGGCCATGTCCATCGTCGTGATAGCGACTGTAATAAGCGTAGGTCTCGACCAGCTTCACCCGGTTAAAAGCCACGCCCAGCAAATTCACCCCGCTGCGGCTGCTCAGCAGGGCCTGAGCTTTGGCCGCCGCGCCATTGCTCGTCTGCCCCTCGCTAACCACCAGCAGTGTCCCATCCGCGATAGAGGCCAGAATAGCCGCATCCGGGGCAATCAGCGCTGGTGGGCTGTCCAATATCACCACGTCAGCGAACTTCTCCAGAGTATCCAGCAGAGCGGGCAGTCGTGGGGAAACGAGCAACGCTGCCGGATCGGTGGGCGGCCGGCCGCTGGAAAGCAGGAAGAGATTGTCCACGCCCGTCGGCTGCAGCTCCATCGGTGGCCGCGATTCGGAGATGGGCGAATCACCGCTGAGCAACTCAGACAAGCCCATCACGTTGGGCCTATCGAACATCTCGTGCAAAGTGGGATTGCGCAGATCAGCATCTACCAACACTACCCGCATCCCGGTGACAGCGATGGTCAGGCCCAGGTTGGCCACGGTGAAACTTTTCCCATCGCCAATTTCCGGGCTGGTCACCAGGATCGTGTCCAGGGATGTGCCCGGCGTGGAGAGGAAAATATTCGTGCGCAAGTTACGGATAGCTTCAATCTCAGGGTATCGAAACCGGTCAATAGCAGCCCAGGTCTTCCTCCGGCTAGACATCCTGGGCACCGCCCCCAGTATGGACAGTCCAGCCACGGCCTGTTGCCGGCCATCCTCCCAGTGCACGGTGTCATCCAGATACTCGATCAGAAAAGCCGCGCCCAGAGCCAGGGCCAGCCCAGCCCCCGCCGACATAGCGACGATCAGCTTCGCCTTGCCGCCGATGGGCCTCCGCGGCTCCACCGCCGGCTCCACGATGGACAGGACGTTGACCGAGTCGCCCATGTACGATTGCAGGAGCGCAGCGTACTGAGTGCGATAGGTGGAAGCGACCTGCTCCAGAGCATCAATGCGCGCCATGGTATCTGCTATCTCGGCGGCCGAGGTCAGGTCGGCCAACGAGTCATTGAGATCAGCGATCTCCGCCTTTTTCTTCTCAATCTTCTCCTCGAGCTCGTCCAACTGTTGTTTGATAAATTCCTGCTGTTGCTGGCGCTGTCCCTGCCTGGAACCGGGGCTTTGCCGGATTAACTCCTCTGCCAGCGCGTTAGCAATCATCATCGCCGCTTTGGGATTGGTGTCCGTGACCCGAATCTCCAACAGGTTAGCGTTGGGCCGCACCCAGGCCACGATCTGACTGGCCAGAGCTTCGTGGGAACGTTCCAGGCCAAGACGCTGGATCACTGCCTCCGTGATTGGCCGATAACGCACCAACTCCGCGTAGGCCTGGGCCAGGCTGTTACTGGTCTGCATCGCGCGGGTGTCCGGGTTGGAGCTCTGGAGAGTCGTACCCACCATCAACGTGACCCTCGCCTGGTAGAGTGCCGGCTGCTTGGCGGTAAAATAGGAGCTGATTATAGCGGGAATGATGGCCCCGATGATCAATAGCCACCACCAGCGCTTGATCACCATCAAGTAACGACGCAAGTCTATTTCCATGAACTATCTCCCTGACTTAACGCTCTTTCACAGAACAGTGCCTGGGCTCAGGTAGGGCAGACATCCCTGTCTGCCGCTCTACATCCTGGGGTATAAACCTCGATGATCACAGCATCTTGTAGTATCGGACAGAGATGTCCGACCTGCAAAAGTCAAAGTCTGCTTTGTGAAAGGTATTAGCTCATCGCCTCGCCCGGATCTTCACCACTCCAGCGGGGCAGACTGAAACTGAAGCACGAACCCTCGCCCAGCTTACTCTGGACCCACAGCTTACCCCCTTGTAGTTCCGTGAGCTTTTTGCTGGTGTAGAGGCCCAGGCCGTAGCCGTAAATCGCCTGACCATCGCCGGAATCCACGCGGTGAAATCGCTCGAAAATCTTGTCCAGTTGATCCTCGGGAATGCCGATGCCTTCGTCAATCACGCGGGTGATCACCTGGTCGCCGTCCTCGTGTACCTCAACCATGATGGTTCCACCTGCTGGAGAATACTTCACTGCATTCTCCAACAGATTGCTCAGGATCACCTCTATCTTGCTCCCATCTCCGATAACGAAGGGCACATTGCCAGAAGTCACCACCTTAAAGTGATGCTTGTCTGTCTTCATTTTCAGCAGGTTGATCGTACGCTTGATAAGAGGCATAAGCGTGACCGGCTCTTTGCACACCTGAACCCAGCCAGCCTCCAGGCGAGAGACGTTGAGGATGTCCTCGATAAATTTGCCCAAACTGATGCACTGAGTGCGGATCAATTCCAGCATCTCCCGCTGCAGTGCAGGCTCCACCTCGGAGCTGAGCATCAGTTCCGCCGAGGCGCTGATGCTGGCCAGCGGGGACCGCAACTGGTGGGAGACCATGGAGATGAACTCCGATTTCATACGGTCTAACTCTCGCTCCGCCGAAACGTCACGGAAGACCGCAACCGCGCCGATGACCCGATTATCCCTCCCCAGCAGGGGAGCGGCACTGCTGGCAATCGGAATCCGGCGGCCATCCTTTCCAATCAGCACTCGCTGTGGGCTGGGGGAGGTGATTGGTTTTCCGGTCTCCATGGCCTGGAAGAGCTGACATTTCTCCCCGCACAGCGGTGTGCCATCCTCAGCCTGCTCTTTAAATACTTCGGAGCAATGGCGGCCCACGACCTCTGCCTCACGCCAGCCGGTAATCTGTTCCGCGGAGGGGTTTAAGGTGAGGATACGCAGGTCACGATCAACGGTATACACGCCATCGGCGATGCTACGCAGGATCAGCTTAGTCTTCCACTGCTCCTCGACCACCGCGCCGAACAATCGGGCATTTTCCAGTGCAACCGCAGCATGATCGGCCAGCCCCATCATGAACCGCAGATCGTCTTCTCCGAAGGCCCCGATCTCGGTGCTCTCCAGGTCAATCACGCCAATGACCTTGTCCTCCCGACGGATGGGGACGGTCAATTGCGAGCGGGTTGGCTGGGGACTCCATTGCACTTCCGGATCGCTGCGCACGTCCGTGATCAGAGCCGGCAGACCTGTCCGTGTCACGCGCCCGACGATTCCCTTGTCCCACTGGGGTGCAAGCTCTTCGTCGTTCAGGGCCTCGGTCAGATAACCGCGCGATGTCCAGGTTAAGAAACCTTCCGATAGAACACCGATCATCCCTGTCTGGGCCTCGGTCATCTGTAGTGCCTGGAGCAACACCAAGCTGGCGATTCGATCCGCATCCAGAGTGGCGTTTAGATCACGGGCAACGGTTTGCATCGCCGATAGTTCGCGCATCCGCCGACTCAGGGCCTCGTTGGTCATGGCAAAGAGCCGTGCATTCTCAATGGCGATGGCCGCATGTTTAGCCAGCGTGGTCAGCAGGAGCAGATCATTGCGGGTGAAAGTTCTCTCGGCCACCTGGTTGTCCACTCCCAGGACGCCGATCACCCGGTCTCTAACCTTGAGCGGCACATTGAGGAGCGACTTAACCAGGTATCCCGTCTTAACCTTGAACCGTTGCTCTGCTTCCAGCCAGTTGAACATCACCGGTTCACCGGTGCGCACCACTCGACCAGCAATAGTATCGTCCACCTGCAATTTGAAATCGCGAGCGTACCGGTCTCCCATGTTCTGAGCGGCCCGCAGGTGGAGCTCGTTACTTTGCTCATCCACCAAAAGCAGGTACCCTTCCTCGGCCCTGGTAATGTGCACCGCCGTTTCCACTACCAGGTTGAGCACCTTCTCCTGGCTCACCCCGTAAAGGGTGGAAAGGTCCCTGACCCGCTCTTCCAGTTCCTCGATGGCCCGCGCGCGCGCCTGTTCTTGGCGATACTCGCGCAGAGTCTTGTCAACTGCGTTAAGCAGCTCATCCACGTCGAAGGGCTTGGTGATGTAATCTCTAGCGCCCAGGCGTAGCGCCTCTACAATCACCGCCTCCGAGCCGTAAGCTGTGATCAGGATGGCCGGAATGTCACTTTGATGCTCCCGTAGGGCCCGCAGGATGTCTAACCCCGACAGTTTGGGCATCTTCTGATCAACGATCACCAGGTCTGGCTGCTCTTCAAGGGCCAGACGCAGGCCCTCCTCACTGTCTGTAGCCACAAGTGGAACGTAGCCGCTGGGCCGCAAAATATATTCCGCCAGTAGCTCGACACTTTCCGGCTTGTCGTCTATGACGAGAATCCTTTCCCCCGTCACTTGCTCCCCCTTTTCACTGACTCACCTCGCAAGGCCACGCACTGCCCCCATCCTTCCCCTTTGATGAAGGCCTGGCCTTACGGAGCAGTTAATCTTCTACACCGGCAAAGCGATACCCCATTCCCCACTTGGTGAGGATGTAGGTAGGCTGGCTCGGATTCTGCTCAATTTTCTGTCGCAGGTACCGGATATACACCGACAAATAGCTCACCTGGTCGCTGTACTCGGGTCCCCAGACTTCGGTGAGTAGTTCTTTGTGGGGGACGACCTGCCCACTCCGCTGGACCAGACAGGACAGCAGGCGGAACTCGGTCGGCGTCAGATCTACCGGCTCGCCATTCACCATCACCTGTTGGCGGGAAAGGTCTACCTTCAGCCAACCATCGTCGTAAGCCACCTGCCAGTTCGTCTTATCAGCAGACTGGGCACGGCGCAGGAGCGCCCGAATGCGAGCTTTCAGTTCCTCGGAGCTGCATGGCTTGGTGATGTAATCGTCCGCACCCAGGTCCAGGCCGTGCACGATGTCAGACTCGTTCCCTTTGGCAGTGAGCATGATAATCGGCATGTCGGCAATCTCCCTCAACCGCCGACACGTCACCCAGCCGTCCATGTGAGGCATCATAATGTCCAGGATCACCAAGTCCGGCCGTGACTCGTAGGCCTTGCGCAGGGCTTCCGCGCCTCCTAAGGCAGTGATCACTTCAAAGCCCTCTCGCTCCAAGCTCAGACTTAAGACCTTCACCAGCGCTGCGTCATCGTCAACGATCAGAATTTTCTTTCCCACTGCTTTCCTCTCGCTACCTGTTTTCGCGGGGTAATTGTTGACTCTGCTCGGACTGGAGATGAGTGCTTGTCCGCCCATAACTCTGACATTCACGATCATGTCCTCCCGATCCCTGCTTGTACAGTTGTACTATCAGTATAGCAAGCTTACTGAACACGCGGCCGCACCCGCGAGGCAACCCACCCCAACTTCCACTTTTTGCATTTTACCATAGAGATGTTAGAGGATGGTATAAACACAGTTAGAAATCGGTTAGAAATCTTAGGATTTCCCAGTTTTCTGCGGGAGTACCTACCAGCCGACCGCTCCCCCGCGGCGCCCGCGCTCGCAGAGGGAAGCCCATCCTCCCCCCGTTCCACGGGGGGAGCTAGAGGGGAGCGACTTTCTCTCCCCCCTCAATCTCCGCATGTTTCGCGCGCAGGGGGGAAGCCCGTCCTCCCCACAAATGTAGGTTTTTCTGTCGGGGGCCTGCCCGATGCTCAAGCATCGGGCTAAAAGGGCCAAGCCCCCTTCGGGGGCTAAATTAGCCCGCCAGAGCTTCGTTCTTTCGGCCCGGACATGAACGTCCGGGCCCTCCGGGCAGAAACTCAAATCCTGCTTCCAAAGTGAAATGCACTTGCGATAAACAAGCACTTGAGTTTTTTGTGATTTTGTGGTACAGTGAGAGAGTAACAGCTTCACAGACAGGTAAGATGATCTGAAATGTACACCCGCTAGCACTCTTTTTCTTTTAAGGAACGATCATGGGCAAGAGAGTTCTGGTTGTCGAGGATAGTCCCAACGTCTGCGAGATGTGTGTGCGCGTCCTGACTCGGGCTGGATTCGAAGTGGAGTCCGCTGCCACCGGTCGGGAAGCCCTCCGCCTTCTGCGGTCCTCCCCAGCCTTCGATCTGGCGGTCATTGACTTTGCCCTGCCAGATATAAGCGGGCTGGAGTTGATAGACCACATGCGAGCACAGAGCCCGGCGATCATCATCAGCGGCTATCTGAGCCTCGAGGATCGGGAGAGCATAGCTCAAATCGAGCGTTGCGAAGTACTGCTCAAGCCGTTCCGGACACAGGACTTAATCGCGGCCGTAGAACGCACCCTCAACTCGTGATGCCGCCATCGCCGCACTATCCATGAGCAAAGAGGGTTCCTCGCGGATTCGTGGGGCTATCGCCGGAAGGCCTGGACGTAAACGTCCAGGCTAAGAGGACGAAGGGCGCTAAAGCGCCCTGAGCCCGATGCTTGAGCATCGGGACACCAACGCGAACCCCACTATTCCACGTAGAACCGCAAAGAGCTGCCAGCGCAACGGTGGTAGCTTCTGTTAACGTGTTCCATCTTTCAGATTCAATGCTGGATGCTTTTCATAGCGGAGCTCAGAAACCCGGTTTTTGGTTGAATCAGGAGGTCCTGTCGGGCAACGGGAAGCTCCGAAAGTGACACGCTGCTCGCTCAGACGGGAAAAACCGGGTTTCTCCGCGAGCGGCAGAAATTTTCAGGCAGGGAGGAAATCGGTCACGTGGGAAAATTTAATTACGGCGGTCAGGCAGTCATCGAAGGGGTGATGATGCGCGGATCGAAAGTGATGGCCATCGCCGTGCGCGACCCGGCGGGGGAAATTGTGGTGCACAGCGAACCGCTGAACTCCGCGTTGTACAGCGGGATCAGTCGCTGGCCTTTCGTTCGCGCGCTCACTACGCTGTGGGACGCGCTTGGCCTGGGTATGCGCAGCCTGATGTATTCGGCGGACGTGGCGCTGGGCGAGGAGGAAGCGAATTTCAGTGGACCTCTCGGTTGGGGCACGGTGGCCATTTCCCTGGTACTGGGCATTGGCCTGTTCTTCATCACCCCCTCCCTGCTGGTCAGCTTGGTAGACCGCTGGCTCCCATCCTCGCTGTTGAGCAATCTGATCGAGGGGATTGTGCGTCTGGCACTGATTCTGCTTTACGTGTGGGCTGTGGGCCTCATCCCGGACATTCGCCGCGTGTTCGCTTACCACGGCGCGGAGCACAAGACAATCAACGCTTACGAGGACGGCGCTCCCCTCACCCCGCAGAGCGTGGCCACCTACACCACCGCTCACCCCCGTTGTGGCACGAGCTTCCTGCTGGTAGTGGTTGTCATCTCCGTGCTGATTTTCGCCCCGCTGGGACGGCCCTCGTTGTGGGTCCGCCTGACCACCCGCGTGTTGCTTATTCCGGTGATCGCCGGTATCTCGTACGAATTGATCCGCTTCAGCGCGGCTCACCGCCACAATCCGCTGATGAGAGCGCTGCTCGCGCCGGGATTGTTGCTGCAACGGCTCACCACCCGTGAGCCGGAACCCGCCATGCTGGAGGTGGGCATTGCCGCCCTGAAGCGCGTCCTGGCTGAGGAAGGCATGAAGGTGCCCGGCACTTTTTCTCAAGTGCCGGGCACCTAAGTACTTTATTCAACGCCAGGTGAAGGTCTTTGATGGGCTGCTCGGTCCCGCCGGTACGCCCTGCCAGGTCCCGTCCGGGCGAGTGCCCGTGCGCCGCATCACCGTCACGTCCCAACTGAAGAGGTGCGATTTAGCCTCCGAGGGAGGGTGCAGGTCGGCTGGCACGCGCCAGGCCGTGGCCCGGGTCCACACCTCGGTGGGTTGTACGTCCTCCCCGTGAACAATTCGCAGGCGCAACACGTACCACTCGTCCGCGGCCAGGATGCCCACGGAGGCCCAGTTGAGTAAGATGATCTCGTCCTCCTCGAACATCGTCCCATCCGGCGGAGCCAACAGGACGGGAGCGCCGTAGGGGGGCGTGGGAGTGGCGGTCGGGCCTGGCGTGGCGGTCGGCGTCGGCGTTGGGGTGGGCGTGCCCAGGGGGATCACTAGCTCCTGCTCCTCCTGGACGAGTGATGGGTCCTCGATTCCGTTCGCCTCCATGATGCGCTCGATGGGCACACCGTAGCGCTCGGCGATCCCGCTCAGAGTCTCGCCGGACTGCACTACATGGGTGATGGTGACGGGCAGGGCAACGGGCGTTACGGTTATCAGGCCGCCGCTGGGGATGATTAACACCTCGCCAGGGTGCAGGATGTACGACTCGGTGAGACCATTGGCGGCCAGGATGGCCTCCTCCGTAGTACCGTACAGGGCAGCGATGGAGTAGAAGCTCTCTCCGGAGCGGACGGTGTGGGTGATGGGCACGACAGGTGTGGGCGTGCTCGTGCTGGTCGGGGTGGCTCTCCGCGTCGCCGTGGCCGTGGGCGATGGCAGACCGGTGACGGCCAGAGTTGGCGTTGGCGGCACGGTCGCCGTGGGTTCCATTGGTGAGGTCTGCGAGCTGACGAGGGGCTGAAATAGCTTCCAGGCCACCAGCCCAACGACCAGCACGACGACCAACGTCACCGCCACGCGCAACACCACCGGATGAAGGAACCACCGGCGACGGGGAGGCGGGGCTAACGAGGCTCCACACATCATGCACTGCCGGGCCCGGCGGGCAACGGGCGCACCGCACTGTGGGCAAGTCCTCTCTGCCGCAGGCCCTGTTTCAACAGCCGGTTCCTCGGCAGCCGGAGCCGACTCCACAGATTCCTCCGCCTCCGCCGGCAAAGCCGCGCCACACATCAGACAGGTGGTAGCTCGTTCCGCGACCCGTGCGCCACAGCGGGGACAGTACCGCTTTGTGTCTTTTTGCTTTTTCCGCGTTATTTCCATAATGCTAAAGCTGCTCGTCGTCTTCAGGTGCCCGGCACTTGGCAAGTGCCGGGCACCTGATTATTTCTCGGAGATCAAATAAGTAGCCGAGCCTTTGGCGATCAGCCGGCCAGCTTCGTCGGTCACGTCGCCCTCGGCCAGGGCCAAGCGCGAGCCACGTTGCACTACCCACCCGGAACTCATCAGTCGCCCGTTCAGCTCACGCACCGAGGTCAGAAAATGAAGTTGCATCTCCACGGTGGTGATCCACTGCCCCTCCTCCACCACGCTCCACACAGCAAGCCCGGTCACCGAATCCACGAGCGAGAGTGGGACGCCGCCGTGGAGGGTGCCGTAGATATTGGCCAGGGCTGGACTTAAAGGCACGGCGATTTTGGCCCGTCCCTCGCCAAACTCAACGAGTTCAATCCCCCACTGGACAAAGAAGGGGATGCGAGTCATCACCGGCCGCAGTTGCTCAAGAGTGAAGTGCTCCCAGTTCACGCCGTGCCTCGTAGACCCAGCTCGTCGGCGATGCCTTTCATCGCCTCCAGCACCACGCCGATGTGCTCGCGAAGCTCCACTCCTAACTCAGCCGCTCCCTGCTCAATGTCCCCGCGATTGACCCCGGCGGCGAAGCTTTTGTCCTTCCACTTCTTGCGTACAGATTTGATCTTCACGTCGAAGATGCTTTTCGAGGGGCGAACCAGCGCCACGGCGACGATCAGGCCGGTCAGTTCGTCCACGGCAAAAAGCGTCTTCTCCATCAGCGAGTCGCGGGTAATGCCGGTGTAGGGAGCGTGGGAAAGCACAGCGCGGATGATTTCCTCGGGCCAGCCCCGCTGGCGCAGAATCTCCGCCCCGGCGAAGGGATGCTCCTCGGCGGTGGGATGCTGCTCGTAGTCGAAGTCGTGCACCAGCCCCACCACTCCCCATAACTCCTCGTCCTCGCCGAAACGACGGGCGTAAGCGCGCATGGCCGCCTCCACAGCCAGCGCGTGTTTGATTAGATTCGGGCTCTTGGTATACTCGTTCAGCAAAGCCCAGGCGTCCTCTCTCGTTGGTTGCATCGTCTCTCCTCCTGGCACGAAGAAAACTTCACATCGGCGTCCCATTATACTCCAAGCCCACGGATTTGTCCACCTAAACTACCCCGACAACGTTGCGTTG
>Ga0164310_10001203_pt1 | contig 14470 bp, 13 predicted proteins | sample GuaBasSedimGuay1_FD_121795 | JGI IMG/M metagenome (GOLD analysis project Ga0164310, IMG submission 121795) | Subseafloor sediment microbial communities from Guaymas Basin, Gulf of California, Mexico - Guay1, Core 4569-9, 0-3 cm | ecosystem: Environmental > Aquatic > Marine > Hydrothermal vents... | reverse complement strand
GATTTCTTTTCCATAAACTTGAAATATCCAGAGATAAGAAAAAAATAAACCATTGGATAAAAATCTATGATCATTGGTACAATAATGGAAAATATCACAGTGGAATAAAGACATATCCAGAAGAAAGATATTCAGGTGAATGTGATAATTCCTGGTATGAAAAACTTGTAAAAGCACTTAAATTAGACGATCTGTTATCAATTTAGCAAAGGGGTGACATATCTCTTTAAGTTACACAATATATCAATGTGTTGTTAAGGGGTAATGGAAACTGTTTTTAATAAAGAATTTATATTGGAAGTATTCATCGGAAGGTATAGAATGGCAAAACGTAGTAAAGAACAAGTTGAAAAGGATGAAAAAACGGTAATTATCAAACTACAGTCAAAAGCAAAGGAAAGTATAGATGATCTTGCGGAGGAATGTGGTTTTTCAGGTCCAAAATTAAGAAGGATTATTAACAATCTTGAAGAAAAAGGCATTATTTGGGGATATCATGCAGTTACTGATTTTGATAAAATTGGTTTAAGCGAATATGTATTACTTATTAAAAAGACAAATATACCATTAGATAAACTTGCAGAGAAAATAATAAATCGTGATATTGAAAAATTTGCTGAAAAAATGGATATTATTATCGGTTCAAGTAATTATTTACATGGTTTATATGATTGGATTTTATGTTTTGCAGCAGAAGATTTACGTCAAGCAAAAAAATTTGATAGTGAATTTCTAAAATATTTCAAAGAATATGTGCAAGAAACACAATTACTTGAAAATATCTTCCCTGTAAAAAGAAGCGGTATTGAAAATCCACGACTCAAAGATTTAAAAGATTTTATTTAATCATCATTTTTCAGTATGCATTGTACTTTTAAGTGAGGATTCTTTGCTAGATGATGAGGGTATATGATCTTGGATCATGTTTGTATAATATGGATATACTCTTTCAAAGATTTCAAGCTGACGCAGGATCTCACCAAATTCATCTTCTTTATGTTCGATATTTTTTATAATTCCTTCATCCATGTTCATTCTATTTGTAACTAATTCCTACTTATAATTATTGATTTTTTTAAGGTTTAGTATTTAACTGATTTTTTAAAAGACATGATTTACATTCAGAATGCATTGTAGGTTCACTACAAGTATTGCAAGTTTTCAGATTAGATGGTGGAAATCGAGAAGCAAGAACTTCTTTTATTGTATCATAACTTTTTAAGATGCTATGTCGAGTACCAGGGTTTTTTTCTTCAAGATCATAAACCATATCTTTGATATATCCTCTGGAAGCATCAAGGGAGTATGGGCATACAGCATCATGAACATCAAATCCGTTTAGTAATGCAAACAACGCGTTTTCTTTTTCAGGAATTGTTCGAAGTGGAATCATTCGAGGGATTAAACCGGGTTGAACCTTTGTATGTGGACCTAAACGAGCTAATTTTTCAATATCTGCATTAATAAAATTCATAAGAATTGATTGAGACATATCATCAAGATTATGTCCAGTTACAAGCCGATCTACATGAAATTTTTTTGCAGTAGTATTTAAACAGAATCTGCGAAATACGCCACAATAGCTACAAGCACCATATGTTTTAGGTTCAATTTGCATGATTTCATCCATTGTTTTACCAATGTGATCTTTAAATGATGCTATGACATGATCAATACCTAGGCTTTGACAGTGTTTCTTAGCAATTACAAGGCTTTCAGCTCGATATCCTTTTATTCCTTCATCGATACTTATTCCAATTAGTGTTATATTTTTTCTTTTATGGTATAGATCATACATTAACTGAAGAGCAACAACACTATCTTTTCCGCCAGAGATAGCGACTCCAATAGTGCTATTTGCATCAATAGTTCCTTGTTTACGTATCTCTTTTTTTACACGTTTTGTAACATATTGAATAAAATGATCTTTACAAAGATGTGTTCCATTGTAACGGATAAAGGTGATTGCAGGCTGTAAACATTTACTACAAAGAAGTGTCATATGAATGACCTGATGGAAGATAGGGATAAAAAATCTTTTGCCTCATATGTTCTCCTTGTTTAAGAAAAAAACAGTGGGAAAATTAATACAATAGAAGAAGATACCCTTTTTTCATACAATTTAAAATAAAAAATATAATTTTGGGGTAATGAACAATGACTATAACAATGAAGGGATATGGCTTCACAATTGAAGAACTCGTAAAAATAGCTAGATTAAACGAAAAAGTAAAACTTGATGATGGTGCATTAGAACGCATTATAAAATGCAGAGCTGTTGTTGAAAAGAAAATAAAAGCAAAAGAAATTATGTATGGGGTAAATACGGGTATTGGGGAGTTCTCAGAAATAGTATTAGATGATGATAAAATACAAGAGTTTCAGAAATATCTAGTTTATAATCATGCAGCAGGTATTGGTGATCCTGCACCTATTGAATACATTCGAGGTGCAATGGCTACTCGTATTAATGTGCATGCACATGGGCAATCAGGTATTAGACCTGAAATCACACAAACACTTGTTGAAATGTTAAATAAAGGAGTAACACCCTATGTTTGTTTAAAGGGGAGTGTTGGAGCCAGTGGGGATCTAGCGCCTATGTCACAAATTGCTCTTTTAATGATTGGGGAAGGTGAAGCATATTACAAAGGAAAACTTTACTCTGGAAAAGAGGCAATGGAAAAAGCAAAAATCCCAATTCCAGGATTACATGCACGTGATGGACTTGCAATCATTAATGGATGTAACGTACTTACTGCAATGAGTGCGTTGTTTTTATATGATGCAAATCATTTTTTGAAACAAGCTGAAATTGCTGCTGCTATGAGCCTTGAAGCATTAAAGGCAAACATGAAACCATATACACCAAAACTACATGAAGCAAGAGGATTTCCTGGGGCAATTCGTTGTGCAAAATCTATATGCAAACTTGTCAAAGGTGGAGATTTACAAAAAGAAACCATCAAATGTAAAGTACAAGATGCGTATAGTATGAGATCTACACCACAAGTTGTAGGTGCTGCTCATGATGCAATATATTGGGCAAAAAAACAAATTGAAATTGAGCTGAATGGGGTTTGTGATAACCCTGTATTTTTCCCTGACGAAGATCTACAGATATCTGGTGCTAACTTTCAAGGAAGCCCAGTTGGCCTTCCTATGGATATGGCAGGTATTGCAATTACTATGGTTTGTCTCATGAGTGAACGTCGTATGAATCGATTAAATAACCCTGCATTAAATGTTGGTTTACCTGCATTTTTAACGAAAGGAGCGGGAATGTTTTCAGGGTTAATGCTGAGTCAATATACGGCAGATCATCTCCTTGTTGAACAAAAATTGCTTTCAAGCCCATGTTCCATTCAGTCGATTCCTGCTGCTGCGGATCAAGAAGATTTTGTTTCAATGGCAATGAATACAGCAATAAAAAATGCTCAAATTCTTGATAATGCATATGGGGTTCTTGGTATTGAGTTTATGGCTGCTGCACAAGCACTTGATTTCAGAGAATATTCTTTTGGTAAAGGGGTAACTAAGGCAAAAAAGGTCATTAGAAAACATGTTGAGTTTCTTGATATTGATCGCCCATTGTATCCAGATCATACAAAAATGAAGGAAGTAGTAAAATCATGTGAAATTCTTGAAAACGTTGAAAAAGAAATTGGTTCATTAGAATAATGAGGATATGATCTCAAATGGAGTATACATTATTTTTGTAGTGTATCAACATGTATTTCAAATGCGATGGTAGGATGTTCTAATTCAAAATTAAGAATGGTTTTTGGATATAACTCTCCAAAATAACCGATTTCTTTATCATCTTTTTTTACTGATGCACAGCGCCCTTGAACAAATGCAGGGTGTCTCTTTTCAACAATTTCATATGATGAAATCCCTATTTCCCTCATTACACCTTCAACTAATGATTTACATTCTGTGAAATGTGCTTTTGCACTGGTTTTAACTGCTCCTAAATGAAACTTATTTTTAAATTCTTCATTTACAACAATTCCAAGCTCAAAGATTTGCTGTGGTAGATGATGGTGTTTATTTTCATTTAGAATTTTAAGAAGAGAGGGGAGTAGACTTGTTCGTATACTTGTATAATCTTCTGTTATGGGATTGAGAAGTTCAACACGTGTTTCTTTGTCCATACCAAGTTTTTCAAATTCATCTTTCTCGTTAGATATAGTAAATGTTGTCACTTCATTAAATCCAAAACCAATCATAATTGTTCGAAGATTATCTCTAATTGACTGATTTGGTAATTGTTTTCCAAAAGTGAATACTTCTGGTAAGGTTTTTTTGAAATTGTCATAACCATATCCAATTGCTACATCTTCAACTAAATCAATTTCATGAAGAATGTCAGGTCGCCATGCAGGTATGAAAACCGTAAGTTTCCCTGGTTCTTTTTCTTCTACATCATAGCCCATCTTTTCAAGAGTCTTTTTAACTTGATTACTATCAAAGTTTGTCCCTAGTATTTTATTGACATATTCTATTGAAAGTGGTTTATGGGAGGGTGATAGATCTGGTGAAACAATTTTTTCAGCATCATTAATGATGGTCGTTGAAAAAATGGCTCCTCCTCTTTCAGCAAGGGCAGTTGTCACAATATTCAGTGCAATTTTCACAGCTTTAAGACTAGTTCCTGTTACATCGATGAATAAATCCGTAGTAAAAGGCGTAACTTCGGTTAATGTTCCATTAATGATTGGTGGAAATGATAACACGTTATCGTATGTATCAGTTATCAGCGGATACAATGTCGTATCTTCTAGTAAATGAGCATATGCAACACCTTTTTCATGATGTTCTAAAATATCTTTTAAGGTCATTGATTCAACTTTTCCAAGTGGAACAAACTGGACAGATTGAGGATCCACTGCTTTATATGTGAAAGGCCCTTGAACTGGTTCAAAATTATGAACTCCAATAGCTACTTTTTTTCTATTTCTTCCTACTCCAAAATGAAGTTTTTCTTGCAGGTCCATAAGTGAGGTTATAAGTTCATCAGACATTGTCACATTTTTAACAAGTGCACAACGTACAATTGGTCTAATATCTTTTACAGATGCATCAACTTTAACTATGATGTCTGATGGTTGAACGGGGTATGATGTAATACCTGTTTTTATGTCAAAAAACGCTCGTGATGCTCGGACAATGCCTTCAACAGAAAAAAGATCTGGTCTATCTGGAAAAAATTCAATACTAATTGCATCATCTTCAACCTTATCTAAATCTGCACCAATCATAGGAAGTCTTTTAATAAGTTCCTCTTTTGAGATATCTTGCTGAAAAAGTTGCTTAAAATCTTGATAATCAAATGTTATAACTGGCATAATGTCAAGATGAAATAACATGGTAGTATATTTGATTTTGGTGAGATATTTCTCCAAAATATCGAAATATTCATGTAATGGAATGAAAATATCGAAATGACACTTTCTTTATCGTATGTTGTATACAATGGATTGTGGATATGGTTTGTTGATCTAGAATGTATCGATTGGTTTTATTTGATATGGATGGCACATTGCTTCAAGGAAGAACAATTTTTCATCTTGCAGAAAAAAAGGGATTCAAAAAAGAGCTAAAGGGTTTTATAAATTCTTCTTTACAACCATACGAAAAAACAATTGAAATTGCTAAGTTATTAAAAGGAATCTCAAAAGATGAGTTACTTTCACTCTTTCATGAAATTCCATTTCGTCCCCATGTCAATGAACTGATTTCAACATTAAAAAAACATGGTTTCATTATTGCATTAGCAACAGATAGTTATGACATTGTAGCAAATGCTGTGAAGGGTCGATTGAGTTTAGATTATTCGTTTGCCAATAATCTTATATTCAATGATACTATTTGTACAGGGGAAGTTAAGATTCATAATACTGAATATGTGGCGGATGAAATTACAAGTGAGTTTTATTCTATCTCAAAATCCTGTGTACTGGAGCAGCTATGCATTAGCCATAAAATCTCTTTGCAAGAGAGTATTGCAGTTGGTGATGGGATGGTTGATTGTGGAATGTTAAAAAAAGCAGGTCTTGGTATAGCCGTGTATGCTTCTAAAGAAGTAAATAGATGTGCAAATATTTCAACAAATAACTTGATGGATATATTAAGCTATGTTAATGGGCGATAATAAATGGATTTGAAACAAGAACGAATTACTACATTACATGAGTTCAATGTTAATAAAAAAATCTTGTTTAAAACTGTTAGTGAATGTACCGCTGAACGTCCAGCATCATTGGTACTGCCAATGTTATATCGAGAGATTACTAATGATGCATTAGGTAATATAAAAAAAGGATTGAATAAGTGCACATATCTTAATGAAATCGTAATTCCTTTATCTGCTAAAAATGAAAAGGAATTCACTCATGTAAAGAATTTTTTCTCCGATTTAAAGATTCCTCATCTTATCATGTGGTGTAATGGGCCAAAAATTGAATATTTACTGAAAGATTTACAAGGGGATGGAATTGATCTTTTAAAGTATCAAGGTAAGGGGAGGGATGTATGGCTTGCGTTAGGGATTGCTACTTTAAATTCCTATGTTGTTGCATTGCATGATGCAGATATTGTGCTATATGATGAAACAATTCCTACAAAACTTCTTTATCCACTAGTAGAACCAGAATTAGATTACAAATTCAATAAAGGATATTATGCAAGAGTCAACACAAAAGAAGGTATCATGTATGGTCGAGTTGTACGTTTATTTTTAAATCCGTTACTTGAGGCGCTCATGGAAAAACAAGATAAACCATTACATTTTGCCCAATTTCTTTTTTCATTTCGTTATCCTTTATCGGGTGAATTTGCGTTAACCAGTGATCTTGCAAGAGATGTTGATATCCCGGGGAACTGGGGTCTTGAAATTGGAATCATGGCTGAGATGTTTAGAAATGTTATCTCAAAAAGAATTTGCCAGACTGATCTTGGGTTTTATGATCATAAACATCAAAAAATTGGGAATGAAAGTCAAGGTCTCATTAAGATGTCTGGGGATATACTGGAAACGTTACTTCGAGTTATCATTGAAGTGGATCACATTGAAGTATCAAAAGATTTCCTTATGTCTCTTCAAATACTATATCAAAGATATGCACAGGATACCATTCGTAAATATCATACGGATGCTCATTTCAATAATCTTAAATATGATCGCCATATGGAAGAGCAAATGGTTGAAGAGTTCAGTAAACAACTCATGATTTCAGGTAATCATTATTTGAGACATCCTGTTGGAACACGTATACCTGATTGGCTCCGAACGATTGCAGCTAGGAAAAAGATAAGGGAACAATTATTAGACATTGTAATCATTGATAATGAAAAATAAATGAAATATTTAAGGGAAAGGTGGGAAAGACAAAATGAATCAAGAATGGAATAAAGGATTAAGCTTAGACTCTGCAGTATTAGAAAAAACCAAGAAAATGAAGCCCATTGATCTGATGGTTGGGGTTCTCTGTAAAGATGTTGAGACAACTGTGTTGAATGTTTTAAATGTCATCAATGAAGGCCTATATAGAAATTTTCCTGAGTATAACATGGCAATTGTGATATCAAAAGCAGATTCTGCAGATAGTACTGATGATGCTATTAGTCTTTTTCAGCCCTATAAGAATATTCATTGTATTGTGGCAAATGATATTACAAATGGTGGAAAAGGCGCAGGAGTGATGACTATTTTTGAAATCGCCCATGAAGTGGAAGCAAAATGTGTGGTACTTATGGATGGAGATCTTCTCAGTATTAAACCTGGTTGGATTCAAACAATTGCAAACCCTGTGGTTTATGGACGGGCAGATCTTACGGTTCCTTATTATATCCGGGATAAAAATGATGGTGTTATTACAAATAACTTGGTTTATCCATTTACACGAACCTTATATGGGATTGATATTCGTCAACCAATTGCAGGAGAATTTGCGTTATCAAGAAACCTTTATGAAGCTTTAAGAGAACATCCTTTATTTCCACCTGATTTTGGAATTGATATATTTATTGTTACTAGTGCAGCAGCCGAAGGATTCTATGTTAAAGAAGGATTATTTTCCCTTAAAATACATGAATCAACAACACACTATTTAGAACCCGAGAAATTTCTTATCCCTATGTTTCGAAAGGTTACACGAAGCATGTTTGAACTTGCACGATATTATCAAGATTATTGGTCAAAAAGACCTAGCCGTTGGGCATCAAAGTATCATAGAGTAAGTTTCAGTCAGAAACCAATACCTGTTCAAATTAATATTGATGATATGGATAGGTCATTTCGGAATGATTATGTTTCTGTAAAGGAAAGTATGCATAATTTTATTCCTTCTGAGATTGCATATGAAATTGATGGTATTGTCAATAATGACAATGATTTTAATGCAGAACTATGGGCAAAAATCGTATTTCATTATGCCTCTGCATATAAAAATTCACATGATGAATCAAAGATTTACACCTTGCTTGATTCCTTAAAGACGTTATGGATTGGTCGATTTGTCAGTTACGCTCGTCAAGTGGAACAAATGGATGTTAATGAATCAGAAAAGATAATTCAGGCACAAGCAGAAATATTTGAAAAAGAATTTGAATATTTAAAAAATATTTATTAAAAAATATGATGTGAATATATCATAACACTTCAAAAATACAATTTAAGAAATGATACTATGAAAATATTTGCAGTTGCTGACATACATGGGGCTCAATACCGAGTAAATGAAATAAGAAATGTAATTGAAAAACACAATCCAGATATTATATGTGTCTGTGGAGATATCACTCAGTTTGGACCTGGGGAAGTTGCTACGTTACTCCTTGATCAATTACCTGGAAAAGTTATTGTAGTTCCTGGAAATATCGATACTTCTGATGTTATAGATGGAATAAAAAAGAGTCATGCGGATAATGTTCAACAGAATAGATTTGAGTTCAAAGGTGTGTCATTTCTTGGTTTAAATGGGGTATCAGATAATGAGACCTTTTCATTTTATTCCAACCCTGTAAATAGGGCTGTTTTTAAACATATTGATGTATTGATGACACATGTTCCTCCATATGGTTTTCAGGATAATATTTTTCTTGGAAAACATGGTGGAAGTAAGATTCTATATGAAATAATGCAGGAAATAAAACCACGTCTTGTTCTATGTGGACATATCCATGAAAATCCAGGTTATGCAAAAACAAAAGACACTGTTATTGTTAATTGTAGCATGGGTAAAAGAGGAAAAGGCGCAATTGTTCATCTTGAAGAGGATATATCTGTTGAAATGATCAATTGAATAATAAAGATTTCACTTTTTTTCTTTAAATTGTTTCTGTATCTTTTTCCAGCTATCTCTAAGGGTTACTGTTCGATTAATTATGATTTGATTATTTGTTGTATCTGGATCAATACAAAAATACCCAAGACGTTCAAATTGAAAACGATCAAAAGCTTTAAGATTTGAAATATTCGGTTCAACTTTACAATCTTTTAACACTTTATGAGAATCTGGGTTAAGTAAATCTTTGAAATCATAGAAATCATGTCCTGTTGGGTCTTCTTCTGTGAATAACCGATCATATAAATGGATTTCAGCATCAATGGATTGATCAGCAGAAACCCAATGGATTGTTGATTTCACTTTTCGATTATCTGGTGCGTAACCACCCTTTGTCTCAGGATCATATGTACAATGAAGAGTAACAACTTTATCATTTTCTTTAACAATATCTGTACATGTAATAAAATAACCATAGCGAAGACGAACTTCCCTGCCAATGGAAAGTCGATAGAATTTTTTATAGGGCTCCTCCATGAAATCAGTTTGTTCAACATATATCTCTTTTGAAAAAGGAATATTTCGTTTCCCTGCTGATTCATCTTCTGGGTTGTTTATTGCTTCTAACTCTTCAACTTGACCCTCAGGGTAGTTATCAATGACGACTTTCAAGGGTCTAAGAACTCCCATGAAACGTAAAGCAGTCTTGTTTAAATCATCTCTAACGCTATGTTCTAAAAAACCGTAATCAATAAGGCTATTAGCCTTTGCAATACCAATTTTCTTACAGAAATTTTGAATTGATGATGGTGAAAAGCCTCTACGACGCATTCCACTAATCGTTGGAAGTCTTGGATCATCCCAACCATTCACATGTTTTTCATCCACAAGCTCTTTAAGCATCCGTTTACTCATTACAGTATAAGATAAATTTAATCGTGCAAACTCAATTTGTTGAGGTCGATAAACATCTAGTTGTTCAAGAAACCAATCGTATAGAGGGCGATGGTTTTCAAACTCAAGAGTACAAATCGAATGAGTTATTTTCTCAATTGAATCTTCAAGACCATGTGCCCAATCATATGTGGGATAGATACACCATGTATCACCTGTTCGATGATGTGATGCATGAAGAATGCGGTATATGATCGGGTCACGCATGTTGATGTTTGGATGTGTCATATCGATTTTTGCACGCAATACCTTTTCTCCATCCTTAAATATTCCTTGTTTCATTTGTTCAAATAAAGAAAGATTTTCCTCAATACTTCTATTTCGAAAGGGGCTTTCATTTCCAGCTTCTGTAAATGTGCCTCTATTGCGGCTAATATCTTCAGGTGTTTGGTCGTCAACATATGCTTTTCCTTTTTTGATTAGGTCAATTGCATACTCATACATTTGATTAAAATAATCTGATGCAAAATATAGTCGATCGTTCCAATCAAATCCAAGCCAACGAATATTGTCTTTTATAGATTCAACATATTCTGTTTCCTCTTTTGAGGGATTTGTATCATCAAAACGAAGGTTACATAGGCCATTATATTGATCTGCGATTCCAAAATTCAAACAGATAGATTTTGCATGACCAATGTGTAGGTATCCGTTTGGTTCAGGGGGAAAACGGGTATGCACTCGCCCATTGTATTTATTTGTTTTTATATCATTATTGATAATTTCTCTGATGAAATCATTTTGTTTTTCAATATTGTCCATTCATTCCCACCTAATGTCAATTTATAATTCTAATTTTAATGGGTATAATAAATATATTACATACTTTATCGTAGTAATAATGATTATACACATAAGGTTTTTGTTGGATCTAATAAGAATTGAGTACCATAAACATTATTAAATAAGGATTAAATGTATATTATATTAAATAGGGGAAAAAAATGAATTATAAAATAAAGAAAAAAATATTAATTATTTTTTTAATTTTTAGTTTTATTTCTATTAATGTAACAAGTTTTGCTGATGATAATTCAATAAATGATGGTATGAATGAAATAAGGGATAATTTTGATGATACTTCTCGCAGTACTCATAAAACTCTTGTAGAAATAGCTACATCACAAGGCTGTTCTGGTTGTAGTGATTGGAACACAATAATGTATAATGAATATTCTAATGGAATTTATAACTTTGATTATGTTGAAATGATTGTTTATGATTTTTCATGGGATATTTTGAATAACGTTACAAATGTATGGAAGAATATGTTTAATATTTCAATTTATCCAACATCAGTTTTTGATGGCGGGCATATAATGCATTCTGGTAGCAATCCAGAATATTTGCCGAATTATTTAGAGAGTTGTCAAAATAGAACAGTTATTGATATTAATGCTAGTATTGATGTAATATGGTACCATCCTTCAACTTTAGAAATTTCAATTAGTATAACAAACAATGAACCATTTTTGTTAAATGGAAGTATAAGATCACATATTACTGAAATTCTTTCACGTTATTATACAACACAAGGACATAAGTATCATAATGGATTTCTTGACTTTGCATTCAATAAGGATATTATAATTCCGCCATATGAAACATACAATGATACTGTGATATGGGATGCAAACCTTCACAAGGATGCTCATGGAGATTCGTTTGGAGATATAACTCAGGATAATATTAAGGTGTATCTAGGTGTTTTTGATAAAAATGGATTATGTGAAGAACTTGTAACAACAACGCCAGTTAATGCAACTCAATATATTGATATAAATCAATCTTTTTTTAGTCGGGGATTTCCTATTCGTCATGCAGTTGATGGTAATTGGGCAGCTGGACAAAATTTTTTACCAACTAATAATACTTTTTCAAGCGCTGAGATTTATTTAAGAAGATTTGGAACGCCTGAATTTAACTTGACTGCTGAACTTCGTGAAAATTCAGTAAATGGATATCTATTAGATACTTTAGTATTTCAGCCTAATGAAATATCAAGCACATGGGAATGGTTAACACTTGAATTTTTGGATATTAATGTTTCATCAGAGGTGGAGTACTTTATTGTTATACCACCAGCACCTTCAAATGTTAATACCTCGTTTGGTTATGAATGGGGATATGCATTTGGAAATCCTTATGATGATGGAGCGTTTTGGTTCACCCGAGATGGTGGTGATTTATGGCGAGATCTTCCAAGTATGTATGAGTTTACTTTTAGAACATATCGATACTGAAATCTTTTTACTTTTGATTCTTTCATAAATAATTAAAGGAAAAAAAGTACAGCCCCGGCCAGATTTGAACTGGCGTCTAGAGATCCAGAGTCTCTGATGCTAACCGCTACACTACAGGGCCATGTTTATATAAATGCTTGTTTCGTATCATTGCGCTTTCTCTTTAATAGGTTTAGTTTCAATTTTGGTTGGATTTGTCTGTTGAATTGCATTTGCCATGTGAATGGTCTGGGTTGGAAATGCCATTTCAATTCCTTCTTTTTCAAAAGCCTCAACAATTTTAACGTTTATTTCCTGTTGAACATCCATGTATATTGCATAGTCTCTATTGGCAATATAATAAATTGCTTCGAAGTTGAGGCTGAATTCACCAAATTCTTTAAAATGAATCCTATCAGGCGTGTTAAGTTTATTTTCATCAATAATTTTTCGTACTATGTCTGGTATTTTTTTGAGTTTTTCTGATGGTGTACTATATATTACACCAAAATTGAAACCAACTCTTCGTTTCTGCATTTTTTTGAAATTTCGAACATTTGATGTTGTTAATACGGAGTTTGCCATAACCAATTCTTCTCCTTGAAGTAATTGCACTCTTGTGGATTTCATTCCAATTTTTTTTACTGTTCCGGAGTATTCGCCGACAATGATAAAATCTCCTATTTCAAATGGTCTGTCAAAATATATTGAAAAAGCACTAAAGGCATCACCTAGAACACTTTGAAGTGCAAAAGCAATAGCAATACCACCAACACCAAGACCTACAACAATACCCGATAAATCAATATCAAGGACATAGAGGATAATGATAAATGTGAAAAGATAAATAGTTCCATTAATAACTCTTTTCAGAACAAAAATGATATGTTCACTCATTGATTCTGATTCTCGTTCTGAATACCATACAGTAAATACATTAACAATTCTTGTAATAATGAATGTGATAAGTGATATTTCTGCGACTATAAAAAAAATCTGCATTAAATCTGAGTAATTATTCAATGGTGATAGTATTTCAAGTCCTGAATATGTTCCTATGAGGAGAACAAAAAAATAAATTGGTTTTTTTATGTTTTTTAGTATTTCATCATCTAATTTTGTCTTTGTTTTTGCTGCCCATCTAGTGACATATTGCTCAATGATTTTATAGACAATCCAACCAAGAATAATAAAAATTATTATCGTTCCAATTGATGCAGTGACTTCTAGGATCAATTGATCTACTGTGAGATTTAATGATGCGCATAAATATTTGAGGAGATCTAGAATATTTGTTCCAATGTGCATAGTTATCAACTGCCCTGAAAAAGTTAATTATACTTTAAGTTTTAGGAATAATGATTAATATATTTGCTATAAATATAATTTGTATTGTTTATATGTGGTCATTTTTTCGATATTGATCTGTTTAAATTCAAGCAGTTATTTCAAATATTATATTTCAAATTGCAGATAAATATGGAAATAACTTATAAGAATAAGGATGTAAAATGTGATCCAAATTGGAAAATTCCATCGTCTAATATCATAACCATCCATGGGTTTGAATGGAAAAAGATCAATAAAGAGATTCAGTATTGTAATTATCAAAAACATTTGAATAAATATTGAAGGATAGAATATATTAAACAAATATCCAAATATTGCTAGAATAAAAAGCAATATTGAGACAATGAAAGATACACGACCACATTTTTTTATATTGTCTTCATTGCTGTAGTTTTGATTTGCTGTAAGTGAAAAGGTATTTCCAATAAATGTTGAAACAATCATCATTAATGAACCTAATGGCCATATAGCAAATTCAGAACAAAGATTATGTTTTTTACAAAGATATTTCCGTAATGTTTCGCTAGATAAAATAACAATTGGATCAAGATACCAGTTGATATCTGATTTCATTATTACTGAAAATCCCCATGCGGGTGAATCACCATTTCTAAAAGAAGCAATTGAACGAGTATCCGCACTCTACGACAATAT
>Ga0164310_10001202_pt1 | contig 14479 bp, 13 predicted proteins | sample GuaBasSedimGuay1_FD_121795 | JGI IMG/M metagenome (GOLD analysis project Ga0164310, IMG submission 121795) | Subseafloor sediment microbial communities from Guaymas Basin, Gulf of California, Mexico - Guay1, Core 4569-9, 0-3 cm | ecosystem: Environmental > Aquatic > Marine > Hydrothermal vents... | reverse complement strand
ATTCTGAAAATTCCAAGCTGAGGATTCCATTTAATAACTCCTCTAAGAACGAGCCTCTTCAACTCAGCCTCAACATGATAAGGTGAAACCCCAGCAAAATAGAAATCCTTCTTCTTCAAAACAGCAAACTTCCTATTCAAACCATAAGAAAACCTAATAATGAAAAGCAAAATCTTCAACTGCCTCTTCGTAAAATTCGAGGTTAAAATCTTATCCAATATTCTGTTTTCAATTTTTGTATAAGCCATAATTAGAGAAGAAACTGTTTAAAATGAAAATAGATCGTCAAGGCTGACTCCTAAAGCCTTCGCAATCTTCTTTGCCAAATAAACACTAGGCTTCCTTATTCCCCTTTCAATTTCAGACAATTCAGATTGGAAAATGCCAACTAATTTAGCCAAATCAGTCTGCCTTAATCCCCTCTTTTTCCTAAACTCTCTAATTCTATTTTTAAACTCGACCTTTAGCATGTTTTGACCGTAAAACTACGATATTCTTAGTTCCATTTTAATCGTACAAAAACGATTGTCAAGACCTGAACTGTGGAAAGAATCGATATTCAGCTCTATTGCTTGATTACTTGAACTTTTAGCCTTAAAATTAAAAAAGCTCCTCAAAAGAAGTGATATTAATGGAGAACTCACTATTGTTGGCTTTTTTGCTTAACAAATTGGACAAAGTAGTTTTCAATAATAACATCGCGAAGATAAAATTTGTCATAGGAAAAAGAAAACCAAAAGAAAATTATGTGAGCTATCAGCCAAAAGGCGACTGTTACAAAATTGTAACAGAGATGGAGAAAAAAGCTCTGGAAACAGTTAAGATGTATAGACATTTCCCCTTTGAAACCTTAAAAGAAAGCAGTCAGTTAAAAGAATGGTACAGATTCCCCCAATTCACCACCGAAGAATTTTTGCTTTTTCTTGCAGTGCACGAAGTCAGGCATCGTGTCCAACATCGCTTCCCAATAAAGTTTGTTTTACCAGACGCGTTAAACGCAGTTGACCCTTATTTGAAAGGAGTACTCTTCTTTGAAAAAATATGTTTTTCAATAGAACCTCCTAAAATCGAATATACAGATAAGGAATTCGATGCTAGGGTAATTTCGTGGTTGGCAATCAGACTGTGGAAAGAAAGAAAAAGCATTTCTGAGTTAGGGTTCCTACTTAAGCAAGATGCTAAATCCCTATTGAGAAAAGTTCATTTTACAATAAGTACGTAGATAAACATCATAGGGGATATTCCCCTTTTTTAAATTTCGGATTATGATTGGAGAATATTTCTGATAATATAGGTAACGTTAATCCCTTTTGCTTCTGATATTTTCCTTCATATGGCGAATTACTTGGAGTAAGTAGTTTGTGAAATATTATATGGATTATTCTTTGTCCGCTATATAATCTTACGGGAAAGCTGCTTCCGGTAATTTCGATTGTTAGTTGCCCCTCAAAACCAGCGTCCACAATTGTTGGCGGTATAGAAAGACCAATTCTGGCAAATGTTGAGCGTAATTGACAAAACCCTACAATATCTTCAGGGAGTTTAAGATATTCCAAGGTATGGCATAATATACGCTCGTTAGGAAGAATGATAAAGGAGTTATGAAAACGTTCTATCTTATACCACTCATGGGTATTTTCATTTTTACTATCGAACACCTTATTTGTTGAAGAAAAGGTTACAAATCTAGCTATAGTGTTTCCAATTCGCAAATCTACTCCATTTCCTTTAACATACTCACGCTTAAAAGGGCTGATTATCATTTTCTTATCTTTAATGTAACGTAAAATATCTACATCACTTAAAGCCAAACTTAATCCCTCCAATTTGTTTAATTTTTTGCGATGATATGAGATGCTCTGGGATATTTGTCCAACTTAAGAGTGTCCGCTTCCAAGGTTCACATTCGGCGTCAAAGATTATTGTTTTCTCTCTGCCTCGAATAGTCAAATCAATTTTTTTTTGCGTTTTTTTATCTTTTGCAACGTATTTCACAATTTCATTCCAAGTTTTTATGTAAATTTTTCGGCGCCAGTAGTAAGAGAGATTTTTTCTAAGCTCATCGCTTAGTTTAGAATCAATACGGTAGTTCTTGAAATTAACCTCGGATTTTGATTTATTCCCTTTGTACCGCCAAAATGTAATCATTCTGTTTCTTATTAACGATAAATCTTCAATCAATCTTTTAACAACCGGATAGATTGAAACTCTTGTGTCATATACGAATTTTTTCAAGAAGGGTATTATATCTCCATCATCTTCAAACTCTTCATAGAATTTTCGTTTTACGCTTTCTGCTGGTAATAACATCTTTCTAGCAATTTCATTGCATAGGTGTTCTGGCGGGCGTGTTACCAACTTAGGAGTAACACCTGTGCAATCATAAAATAATACATGTGCTAACTCGTGGCAAATTGTAAATCTTACTCTTCCAACAGGAGAAAAAATCCTACCCTCATTCGTATGAGGGTTTACTCCATATCTAAGTATAAACCCCCCTTTTACGGGTATCAGAATACCTTCATTGACATGTCGGTAAACATGTTTATCTTGATCTACGAGCTTGATTTTAACTTTTTTCAGCTGCTCAATAACGGTTATAAGTATTCTTTCATCAATAGGAAAATCTATGTTTCCGACAATCTTCTTATATCGAATGTGGATTTCATCAATCCATTTATCAACTGACATTTACCATACTAACCACGTAAAATTTTATTCTAGTTTCATCTGCGCCTCTGCTGCAATTCTAAGTATTTGATCGAGATTTCTATCTATAAAATCGATATTTACTTCTTCTTTAGAATCTCTCCTACTTGCTTTAATAACTAAGGGCACTCTTTTTAAAACCTGTTCTCTGTCCACTATTCCCATCTGAGTCATTTTCTCTGAAATTTTCTTGCTTAATTTGTATTCTTTACTTAACTCAAGAAATGATATATCGAAAATTGCTGAATGCCCAAGTTTATCGTTAAGTATTTTCTTTATTTCATAGCCGTAAATAGGAATGATGTCTGGGTCTATAAAAACATACAATTTCCATAAGTCTATATACTGCATTTCTACATTTCTTACTTTTTGAGCGGTGCTTTCTCCTTTCCTTTTCAAGAAATCAAGAACCTTGTCGCTATTTAATGGTGCAACAATGGGTTTTAACGAGTATTCTTTGTCTGTTTCTTCTATTTCTTCATATATAACAAGGGTTTCAGCTTCCTTCAGAGTCCCCTTTTTCTTAGGGCAGAAAATGATAATACTACCAGGTAGTAATCCAAATTTTTTTTCTATTTCCATTTCGAATTTCCGACGCTCCTCCGGGTTGCTATATTTCTCTGCGAGGTTTATTCCCATGGGAGATCTATCTTGAGAAATCACATGAAAACGCTTATGCAATCTTCTACACCTTAAACATCTTAAAAGTTTCTCAGCACCTTCAACATCTTCTTTTTTGACGTTTTCTATTTTTCCCTTTTTGATATCTTTTATTCTATTTTTCAAGATTCTAAAGAAGCCCTCGTCACCCACTTCATATAACTCATCAGATTCCTTAAGACCGATAAGCTGAACAATTTTACCCAACATTGCGCTAGCACTAAGTTTTGCGTGATGGTAGGTGACTTGTTCTGTAAGATCGTACCTTACATTTAGAATTCTAATTATCGTTGAAAAGGCGTCTTGTCTCCATTCACCATTTTTGGTTAGCCTAATTGCTAATCTATTTCTGCCGACATCATCTTCTATAATTTCGAAATAATCGAATAATCTATACCAACCCCCGGGCTTTGTTTCTATTCCAGTAAATTCCGGGTCTCGAAGAATATAACTCAGAAGATCTGCTGAGATGGTATTCCCGACTATATCGGCTATATAATACCTCTCAGCTTCCAATAAACATATTTCAACGCCTTTCTTTGCATACTCTTGCCGAATTTCTTTTACAACCTTCTCATATATCTCGTCAGAGGGCGTTCCAACAGTTTTCTCTGCTTTTATTCTCTCTTCAATTTCATCATGAACAGCAATCGTCCATAAAACTTTTTTAATATCCTTAAGCAGAACCATACACTTCTTAAACGCTTCATCAAATGCTTCGTTACTTCTGAAACTAAAAACTCTGTATGCAGCCAAAGCATGTAAAGATCGAATATTCTTAAGCTCTTCTTTCATTTTGTCTATCATGATGTTAATTCTTTTACTTTTATCTCCTCTAGAAAAAAGATTATTTTCATCCTCTAGAGTGTGAGCGAAAGGAATATGCATTATGTCATGAATGAGAGCTGCTCCCCTAATAGTTGAAGAGTCCTCTTCTAACCTCTCCAAAATCCTTTTTTTCTTTTCATCATTTGCTATTTGAGCATATTTTTCCTTGAGTCTGTCAATAAACATTTGTGCTTTATCAAGACAGTCTAGACAGTGTGACGCTCGAGTGTGCAATGCAAAAGGGTATACAAGGTATGCTAAGCCTAGTTGCTTTATATAATTTAGTCTCTGAAAAGTCTCATTATTTATAAGAAGTAATTCATGAAGTGCTATCTTGATATCCTTATTAGGGACTCGAAAGTTTTTCCTTTTTTGTATTGTAGGTTTCATTTGATCACACCATAACTACTTAGCATCAATTAAGGATAAATTTTTCTTCAAGGTTTTCGATCTTTCCGAACGTTCAAATATTGACAGTTTCCTTAGAACGTATTAATATCAGTTATAGGCGATATGAATTTTGGGCAAAAATTGAGGAAATTAAGGATGCAGAAGGGTTTGACTCAGCAGCAGTTGGCTGAAAGGCTTGGCTATAAGACGAATAGCTACATTTCTGATGTTGAGAGCGGACATTTTATTCCTTCTAGAGAAAAACTGAAAAAGATTGCAAAGGCTTTAGGGATTCCGTTTAGGGTTTTGGATGATATGCTCTTGGAATCTAGGCTTGAAGCTTTAGGCATTAAGGAGCCTGAACTAATAAGCTTGTTTAAGGATGTTCCAAACTTGCCTAAGAAAGATAAAAGGGCTATAATTGATGCCTATTTGAAAATTAAGGAAAGAAAACGAAAGAGAAAATCAAAATCATGAAGCACATAATTGAGAAAGCAAATGAAATTAGGGAAAAATATGGAATAGACGATCTTGAGCTTTTGGCTTCTAAACTTGAAGCAGAAGTTGTTGAATTGCCTTTGGGTAAAATAATTAAGGAGATGTACATTAAGGATGAAGGCGTCATCATTATAGATCCAAAATTACATCCATACAAGAAAAGACATTTAATCGCTCACGGGCTAGCCCATCACCTATTCCATAGAAAAAGCAGAGTAAACTACTTCATAGAAGATAGGAACGATTACCTAAACAATTGGCTGTTAAGAGAACATGAGAAAGAAGCAGAAGTCTTCGCAGCCTACCTACTCATTCCAGAAGATAAGCTGAATGCAATATTGCAACAAGAATGGGTTAAAGAATCTCCAAATCCAATCCCGGCACTAGCAGAGGAATTCCGCGTGTCGCCACATTTTATGAGAAAAAGACTTGAATTTAAGAAATTTTCGCTCTTATGGAAAAGGTAAAAATAAAAGAATAGTAGCTAAAATAGGTGATGAATACTAAAGTAAAAGATACTGGCGGAAAGGATTTAGCTTCACAAGAGAAGATAATCTTTCTGTCAGACGAGCCTATAGCACATGCAACAGAAGATAAGCTAAATCTTTCTTCATATGTTGATACTATACAAAGAATACTTTTAACAAGTAAACCCCCTCTGAATATTGGCCTTTTTGGTAGATGGGGAGTTGGGAAAACCTCGATTTTGAATTTATTAAAGGAGAGAGTGAGGAATAATAGTCTGTTGAAAAAGAAATTTGACTTTTTTTATTTAGACGCTTGGAAATTATCGAAGGGATCACTAAGGCAGCAGCTTTTGATAGATCTTAATGCGCATTTTGGGAGAAGAGCATTTACAGAGGAGGAAATAGAGGACAGATTATATAACATAAAGGAAGTTGAGGTTGAAGAAAAAGCAGAGAAGAATTTTCTCAAAGGGCTTTGGAACGCTTTGGCACAACATAGGGTTTACCTCCTTCTCTTTTTTATAATTCTATTATGTGGAATTCTTCTCAGATCCTATGTTGATATAAGCATATTCAATTTGATTGTCACTTCCATTCTAATACCCATGTTTTTGGCCACAATTGAAAAGTTAGATTCAGCGACCAGAGCCGTTAAGAGAAGCGCTAAAAGGATCATCCCGAGAGTAGAGCATCCTCACCAGTTTGAAAGGATGTTCAAAAGGATCTTAAAGGAACGGGGAAGTAAAACACTGATCATTGCGATAGATAATCTCGATAGATGCGAAGATGAAGTAGTCGTTGAAATGCTTGGAACAATTAAAAATTTCATGAATATTCCAGGATGCGTTTTCATCTTGGCTTGTGATGATGAAGCAATAGAAAGACACCTTTGTTCAAAGAAGGGTTTTGAGGAAAAAGATGCCAGAGAGTTTCTAAGAAAGTTCTTTCAGGCTACTATCCGAATACGGCCTTTTTTGGATGAAGATTTAGAAAAGTTTATGGATGAAATAATGAGAAAGTTACCTATACCTTTTGATGAACGGGTGAAAGAGGTACTTATTGCGGCTACGACCAAAAATCCCAGAAGAGTTAAACAATTCCTAAACAGTCTAATCTCAACCTATTACCTTGCTGAGGCAAATGAGAGAAATGGGTTAATTCGAGAAGGAATAATCACTAAAAACACAGCTTTCTTGGCTAAAATCATCGTCATTAGGGATGAATGGCCCGCGTTTTATAAAGTAATCGAACGTCAAGAGGATATCTTAACTTACATTGAAAAATACTTTAGAGGCGAGCACCTTAGTCAAGTTACGCCTGAGGAAATTGAAAAGTACTTTAAACAGAATGAGGGTTTAGAGTGGTTTCTGAAAGCAACCAGAACAATTGAAGTAGAAGATATTGCTCCGTTTCTAAAATTGAGCCAAGAATCTTATGAAAGAGCCTTACCTGAGCATGAGAGATTTGTTAGGCGAGTTGAGTTGGGAGATTTTTCATATGTTTCTAAGGTACTTAGCAAGCTCAATGAAGAAACTAAAATAAACTATATTCGGGGAGTCTTAAAGACAATTGACAAGAATATGAAGCGGAATAGATTTGATTTTGCCTTTAATGGTTTAAATATTCTGTGTGAGACATTCTCTGAAGCCCCTGAAGATATTAAACCCGAAATTATTGAAAGATTTGAACGATATGCCCCTACCAGACAAATTAAACCACATTTAACAAAATTTGATTCAGAAAAATTTTTCAGTTTGTTAGAAGAAATGCGTGAGGCAAGCCGTGAAACGATTTTAATATACTATTGTGATCTTTTAGGTCCTGTGGAGAAGTTAAGGGAAGAACTTTTTGATCTCTTTATAAAGAAAAAAGATATTTTATCAAGACGAGTAATAGACCGTATTAATAATATATTAGTCGAATTATACGAAAAAAATGAAGAACGTGCACTAAAAATACTGCATACCAAATTCATTCCAGATGTTAAAGTTAAGAATATTATGATTAATGAACAGACGGTAAGAGCCATTGTTCTGAAAATAGACACTGAGATTTCAGATATAAACAGTAAAAGAATCGAAACTTACTTTCATTTAAAGAACATTGCACCGCTTAAGATTAAAAAAATGTTCATTCAAAAAATTCTTTCAATCCTATCTGAGAAAGAAGTCACAACTCTTGATTCAAGAATACAATTTGCTTTAGATGTTTTGACGAAGCTGGAAGCTGAAGATATTCCCGAAGATGCACTTAGTAGGTTATATGAAGTAATAGTGAAAACTAGCGCTCGAATGCCCAGCGAATCTCATAAACTTCCATTTTTAAAACTCATTCTAAAAAATTTTGAAAGACTAGATGAAAAAAGAAAAAATGAATTTATTCAACATCGCATTAGCCCCCTCATTACATCGGGTAGTCAACAGACAGTAATGGAGATTATGAACGCTTCACGTTCATACAAGGTTCCATTACTTAACTACGACCCAATTTTGGATGGTCTTATTCAACGAGTAAGCACAAATCTTCCTATTCCAAAACTTATTTCATTTCTGATAACTCAGTCTTCAGACACTCAGAAAGAGAAAGTAGCAAATATGCTTGTTAAAATGATTCAAAGTAACAATGATGCGTTAGTTACGCCAGCTTTAGAAGGTTTTCGAAACAACTTTGGTAGCTTTCCCTCAAATGCGTTAGAAAAAATTGTAAACGCATGTCTTAACACAGGAAGCACAAAACCTATTCAGCAAATGAAAAATTTCTTTGATCCAATTGTAACAGCCTTTAAACAATGTCCTGACAAGTTCAAGGTATTGTTTGTAGATAAGATTTTGGAACAGATGAAAAGCGACAACCAAAACCTTCGTAAAAACGGGATCCATTATTACGAACAGATAAAAGAACAAATTCCAAAAGACAAACGTAGATGGGTTTTAACACAGCTTATAATAAAGCTTCTAAGTATACAAGACAAAATAGATATTACCGCAAAACCACTAATAGATGTCATAATAAATGATCAATCACTCTTGGAAGAAGATGATTTAATAAGATTTATTGACATATTGACCGGACAGCTTGTGTCCACTAAGCCTACCGAAACACAAAAAATTGGGCTGGAAGCGATTAGAAAACTCAAAAAACTTCTTGGGAGGGAAAATCAAGTCCTGAGAGCTATTTTCGATCTATCTAAATCAGGTAGTGACGAAATTAAGAAACTCTGCAAAGAGGTTCTTAAGGAGTTTAGCCATCGTTATAAGGGCCCTAAAGGATTTTGGAAAGAAGTAAAAGAGTTATTTGGTAATGAATGGGAATCATAGCCAAGAAAACGTGTGTGACATCTAATAAGCCATGAAAAAGGAGGAGGGAAATTTTCCCTCTTTTTAATTTAGGCAGTTAATCTCCGCTTGACAATCGTATTTGACCGATATAAACTGAAAGTAAGATATCATAATTTTACGATTGAAAACAACATGTTGAAGAAAGAAAGGCTTGAAGAATTAAGAGAGATTATTAAGGAAGATTTTGGAAAAGACCTCAATGATAGGGAATTGTTTGAGTTTGGAAGCTGTCTTTTATCTTATTTTGAATTATTAGCAAGAATCAATTTTCAAGATCAATTAAGTAACTCTAAGAAGAAAACCGTCAAAATGGAAATCAAATTTGACTTTTCTGAGAAATTCAATAAAATAAACTAATTTCATGAAGGCAGTCATTTATGCGAGAGTAAGTTCAAAGGAGCAAGAAGAAACTGGCTATTCTCTACCAGCTCAAGAGAAACTCCTAAAAGAATATGCTGAAAGGAATGGCTTTGAAATCGCCAAGATTTTTTCTGTTTCTGAATCTGCAAGCGGAAAATACCAGAGAAAAGTCTTTGATGAAATGTTAAGCTATGCGAGAAAAAATAAAATTAAAGTTATTATCTGCGAAAAAGTTGATAGGCTAACTAGAAACTTCAGAGACGCCGTAAGAATAAACGAATGGATGAACGAGGAGTCTGAAAGGGAAATTCATTTGGTGAAAGAAAACTGCATATTATCTAAGGATTCCAAATCCCATGAGAAATTTATTTGGAACATAAAGGTTTCAGTAGCTCAATTCTATACGGACAATCTTTCAGAGGAAGTGAAAAAAGGACAAATGGAAAAGATCGCTCAGGGATGGCTACCTTCAAAGCCTCCGCTCGGCTATAAAACAATTGGCGAAAAGGGACACAAAACTCACGTGATTGAAGAAAAAGTTGCTCCGCTAATCAGAAAAATGTTTGAGCTCTACGCCACTGGCAATTATTCACTAAAGAAATTGGTTGAAATAATGTACAAGGAAGGCTTAAGAACGAGAAAAGGAAATAAACTAGTCAAAAGCAGAATGGCTGCCTTACTATCAAATCCTTTTTATTATGGTGCAATTAGATGGAATGGAAAAATCTATCAAGGAAAACATCAACCTCTCATTTCAAAAGAGCTGTTTGACAAGGTTCAAATAATTTTAAGGCAAAAAGCAACTCCAAAATACAGAAAACACTTCCCATTATTCAAGGGCTTAATAAGATGTGCAGAATGTGGTGGATTAATCACGTGGGAAACCCACAAAGGATACTGGTACGGCCATTGCAACCATTACAGAAACTGTTCACAAAGAACCTGGGTTAGACAAGAAAAAGTTGAGGAGCAAATACTCCCCTACTTTGACAAGATAACAATTAAAAATCAAAGACTGGCTGAATGGATCAAAAAAGCCCTAAGAGAGAGCCACCAAGACGAAATTGAATACCATAACAAAGCAATTGAAGAATTAAACCGTCGCTACCAGCAAATCCAGAGAAGATTAAACCTTCTTTACGATGATAAATTAGATGGAAAAATAACACCGGAGTTCTATGAAGAAAAATTCAAGCAATACACCCAAGAAAAGGAGGAAATACTCAGCGCAATTGAAAGACACAGCAAAGCCCAAACCAAATACTTTGAGTTTGGAATAAACCTTTTAGAGCTTTCTCAAAAAGCTAGAGAAATTTATCAAAAAGCACCTATTGAACAAAAAAGAATGCTTTTAAAAATAGTCTTCTCAAAACTCACTTTGGATGAAGGCAAATTAACAGCCTTTTACTCAGCACCGTTCGAAACTGTCCTAAAAGGGGTAGAATTTACAAACAAAAATTTCGAACCCCAATTTTCCGTTAAAAATCGGGCTTTTCATCCCGAAACACGCAAATTGCTCGCAAAGTGGGATGATTTTAGAACGTTGAAATGGATACGAGGAGTCGATTATCCAAATTTAATTATGAAACAAGTAAAGGAATTATTGCAAACTTACAAAAGTAAAAAATTAAAATAAAGCGAGCCTTCTTATAAAAGGGATGAGAGTTCTAAGAAAATTCGACGAAGAGTTTTACGAAAAAGTAGTCAACATCGCAAGAAATGCTTTAGTTCTTGCTAAGAAAGGTCAATCTCTTAACGAATTTCTTTATCGTACCCACCACAATGCTGTAAGGTCTTTTCTTGAGGGAAACTTTTTGGCTTCCATCTTTTTTGCCTGCATTGGAGTTGAAGCTTATCTTAATGAAATCTTAGAAAATCGTAAGTGGATGAACTTAAAATTAAGGTTATTAAAGAAAGCGTATCAGCACGGAATCCCGGTCACAGAGTTACTCGATGAAGAAGAAAAGGAATTTTTTAAAAAAGGGATAGAATTTAAGCCTCTTTTTTGTGAGAGAAGGAATAAAATATTTCACGGAGACTTTAATGGACTTGCCTTACAATTCCATCTTCCTGAAGTAGAGAAGGTAAAAACAAGAATAAGAGGAAAGACTTACCAAGCATACGTTTTCAGCGAAATCAAATGTGCATACGATCAGTTATTGAAATTTCAGAAATTCCTTTTAAAAGTAGCAGAATTAAAACGTGGAAGGGAATAAAGTTTTTGATAAACTGATCTGAAATAGTATTAATAACCTCTTTAATTACCTATAGCTAAGAAATATTGATAATTTCTATAATTTTCTGGAATCATGGACAATATCCCAACAAATGGCTTAAATTTGAACTGGAAGTGAAAGTGTAATAGTCTAACAATATAGCGCGCGCTCTACAGACAGCTATATATAGATAATAGGTCTGCTGTATTAAAATATTTATTATTTAGAGAGATTTATCAAATTTAGTTTATAGTTTTCAAAAGGAAATTAACCTCCAAGCCGCCCATTTAATGCCTAGGCTAATTTAGGCCACTTAATAAAGCTGGCGTATATGTTGAAGCCTGGACAGATTTCCATTCCCTTCTCTAAGATCCTTAATACTACTCCCACTGCTCCTGAACTCAGACTTGTCGAACTTAATGTTCGTAAGATTTCTCTCAAATAAGATACATCTATTCCACATGAGAGAAGCAGTAAAAGTGTTCCAAATGTTAAAAATTTGACCTCTGATAATAATCCCTTTAAGGAAATAATCTCTCTAGACTTTTTGAGAATCTTATGAAGCTTTATAATTTTGCTTTTTGATTCTTCTTGAATAGTTTTATCTATAAATTCATATATAACGCTTTTAAGTTTTTGTTCCATAAATTCGTTTGTATTATCAAGAATTGAGTAATTAACTTTCTGATTTGCTTTCATATCTGCTAATTCTAATTTTGCGTCTACCGCTTTCTCAAATTCCCCCTGTAAGCAATTTATATGTATCTTCTCAATCAACTCCCTAATCTTCTTGCAGTCCTTCCTAATTTTTAAAACAATTTGGTCTACCTGCGGATCTGTCACATTACTTGATACGAGTTTCAACGGATTTAGGGGGATAAAACCAAGAAGTTCATTTAGTGATTCAACTTTTTGACCGAGAAGATACCGTATAGATTCTTCAGCGGAAGAAACTTTGAATATTTTATTCAGCCTAACATCCTGTTTTAAACCTTCTTCAATTTTAGATAATGTTCCAATATAGCTTGGCATTATTTGCCAATAATGACTTGGAAAGAGAGCGTAACCATAAGGAATCATAAGTCTACTATATGTAACGTCGAGGACACAAAAAGCTGGGCCACAAATGTCAAGAGCTTGAGATTCTGAATCAGCCCCAAAATAAAGGTAATCCAAAAATTTAATATATGGTTCTCCCACCTTTTTATCAACTTGACTGAATATTTTTTCCGTTTCATCACTACTGCACGGAAGTCTAAGAATTCTAACTTTCGTTTCTTTGTAAAACTTTTTCATTTTATTGAACAGTTTCAAGGCACCACGCACATCAATAGTGTCGGCAAAAGGTCCTCCTGCTCCAACTGCAAAATACGCTGCCCATAAGTCAACAGGACTCATCCTTCTTAAAGCGGCAAGTTCTATTTTCCTATTAAAACTGCTATCCATACACTCCTCAATCGTTCTATACTCTTTTGGGATTATTATAGTTAAAGACTGGCTGCTCAATTGAGGGTACGTAGAGTAAAAGAAGTATCCATTCACATGATCCAAAATCAGCTCTTCATTTAGTATCGCGTTAACAACAAATGCTCTTTTAGCATTCGATGAACCTGTTGGAAAACTCGGCATACAAATCGTTTTCAACCTTCACCATCATGTAGCATCGAACCATGAAAAATTTAAGTTTTGCTTTTTCGTAGTGCGCCAAGGCATGAGCTAACCATGCGCGTGTGTTGGTTTTGATATGCGTCATATTATTAGCAGCCTCGAGCGTTGTTTTCTCAAGTCTCTTGTTGCTGGGCTAAAGTGATATTTCATAAAAGATTACTTTCTGATTCCTCCTTAGCTTAAAACCTTGAGTTCAGCTTTATCATAGATTTCCTTTAGTTTTTCTGGGTTGAAATCTGTGTAATACCTTGCCAAAACTGTTCTTGGAACTCTTCCACAAAAAGCATCTACATAGCGGTCTGGCACTCCTAGCTTTCCCATTTCTGAGCAGAACCATTCTCTTAGAATTTGAGGGTTAAGATGAACGTTTATTTTCTCCCTTCCTCTTCTGAAAATTTTCCATAATGTAACTCGACTGATTGGAAAGAGCTTTGGATTTTTATCTTTTCTCATCGAGAGATATCTTTTCAGAACTTCTTGGCATTCTCCATTGAAGAATGAAACCCATGCTCTTTTAGTTCTGCCCCGATGAGCCCTTGGTATAACCATTCGTTTTTCCATATCAACGTCTTCAATCCTTAGGTTTAAAACCTCACTCTTCCTAAGGCCAGTCGTGGCAAACATTAGAAAGAGAGCTCTTTCTCTGTCATTTTCCAAAATCTTGTAAAATTTTTGCAGTTCTTCTTTTGAAGGAACTTTTTTAGGCTCAAAAGGATATTTTGGAAAGCGCAAACCCTCAACAACATATGGTCTTCCAAGGAAATCTCTAAAGAACCTCTTTAAAGCTGCCAAAACAGTTTTGTAAACGTAAGGATTCTTTTCGCTAAAAGGAGCCAAATAATCTCTCAAGTCGCTTTTTGTTAGAGTGTAAGGATTAAGGTTGGTAGTTTTTAGAAATCTCCTAATTTCCCTAATATGATTTCTAATGCTCAAGTCCGCAAGCTGAAGATCAACCTTACAGAACATTTCAAAGTCCTTTAGCAATCCATCAACGTCTATTCTCTTATTCTCTCCATTCTCTATTCTCCTTTCTTCTTTTTCGCATTGTTTCAATGCGTATTCTCTGAAATAAAGAAGATCCTCTGGCGTAGGCCTTCGTGGGTTCAAATCCCGCCCCCCGCACCAAACATGGCTGTCGCTGTCTTCCGAAGGGAGCCCGCCCATAAGCTGGTCTTCTTTTTATATTTTCTTCAAGAAGAGCTCTTCTTCAATTTTGAGAAATGTTAATCGGTGGTAATCGGATGTTGGTTGTTGCATTTATTCAAGCTTGCCGCATCATAAATTTTTTCTTAAGTAGAATTATGAATGCTGTCGCTAGTGTTAGAAGAATAAGTAAGGCGATATT
>Ga0164310_10001201_pt1 | contig 14480 bp, 19 predicted proteins | sample GuaBasSedimGuay1_FD_121795 | JGI IMG/M metagenome (GOLD analysis project Ga0164310, IMG submission 121795) | Subseafloor sediment microbial communities from Guaymas Basin, Gulf of California, Mexico - Guay1, Core 4569-9, 0-3 cm | ecosystem: Environmental > Aquatic > Marine > Hydrothermal vents... | reverse complement strand
ATGCAACCATTTGGACAAGTGTGAACATCAACCCCAACTTTTTGGTTACCCAGACAATAAAATTCAATAACCCTGGATGCATTTGCATCCAAATCTATTTGGCAATGGTCTGTATATTTATGGCCATATTTGTCAATTACTGTGCCTTTAACATAACAATTCCTTCCGCCGTCGGAATCATAACATTTTTTGGGTATTGTTGTGGTTGTATGACCGCAATCCTGCGGGCAATTGCATTTGTTCTCAGGTGATTTACAAACACCGTCTCCACATTTTGTGCAGTAAAACTTAGGTGTTCTGGCACACACACAATCGCCGTCTTTTTCAAAACAAATTGCAATTGGTGTCAATCCTTTGCAGCATTTATCATTAATGCGTGTTCCTCTTCCCCCCTCTTTAATACATGCTTTTTCACAATCCTGTGGGCAATTCCACTCATTTTCTAAAGCAGTACATTTACCATTGCCACATACCTCGCTTGTGCAATAAACGACACCGTTCCTAAAGCCGGATGCTATTTCATGAAGTCCTTCACAGCATTCGCCATATACATAACCTAGCTTACGAACAATTTTTCCGTCGCCAATACATTTCTCATAATTTCTAACCCTTTTGCACACACCATTTATTTCCTTGCACTCATACCCTTCTGGCGGAGCAATCGTCGGGCAAATCATTCCAGATGACTTTCTAACACATTCACCACCACCCCATCCGCATTCTCCTTTGCAATCCTGTGGACAATTGCATTTGTTCTCAGGTGATTTACAAACACCGTCTCCACATTTTGTGCAGTAAAACTTAGGTGTTCTGGCACACACACAATCGCCGTCTTTTTCATTTTCAACACAAATTGCAATTTGTGTCAATCCTTTACAGCATTTATCATTATTGAGAGGATTTCCAGTTTCGCCATCTTTAATACATGCTTTTTCACAATCCTGCGGACAATTATAACTTGACTCTGTAGCAGAGTCGCAGACACCGTTGCCACACTTGGCAGTGCAAATACCGTAGCTGCCTATAATACCCGGGCTTTTTGGCCTGATTAGTCTCAAACCGGGACAGCAGCTTGGCGGGTTGGCGATTGTAGGAATAGAGCGACCTTCTCCAATACATGCGTACCTGATTGGTATTGGTGTTGTTCTGTATGTTGGCAACCCGGTTATTCTGTTGAAAAAATCTGGTATAATATGTGTCAAGTCAACACTATAAACAGATGTGGAAACAAGTGAAAATATAATAAAACAAACCAGAACTGATTGCATATATTTCATAAAAAGACCTCCGCCAGGTTATTTATAGATTATATCTAGAATAATTTATACAATTCTGTGGATATAAAGTTTTTGATACATCATCTTATTCCGATGTATTTCAATGAAGAACTAAAAAATTAAAAACCTTTAAAAATCTTTCTGTATTAAAAAGAATGTAAATACGGTGAAAAAGTCGGTTTTAACAGGCTCTCCTGAGCTGGCCGGCGGTCTGCTGTCGCAGGCCTAAAATGTTCGAAGAAACATTAAAATGTTTCTTTTATGTATGCAGATGATCTTATGGCTGATAAGAAGGTTTTTGAAGAAGGAAAAAAGAAAGTAAAAAAAATAGTCAGGCTTATTAATACAGACATAGACGGCAATCTTCCACTTGTTATGGCATTACAGAAGATAAAGGGTATTGGAAAAAATATAGCAAAGGTTATATGTATAAAAGCTGGTTTTGACTATAAAATCAAATTGCAAGAACTGGATGAAACACAATTAAAGAATATAGAAGAAATTATAAAACATCCAGACATCCCGGATTGGCTGAAAAATAGAAGGAGAGATAGAGTAACACAAAAAAATGAACATCTGATAAGCTCGAAGGTTGATATAAAACTAAGAGAGGATATTACCAGACTCAAAAAAATCCGCGCATACAAAGGAATACGGCACCAGCACGGATTACCTGTAAGAGGACAGAGAACAAGAGGAAGCTTTAGAAAAAACAAGACAGTTGGTGTCCAAAAAAAGAAAGCTTTGGCAGCAAGGACTGGAAAATCTAAATAAAGTATAAACAGGTGGGTATGGATATTTATTGATAATTTAGAAAAGACAAAGTGATAAAATGGGGCATCCAAAACGACAAAGGAAAAAATATGAAAAACCAAAGAAGCCTTTTGATAAAGCAAGGATAGAAGAAGAGAAAGCACTCATGAAAGAGTTTGGACTACGAAAAAAGAAAGAACTGTGGAAAGCAGAAGGTATAATAAGGAATTTCAGGCGAAGAGCAAGAAAAGCGCAGGCAACAAAAAATAAAGATGAAGAACATCTTATTATATCAAAATTAATTAATATGGGCCTACTCCAGAAGGGTGCTAAATTGGATGATGTACTTGAATTATCAACAAGGGACATTCTTGAACGGCGCCTTCAGACAATTGTGTATAAAAATAAACTTGCAACCACTATTAAACAGGCGAGACAGTTTATAACGCATGGTCATATATTAATTAGAGGTAGAAAGATAAGATGGCCTAGTGCATTAATAAGCTTACATGAAGAAAAAGATGTTAAGCTATCACCAGCTATAGAAAAAAATATCAAAGGGGATAAAAATGACTGAAAAAAAGGAAAGATGGGGAATTGCACATATATATTCATCAACAAACAATACAATAATCCATATCACAGATATTACCGGCTCTGAAACTATAGCAAGATTCTCCGGTGGTATGATTACAAATCAGGATAGATTAAAAGGAGATCCATTTCCTGCTATGAAAGCTGCACAAAAGGCGGCAGAACTTGCAAAAATGAAAAAAATAACATCATTACATATAAAAGTCAGGGCACCTGGTGGACATAAATCAAAGATGCCCGGAAAGGGTGCACAGGCAGCTATTCGTGCGTTAGCAAGAGCTGGATTCAGACTTGGAAGAATAGAAGATGTTACCCCGATACCGCATGATACAACAAAAAAGAAAGGCGGAAGAAGAGGAAGACGTGTATAGGTGATTATATGGAAATACAGATATTAAAAAAATCGAATCAACAGATTAAATTCTTAGTTGAAGATACAAGCCCTGCGTTTGCCAACGCACTAAGGAAAATTATGATTTCAGAAGTTCCTACAATGGCTATAAAATATGTGGAACTTGAAAAGAATAACTCTGTACTTTTTGACGAAGTACTGGCACATAGACTCGGACTTATTCCTCTCACATATGATGAAAAAATATACAGGTTGCCAGACAAATGTAAATGTGGTGGAAAGGGATGCAGCCATTGCCAAGTTAGGCTTACATTAGAAAAGAAAGGACCATGTGTAGTACACGCATCTGACTTAAAGAGTGCAGATCCCTCAGTAAAGCCAGTTGAAAAAAATATTATTATTGTTGAATTGCTTAAGGGCCAAGAACTTAAATTCGAGGCAGTTGCGTCGCTTGGTACCGGAGAACAACATGCCAAATATCAAGCAGCAAATGTGAGTTTCCGTTACAAGCCGAGTGTAAGAATAAACAAAGGCAAATGTAAAAATTGTTTTGAATGTGTTAAAGTCTGCCCAAAGGGCATATTTAGAAAAGATGGAAAAACCATAAAGCTCCATAATGTTATAGAATGCACACTCTGTGGAGCATGTACAGACACCTGTAAATATAACGCCATCTCTGTATCAGGAGATGAAAAAAATATAATATTTACAGTTGAAACAATATCTGGCCTTAAACCAGCACAAATAATAAAAAAAGCGCTGAAAATATTGAACGACAAGTCTGTTGAACTTAAAAAAGCAATAAAATAACGAGTAAATAAAAGTTAAAATTTAACTGCAAACCGGCCCAGGATGGAAAAATGCCAAAAACTACAAAAAGTTAAAAATTATATTTTAGCTGCGTATAAGCTGGGGTACCCAAGTCTGGTCAAAGGGGCAGGTTTATTTTACATCGTCAGTAAAATAGTGTCATACTTAAGATCCTGTGACTTAGTGTCTCCGTGAGTTCAAATCTCACCCCCAGCATAAGACAAAAGGTGAAAGAAATGCCAAAGCGAATAATAAACAAGGATTTGCTAAAAGAGAAAAAATCTAAAATATGCAGACAGGTTATTAAATATTTATCAATGCCGAAAAGAAAAAAAATAATTGTAAATCTGGCAAAAATAAATAGTATTGCGAAAGACGGAGAAACAGTGATTGTGCCGGGAAAGGTTTTGGGAAACGGTAAAATAAATAAAAACATTACAATATTCGCTGAAAGCTTTTCAACAAGCGCGAAAAAAAAGATAGAAAAATATGGAAAGACTTTATTACTAAAAGACTGGGATAGAAAAAGCGGAAGACTTATATGTTAGTGGGTGAAAAAATGATAATAGATGCAAAATATATGAGAATCGGAAGATTGGCTAGCTTTGTTGCAAAAAAATTGCTATCAAATATAAAAATAGAAATAGTAAATGCGGAAAAAGCAATAATAACAGGCAATCCAAATTCGGTATATAAGATTTATCTGCAAAAAAGACAGGTGGGAGATGCTCTTCACGGGCCATTTTTCCCAAGAAGACCCGACCTGATTTTAAGAAGAACTGTTAGAGGTATGCTTCCAAAAAATAAAAGAGGGCGAGCTGCATTAAAAAACCTAAAAGTACATATAGGTGTACCAGAAGGCATTAAAAATATAGAAACATTAAAAAAAGATGAGATAAACACAGATTTTATCACGTTAGAAAATCTGTGCAAAAAGCTTGGATGGTCTGGTTAACATGACTAAAAAGACAAAAATAATCCACACCGTAGGAAAAAGAAAAAGAGCAATTGCTCGAGCCACACTTAAGCTGGGGTCTGGAAATATCAGAGTAAATGGTCTGCCAGTTAGTATGATAAAGCCAAAATTCGTAAGAATGAGAATAGAAGAGCCACTTATAATTGCTGAAAAAATTGTAAAAGATTTGAAAAAAACAGTTGATATAAAAATAAACGTAAGAGGCGGTGGCGTCTGGGGACAGGCCGATGCTGTAAGAACCGCTATTGGTAACGCGCTTGCAAAATTAGAACCTAAGCTAAAGCCGGTGTTTCTGGAGTATGACAGATCTATTCTGGTTTCAGATTCAAGAAGAACAGAACCACATAAACCGTCAAGAAGTTCAGCTGGACCAAGAAGAAAAAAACAACAAAGTAAAAGATAGTTAGAGGTGAGTTTATGATTATACCCGTAAGATGTATGACATGTGGAAGAGTATTGGGAGACAAATGGGAAATATTTAAAAAACGAGTCAGGAAGGGAGAAAACCCAAAAAAAGTTCTGGACGACTTGAACATAAAAAATTACTGTTGTCGTGCCCTTTTTTTGACACACAAAGACATAAGCAAAGAAGTTGCTAAATTTAAAAGGGTACAATAACTAGTTACGGAATCAGAAGAGCCATGCTGTTTAAGATGTTCTCAGTCATTGCTTATCAATGCAATACGTTTGTTTTAACTATTCGATATCTTTTTGGCAAAAGATGTTTTTGGCCAAAGATTCCATATGAGTGGCACACGTGTTTTTGCAACTGAGCATAACAAAAGCATTTTGTAGATATTAGTAAAGTGCCTCACTAACTACAATTATTCTTTTTCTGCTATTATTATTTTATTTTTGCCTTTGAAGTCAGAACCTATCTTAGTTTTGCGCGGCCTATACCCCTGAATCAATAATTTTATATCTTCTATACCCTGCTTCACGTTTCTCTTTTTTCTTTTAGTAGGCATATTCTACACTATAAATAGTTTACGTAAAAGGCTTTTAAAATTTGATATATAATTCAATTCATGCCGCTAAGAAAATATGAGCCCAAAACAATAAAAGAGTTTGTTGGGAACGCTACACAACTGTCAAAAATAAGAAATTATATTAATTCTGTGCTAAAGAAGAAAAAGGCAAAACCTCTGATGATATATGGCAGCCCGGGTGTGGGAAAAAGTCTATCTGTTAAATTATTAGCAAAAGAATTGAATCTGGAACTGATTAAACTATACGATAGTGATTTAGATTCCCTCAATTCTATTTTTGAATCTATAAAGCAAAAATCTATTTTCTTTCGTAAAAGGTTGGTAGTAATAGAAATAAACTCTGGTCTTAAATCAACACAAATAATAAAAAAAATAATAAATGTCGGATGGCCCGTGATCTTTATAACAGATGACGCTTTTGCACCAAAATTAAAAAATATAAGAAGCCTGTGTGAATTAGTAAAATTCCAGAAAATAAGGAAGTCGTCGATAAAGAAATACCTTGAAACTATTGGAGAAAAAAAATCCCTAAGCATGTTAGTAAATACTAGTTGCGGCGATATTAGAGCTTCTCTAATAGACATGTTATGTGCACTAAACAGCAAAAAATTTGAGCCCGGCGAAAGAGAGATAAGACAACAGATATTTGAAACTATAAAAATAATATTCAAAACTAAAAAATTGGAAAATGTAAGAATTGCCATAAATAATTCTGATAAGCCGATAGAAGAAATTATAATGTGGCTCTACGAAAACCTGCCATATGAATATGAAGGAACTGATTTGGCAGACGCATACGAAATTTTATCGATTATTGATATCTATATGTCTAGAATTATAAAAAGGCAGTCATGGACATTAAAGAAATATATTCCCGATTTAACAGCTGCTATTTCTCTAGCAAAGACGTCACAATATAAAAAATTTGTAATGTATAAGTATCCATCATTATTTGGCAATTATAAAAAAGATGGTCAACTGATTAAAGATTTGGCCAAAGGATTGCATATGTCGAGAAAAAAGGCTGTTGAAACGCTTCCTTTAGCTAAAAAGATTTACAATAATATCAGCCTCATATAAATTATATTTGTGATTTAATTATTAGTACCAAAATTATGCCAGATTTTAAATTAAATCATTATATTTAATATCTTAGAGAAAAAGTTTTGTAAATGCTAGTGAACTGGGGCATAACTAAGCTGCATTGCGCTTATGATGTTGAAATAATAATATCTTGATCAGCCATGGAAATAATAAAATTTATATTGCCACATTGTAGCGTTGTATAGTCTATGGTTATGCTTGTTGATATTCCCATCCTTTTTAATCTGTCCTCTGCAAAAGTTTCATAATCTTTCACAATATCTTCTAATTCGCTAGAATAGGAAGGACAGTCTGGGGAATAAACTATTCTATTTAAATCTTCCACAATATCTTTATAGTAGTTATCCTCATCCGTCACTGCGGAAGATAAGTCTGTAAGAAAATACCCTCCAAACATCGATGAAATAACTAAGAATGCAGACGAAATAAAAACAGCGGAAATTATAAACCATTGACCTTTTCTACTGCGAATCGACAAGCTAGATTTTGACAACTTGGGCATGTGGAATACCTTCTATATAAATAATATTTTCTTTTAGCACTAAATTATTTTTCTCAAGCAATGATACAGACTTTCGACCAATAGCATTTATTATAGTTGCCTGCTTAATCTTCTTTAAAAGCACTTCTTTTTCAACTACGTCTCCATAAAACTCTCTTGTTATAGTAATGGTTGTGTCATTATATTTAAAAGATTTATTCACCAAATCAGCATCAGCAATTGCCAATAAATTATGTTTTTTATGAATAAACTGTTTGCAACATAAATCATACATAATGTTTTGCACCACATGCTTCACATTTTACATAAAAATGTCGCCCATCCTTTGCAAGATACGTGTCTGCCTTGCCACATGCTTTGCAAATAACAAAATTTTTTATATAAGAATGTAGTTTATCGTTCACAACATGTTTATGTATTTTTTTCTGGAGAACAAGGGTGTTTCCCTCGATAGAACCTGCTGATGCAAGGGCTTTGTACAAAAACTTGGCAATATGTCGCGGGTCGCGTCTGATCTCTTTGGATATTTCTGCGAAATTTTTAATTATTGTATTATTTCCATTATTTAACACTTCAGCTACCGGCATCTCAAACCTTTCTTTTGCTGTTTGTTTTTTAGGTAATTTTGTATACGCATGCTCTAGTAATTTTTCATAGTTCATTATTGCCATCTCCCAAACGATGTCAAATTTATATCCTCTGGCCCAAAGCTTCAGATTAAAATCTCCTGCCAAGCACCATATAGTTGATATAAAAATTATTTAAAATCTGTTAAATCCTTATATCCGAGATATTTTTTCTTTGCTGACTTTATTGTTCCCGTCACTCCCTCTACTTTTATCAAGACCCTTACTTCTCCAACCTCTTCTACAAGCGCGAGCGCACTTCTTATGTATTCTACTTCTTTATGGGAACACCTTATAAGGCCCCGTTGTGTTTTTTGGTCGAAAAGATTTTTTATTATCCAGATATTCAGCTCACTTGTTTTAAGCTCACCTAAAAAATTTAAAAGGCTTCGCCATATACTCTGGACAAGCTCCATATACTCTACAGGTTTTTCAGATAACACTTTAAATATTATATATCTCTTTTTTTGTCTCAGACTCGGGGGTAAAATTTTTGGTTGGCTTTTCATAATTCGTCACCAATCCTCGTATCAACCCGGTTGGCCAATTTTCGCCTATTTGAGGTAATTATTTGCTCTGGCGTAGACGAAACGGTAGCAATGGCTTCTGGCAAATCAAGGCCAAGCAAATTAGCAAAGGATGCCAAATCTCTGCACGCCCGCATACCCCATATAGAGTAGGCGGACGAAGTTGTAACAATTGGAACGTTATATTTTTTTGCTAGATATATATTTCTCCTCATGTTTGATAATACATAAGCACGATGCTTTTTAAATGATTCAAGAATCTCCCTAAAATTTATTTCTAAAGCCACATTATTTTCACCCATATTTCTTGCGACTATATGGTCTATGCCACTATCCCTCCGTTCAAGTTCTGGATGTGCTAATATATCAACCTCAGGCATTTCAGAAGCCAGACGGTTTATTTCATAATTTCCACCGTGAACAAGAATAAGCTCGGCTTTGTTTCTAACAGCATTGACCGTTTTTTTTAGTTGCGACTCTGTTTCTGCTCTTATTATAACGCCAAAAACTATATCTATATCTGGCCGTTTGACTTTCTTGCGCCGCATGAATTCGTCAACTGTTGAAAAATAATCTGTTATGCCCAATCCATCAATATTAAGCCTCTTTGCTTGTTCCACTATTTCTTCCAGCGAATTTTCACCAACAGATACATTTGTATGGACATGCAAATCATAATATTTCATAATTTCAGCTCATACTCTATATTATATATTATCCTAGTTATAATTAGAAGCGAAACTTTTTAAAAAACTAAATAGTGTACATGTCCGTTGATTTTATCCAGCGATTTTAGAATGTAAAATTTATCTAATACCTCTGTTTTTCCTGCCTTCGGATGTTTTTCCTCGCAAAGCCCTTCTTCTTTGTTTTGTTATCCATTTCATTTTTTTATCTTTCTTAATTGCTGGGTGGCTTCTATCTACTAAAATAACTTCAAAATATTTATATTGGCCATCCTCAGCGACAAAATAAGAATTCAAAACCTCCATATTAGGATATTTTCTTGCTACCTTCTCTTCACCTATCCGTTTAAGGGACTTCTGTGTTGTAAATCTAACTCTTCCTCTTGTCTTTGGCTTTCGCCCTTTTCTTATTTTTTTTCTTCTTCTTCCTCCCTTTTTTATCCTAACTCTAACTATAACAAATCCTTGTTTTGCATTATAACCAAGCTCTCTCGCTCTATGGAGCTTTGTCGGATTTTCAACACGTGTTATAACAGGTCCCTTTCTCCACGCTATTACCCTTTCCTTTATGCTGGGGGATTTTCTCCAGATACTGCTTAAAAATTTATAAAAACTTTTCACTACAATCATCCCATCTTATCAAATTATCTTTTAATTAAAATAAAACTATAAAAACCTTTTTTTAAATAGTTATTTAACTTATCTACAAAAGATTTATATAGGTGATGATATGAAGACGTTTGCAAAATTTATTATCGGGCTGTTAATAGCTATTGCCGGTATATACTGGTATACAGTTGACAAAATATATGGCATAAATCCACTGGGATCATTAAAAACGGTAGTTATAGGCAGTATCGGACTTTGCCTGATTTTCTTTGGCGTCCTCGTTGCGTGGATAGAATATGAAGACCTGAAATGGGAAATGGAAGAAAAAAAGTCAAAAAGAAGAAAAAGGTAGTAAGCAGGACCTAAATGAAGAAAAATTTATTTTTTGTCTAAATTCGGGTGGGTTATTATAATCTGATTCTTAAGTGAATTTAGACACCTTCTTACAGTCAGGCTTGTCCTCGCTCTTTGCAGTTTTTATCACCTTTTTTATAATTTGTTTTTGCTTTAACTATTCAGCATATCTTGATCAGATGTCTCCGAATATCTTGGCATTTTGATAGAAACCGGTGATTAATTCAGCTAAATTAAGCCAAACTCGGCTATTAAACCGCTGTTCTGCCCGCCTTTTTTGTATTTACTAGTTAATTAAATATTTTTCTATACATTCCGATATATATTCTAAAATATATAAAATATCATCTGAATGAATTTATAGTTAGGAGACAATAGTAATTATATTTGTATAGAACATTAATAAAGAGTAGTTGTGGGGTGTGTTTGAATGGGTATTGTAACAGAGAGAGAAGTTAGAAAATATTCAAACGGTTTATTGAAAAATTATGAAATTCATATAAATCCCTCTGTTAAACATAATCCAAGAATTGGATTTATAAATACTATTTATGCCGGAGGAAAAACAAATAAAGGCCTAGTTAAAAATTTTCTTAAATATTGCAAACATGATGATGTTGATGCAATCGTAATAACCGGAAACTTGCTCTATATAGATATGATGCGATATTCAAAATATGCTCCAGATAGGTCAAGAAAGTCTCAGATACGCATAGACCCTGAAAAAATAAACTACCCGGAAACAATCAAAAAAACTATAAGCAACCCGGAAAAAATAATAAATTCCAAAGACCGAAAACCGCTATTTATAACTTTTAAAGAAAAATTTGACATGGTAATAGATTATATAGAACATGTGTTTAAAGGCGAAACTGAAAAGGAGCTATTTGATAAAGATATTTATCTAATTTTTGGTGATATGGAAGATGACCTGCTTAGGCAACATATAAATGAAAAAGTTAGAAGTGCCACTGTTAAAGAAAAAGAGTTGACAAAGTCTTTAATTAATGACCTAAACCGAGAAAAGAGAGAGGTGGAAAAATATTTATTAAAAGCAACCAAATTAACAGAAATAACTTCTTTCAATAAACAGATTCTTCCGCTGTTAGAATACACATTTTCTATAACAAAAGATAAAAAAAAGAAGAGAAAACTTAAAAATAAAATAAGAAAAAGGAAAAATGCCATAGAAGAGAACGAAAACAAACTGGAAGAAATAAAAAAATATTTTGATAAAAAAGGAAAACTATATAATTTAGATGGAAACCCTGAAAATATAATTCGCTATATAGAAAACGCAACCAACGAGTGCCATCAGTACCTATCCCGTGTGATGATGACAAATACAGATGATGATTTTAAAAATCTTCTTGCGAATGAAATGAAAGAATACATATCCAAAAAATTAGAGAGCATATTACCTAATCTTAAGGTAATTCCTTCTGGAGAATCTGTAATAAATATAGGAGATTATAAGCTTAACGTTATATATGACACACGAAAATCTACTGACGAACCATCCTCTACTATGATAAATAATCTTATAAAAAGAGTCCAGGACGAACTTAGTTCTGGAATTTCTTATGATGTAGTTGTACAAGGAGGGTTGTCACCAACCTATACGATGCACCCAATTACGTTTGACACAGAAGACGGACAGAAGGAAACACTTCTCATACAATTACCAACATGTTTAGATGAGGAAGAACTCCGCGAAATGAGAAAAAGAGAAAACCGATCTGTAACAAAAATGGACAAATTGGCAAAAAAAAGTGATTTTTCATCTGGTGCGATAATTGTAGAGTTTGTAAATGAGATTCCGAAAAGAAAAATACTGCTAAGCGAATTTCTAACAAATGAAAATATCTTTAGCCGTGAAGATTTAGACGAAAAAATTATGTATGAGCTAGATTATGCTGATACCCACATAGGCTCAAAATTTCCATACGTTATAGAGACAGAAGATGATGTAAAGTACTCGTTTGAAGTTTTACAAAGTTTTCTTAAAAATGCACCTATTTTAAGAGTAAATGATTTGGGAGATTTGATAGAATATAAAAATAGAGACACTGAAAACGAGAGAGAAACTACATGGAAAGAAGGTAAAACAGATTTACCATTAACCCCGTATCAATTTCGCGAGAAGGCCGATGAAATTTTAAACGAGAAAATTTCTGATAAAGAAAAGGCAATTAAACTAAAAAAACTTGGGGCGATGGCCTTGTATAAGCACGGTATAATTGTTCCGCAGGACCAAGGGATTGAGTTCAGAGATATAATGGATATTGATTTCTTCAAGAGTGTTGTTGAACGTGGTAAAAAGGCAGGGCTTGTGGGCCCATCTATAGTAATAATCGGTGGCAACCATGGAGAAAAAACTCCAAAAGGAAACGATAGTGGAATGTCCTTCTTGCCAAAAGAAATAGCAAGGGAGCTAAAACAACATGGTATACCGGAAGAGAGGATACGCGCACCTATATATGGTAAAATTGGTGTTTATGCCGGCCTTTTTGGTATAAAAGAAAAAACATATTCAGAGTACAACAAGCATAAACAAGGCACGTCAAAAACTAAAGATGATGTAAAAACTATGCGGGATAAATTTAGAAATAGGGGTGCATTTTCAGCCATAGTAACCAAAAAATTTACGATAAATCGTGCTGGTCATAGCCATCATGGAGGAGAAAGTTTGGGCAGAAATGTTTTTCACCAAAAATGTTACTGTCTTGGACAGACAAATACCCCATATGGGGAAGCAAATGATTATCCTCGTACGGTCAACGGTGCAAAAATATTGGGACTGCCTGTTGGAGGACCGGAAACCGGTCCATTAATATCTATAGACATATTTCCGAAAACGTTGGAAAAATATGCAAAAGAGGGTGATGAGTTTATAAAAAAGATTGACTTTAATCGCCTTTTTGAAAATTCTGTTGTGTGAGTAAATATGAATAACGTTTTGGAATCGACAAGATTTTTGGTGGAACATCCAAAATACGTTTTTATAAACAACCATAAAGTCAAAGAGGTGGCTAAAGAATTCGCGAAAGAGGAACTAAAAATACCAAGGTGGGATGCGCCTGTTTTTCCTGAAACTGATGATATAGAAACAATAGTAGATTTCTTGTGTGTCGGAAATCTTGTAAATTTTGCTTTTACAGATTTTGAAACCGGCGAAACATTTTCTGTCAACTATAATGGCCATTGGTCTGGCGCATTCGGCATGTGGGCTGCACTTAAAAGAGCGTTGAAAGAAACAGATGAACAAATACTTTGCGGAGATTATCTGAAGGCATTAACAAAAAAAGATGTTGAAAAAATATTTGCTGGCAATCCGCCGATACCAATGCTGGAGGAAAGACAAATAATTCTTCAAGAAGCCGGTGAAATTCTTGTAGATAAATACGGCGGACACTTTTATAATTTATTTGACAAAGCAAATGGAAAGCTTTTTAACAATGGATGTGGATTTGTAGAAAGGCTGGTAAATGATTTTCCATCATATAATGATTCGTGTGTGGCCTATGACGGAATCCGCGCAAGAATAGTCCACTTTAATAAAAGGGCACAGCTGGCTGCTGGAATGATTTATGGAAGATTGCAGGACAAAAAACCATTTGAAGATATTGACAAACTAACAGTATTTGCTGATTATGAACTGCCCAAAGCATTGCGAGAAATGAAAATGCTTAACTATACCAAAGAATTGAGAGAAAAGGTCGACAATAAAATCCCAATAGATGCTGGCTCAAGGGAAGAACTAGAAATTAGGGCAGCCACCATTCATGCAGCAGATAAGTTAATAAAAGAAATTGACTCTGACTATAATGTGAATGCGCTTCATGTAGATTATGCTCTATGGAGTGTGGGAAGAAATGGCGAAATAAAAAAGCCACATCATCTTACAAGAACCATCTGGTATTGAACTTTATTTATTTTTCTCATGGCTCATTATTATGGATTATCTGTGTATACGTTGCAAAGGAAAGGGTCTGTGCGGAAAGCCGTGTAAAATTCTAAAAAGAATTGCTGATTCCGTTCAAAAAGTCAAATCTGTGAAAGAAAATTTCAACAGCTCATTACCTTCGGTATTTGTTGGAACATACTCATACCCGAATGTAAATATAGGAATTGTTGGCCCACCTATTGTAGATAAAAATTCTTGGACGATGGATAGCCCAGACTATTGGTATAAGAAAAGATATGAGATACAAAGCATTCTTGAAACAAGGTACCAACTAATAAACTCCAAAAAACCAGGAAACATAAAGCCGGCTAAACTAGATAAAAAATTTTTAGACGTTGTACAAGAAGTGGCTCT
>Ga0164310_10001200_pt1 | contig 14481 bp, 10 predicted proteins | sample GuaBasSedimGuay1_FD_121795 | JGI IMG/M metagenome (GOLD analysis project Ga0164310, IMG submission 121795) | Subseafloor sediment microbial communities from Guaymas Basin, Gulf of California, Mexico - Guay1, Core 4569-9, 0-3 cm | ecosystem: Environmental > Aquatic > Marine > Hydrothermal vents... | reverse complement strand
GTTAAGTTATTACTTTTAAAAGGCAGCGGTTTTTTTATCCTTTCGCAGCAAACTAAATATTTCGGTAGAATTAAAGAAAGATTTTATTAATTATTATCTTCACATTTTGTAAAGTTTGTTAGTTGAAGTGAGCAATTATGGGAATGGAATTACAAGCGAAAAAAATTGATCTTGTGGTTATGACAGGTTCCGTTCCCTTTATCACGGCGGGTCTTTTTCAGGAGGATCAAACCGATGCAACCCTTCTTAGTGGCGCTCTTGCAGGCATGTCAACAATGTTTCAAGAGCTTCTCCAACAAGGAGAATTGCGTCATTCTGAGCTTTTTAATGCTCACATTTATATTCGTCATCTAACACAGATTAATAATTCTCTGGGGTTGGTTAATCCTGAGCTCCTTCATAGCGCTCAAATGAAGGTGGCCATCATTGTACAAGAAGGAGAATTAACCCGTGCACAAGAGCTTTCGTTGAGCGAATTATGTTATTCTTTAATGGTAGTAATTTGTTCAAAGCCACATCTGGCAAAGAAACTGGCCACAGGAAATGTCGAAGGGTATATTCCCTCGAGTAGAGAGACAATTGAAATCCTCGCAGAAGCCATCGCTGATTTCCGTAAGCGTGCGAAGAGGTCACTCTTTTATGAAACCCCTAAATTTCTCCAGGAAAAAGATCGTTTTTCTAATTTTCCCTCCAACGATTCTCTCCTAGAGGAAGAAATCGCCAATTTTTCTAAATGGGTAGAAGAACAATCTTATCCCTTGTTCTTTGAAAAGCTGCCCTTCACAGCTTTTTTTGGCAAACAATCTTACTGGGAGGGATTTCTTTCACTCAAAAACTCATTCCAGGAAAACTTTCCCAAAGAACAATATCGCGAGCAGGTTACCGCCACCCTTTTCAATTTCGTTTTGAAAGGGGGTTTAATTCCTTTCTTACTTTATACTGGTAATATTGTTAAACGCCTTACAACTTACTATGAACGGGAATTCCCGGCTGTTTTTGAACGCTTTCTAGAAAATCTTTTGAAAAGCAGGGGTCCGATCGGGATAAGTTTACGGGCTATTGACACTGTTGTCAAGAAACTGTCGCTCTCAGACACCAACCTTGTCAGCTGGCAATTCATCCGAAGTTATCTACAAGCCATTGGCAATCGCCCGTTCGAAGTGCAATATTTAAAACAACTTTGTAAATTATTGGAGAAATTTGCCTTAAAAGAGGCTTTTCTAAGAGCAATTCTTCAGTCATCAAATGAAATTACACCTGCAAACTATCGTACAACGTTTGTTACTATTATTAATGATTTATTTACAAAGCCCGTCGAAATTCAAGCCTTAATGTGGGAAATAAACGCTACAAATCAAACCAAAAACGCTTCCTTATCTCCTTCCTCCCAAGCACCGGCTATACCATCAGTTGCTCTAACCTCATCTGAGGAAAGACCCCTCCCAGCTAAAAAAGCCAAAAAGGCAAAGAGAAAGGAAGACGCAATAACATTGCCAAAACCAACGCCTGAAAGCCAACAAGTAAACAATCAGGCACTTCTTAGGGCGATTAGTGACACCTTCTTCTGGGCGCACAATTATCTCTACGGCAGCCTTTCTTTCATAAATGGTACTCTCCCCTCCATCGGACGTGAGGGAGCATTATTTTACAATATTTCGGAATCCTTAACCATTGAGATTGGATTGATCCTGAATTTAATTCAAGCATTTAGTGGTCCGCGGACATGGCTAATAGGTCAAATAGAACGAGCAATTGAAGACGTGGAAAACCGGGTGCGCGCATTTTCGCCAGGAGAGGGCGCTACCTACAATACTGAACCTCTTGTGGAGATTGACCTACAACATGTAGATGAAGCCTTTCAAGCCACAGCAAAAGCTATTCTTGTAATTCTAAAGGACATAGAGGAGGATGCAGTTGAGGGAAAAATAACAGCAGAAAATAAAAAATCTTATTTGGAAACCGGCTTTTTAGGGAGAATACAAGAACGAAGTATCCCACATGCTCGTAAGTTGTTAGCTGAATTAAAGACGATGAATAAGCGGTTGATGACAAAAGAGCTTGCGATGATCTCAGAGGCAACAGCTGTGAATTTTAAAGGATTAACAAATAACGTCACCTCTCTACAATTGCTTGCGGTACCTCTTCCTTCCAAAGAGTCTGATTACCCAAAAGAAACACGAGAATGTTTTACAGCCTTTAAGAAATGGGGGTGCAATCTTAATGATGCTATCAGGACTCTTTTCAATATTGGCATGGAACTTCCAGAACCGCTTTCACCACGACTTCATAAGGAAATCCAAGACTCGTATCTGCGGCTTGCCCTCCCTCAGGAGCTCAATCAACGACTTGAAAGCTTGACAGAAAGCACAAAGCAGCGACAACTGTTCGTCAAAACCAGTTATAAAATTAAACAGGAAATTTTCAGACAAATCGGGAAAAGATTGTTACATAACAAGCCTTTGAAAGTCTTCACATCGATTCCATTGTTTAAAGCAAAAGAAGAACGGAATTATCTTTTTAGTTTCTCGCCAATAAAACTCCCCACAGTTTCTGAAGAGATCGCACGTTTCTTTATTACAACTAACGATAGCGAAACGCCGGAAATTCTGGGAAGAATCTATCCTTATCAACCATTTGATAATGAGGAAATTAACAACCTTAGTGAGTTGATCATTTCAGATGCCTTTAGACGGGCTTATGCGACAATTGAAGCCAGTTTGAAAAAAATCATTACACTTGGTAAAAGGCTTCATAGCGGCGTTCCAAATCTCGAGCTGCTTCTCTTAGGGACTTATCAGCAAATCTGTAGTCAACTCACAATCACAAAGCGAACCAAATAGAATATTAATAATAAAAGCTTTTATGCTTGATAAGAAGTATAAATACTTGGAAGATGAGAACATTGTTGATTGAAGGCTTACTCTTTGGAATGGTCCTCCTAAACTTACTGATTCTCCTTTTAATTGCAATAACTTTAACAATGCAGAAAAAAGAGGAGCAACAAATCAAAGAAAAAAGCCAAGGGCATAAAGGCATCACCCCTTTAAAAGCTAATCCTGAAACGGAAAAGGCATTCAACCCTTTCTTTCTGTATAGTATTATAATCGTCGTATTTCTAATGCTTGTTTTCTTCTTATTCTTCTCTTACCAGGTGTTTCATGTTGTGGAAGGAGGTTCTCAACCAAAGTGGCCCTTCTTCTTATTTGTATTATTATTAATAGGTTTCAGCATCTTTGCTGTTGATTATTACAAAATACGTTCTAAACGAGTACATCAAAAAGAAATGCGAAAATTATGATGAGAGTGAAAAAAGCATGAGTAATAAGCTTCGAACCCAAAAGAGAATCTCACAATGGTTCATTCGAGGGATAGGAATAGTAACAGTGAGTTTTCTTGTTGTTATTTTTATCACTGTTTTTTTTGTCTTTTCAGACATTAGTGCTCTTGTAAGTTCTGTGGGAAGCGGGGTTAAAAATCTAGCTGAAGCCATGTGGTCATTACGTGTTTTTGATTTATTTCTTGTTGCTTTTTTGTTGATTATCTGTGTCGTTGCTTCGTCGTTTCTTCTCAAAATTGATTCATTTATTGCCCATCCACAAAGAAACAACGAAAAAAGAAGGAGGCTTTAAGAAACGATGGATTGGCTTACGGGTACACCCTATGTTTTGTTAACGTTCATAATCTTGCTGAGCATTGGCTTGTATGCCCTTATAACCGGTAAAACAGTTCTTCGGTTAATTTTTGGCGTAGAATTACTATTTTCTTCTGCAAATATTCTCCTTCTTGCCTTAGCTGCCTTGCGTATGGAATCAAGTGGCTTACAAGATGCTCTCCCTCAGATTTTCTCTATCCTCATACTGGTCGTAAGTTTTGTCTTATTTGCCATTGGTTTAACCATTGAACGGCGTTTACGCCAAACAGGTGCGACAGTTCTTATAGATTTCAACTTTGAGCTGGAAGAAGAGCAAGAACCACAGGATGAGGAAAAAGATTTCATCGGTGAGCCAGAAATCTTTTCACGAGAATCTTCATTACAGAAAGGAGGTACGAAATAATGAACGGATCAATTACTGCTTTCTTTGTTATACTTTTTCCTCTAATCGGCATCCTTTTTAATTTGTTACTCTCCCAATTGGAGGAGTCTGTTGCAGCTAAAGGCCGCACTCGAGACTGGACGTTGTTTTTCACTATCTTTTTACCTACAGCAATAACCTCTTGGTTTCTACTTAGACATTTGCATGCTTATGGCTCTTTTACAGTTGAATGGTTGCCGGGTATTAGCGCTGGCATCCGGCTAACTGAATTGGTTATCGTCTTTGCTTGTATCATTTCAAATCTGGGAGCATTGTTAGCTTTATATTCTATTTCCTTTATGCGTTACGATTCTTCCAGAACGAGATATTGGTTCTTTTATCTATTGACACAAGCAGCAATACTTTTTGCAATTTTTGCTGATAATCTTTACTGGTTATTTGGCGGCCTGGAAATTGCCTCCATTGGAGCCTTCTTTTTAATCTCTCATTGGTACAAGAAATCCGGGCAAGAAGGGCAAAAAGCCGCGAGTGCTGCTAAGCGATACCTGATTATCAATTTTTGCTCTGACATTCTCATCCTTCTCAGTTTTAGTTTTATGATTGTTTCCTTTAAGAGTGCCAATTTGGCTGACCTTTTGACTTTGTGGCCGACTCCACCGGAAAAGATACTTTTAGGCTCAAGTTCCAATACGCGACTTCTCATAAGAATGCTCTTAGCGCTTGGTGCTTTAATAAAAGGTGCGCAAGTCCCTTTCCTCTTCTGGCCATTAACAAGCGAACAGCAAGATAACGACCTTACAAAAACACCTTTACCTGCTTCGATGTTGCTTACGACAACAACTATTGGTAGTAGTGGGCTTTTCTTATTGTTAGTATTCAAACCATTCTTTTACTCTCGTGCAGCAGAAGTTGGAACAGCAACGCCTTTGTTTTCTGCTTCGGTATTACAGTTAATTGGTTGGTTTGCGGCGATCACCCTCCTTTTTATCGTTCTTACACTTTTTGCTACAAAAAATATCAATCGTCTTTTAATTGGTTTAGCTATAGCACAACAAAGCTTCTCGTTCCTTGCTTTTAGTACGGGGTCTACTGTTGGTTATGTCGCAGCAATCTTCAATCTTATCGTTGGGTTACCATCTCTCTTTGTTGTAGCATTTGTTTTTGGGGCAATACTCGAGTCGTTACGTGTGGCTGATTTGCCAAAAGTTGCAGGAATGAAGCAAGAGCATCGGGTATTGTTTATACTTGGTATAATAGCCATTGTAAATTTTGCAGGTATTTTCCCAACAAGCCTTTATTTTAGTCGTGATATGCTTTTTACTGCTCTTAAAACTAGTCGGGTCCCCACTATGAAAGGGATACTCGTTGTGGCCATTGTATGCTTCTTCGTATTGACATTTTTAACTGTACGTGCTTTTCAAAAAGTAATGCAGAGAGAATTATCAAGCGATTATGTAGTCCGAGGTATAAGTAAAACCTCTCTCTCTTCTCTCTTCCTCTCTCTAGGCTGGTCGCTTGTGGCTGGAATTTTCCTGCTCTTTTATAATTATCCGGAGAGTTTCCTCTTTTCAGGTCTTTTGAATAAAATCTATGCTTTGGACTATCCTATAGTCTTCTTTAGTGACATTGTCCTTTCCCCTATACTTTTGGTACTTACTGTTAGTGTTTTTGTTGCCGCCTTTGTGCTTTACTGGAAGCCAGAGCGACCGTTTCTCCTTAAACTTGCTGCAACTAAGTTTGTCGTGAGTATTGAACGGCTTATCAATAATGGCTATTACCTTCATAAAACAAGCGAAATATTCCTGCGAAAGCCGCTTAATTTTCTTCAAAGGTTTTTTGCTTGGATACGGCTAAAGTCCATCTTTGCCAGCATAATTTGGGCAATACTTTCACTGGTGGTTTTAACCTCAGTCTTAATCTTAGTAGGAGGTCTCGGTTAAAATGGCTGAAGTCTCAATCAATTTCTTGTTGCTCTCTCCGATGTTTCTAACCTTCTTCATTGCTATCATCCTTTTTGGTTTGCGAAAATGGCTGAGTAATTTTGCAGCAGAACTGGCCACAGGAAATATGATAATTAATACTGCTATTTTTGCTGCAGTAAATTTCAAAGTGAAGGCTTCCCCTACAAAAACTCTCTATGGTTTTTACAACAGTACTATAGGAATAGGTTATAGCCCTTCTACCAGTGTTCAAATGAAGGTTAATGGTTTCAGTGGTTGGTTGCTTATCATTATCAACACTTTGCTGATATTAATGTTCGTTTATGAAACAACAAAAAGAAGAGAGCAGCGACGGCAATTGTCTTCATTGCTTTCTCTTCTCTTCTTTAGCATCGGCATGAATTTTTCAATCATTGCCAATGATCTTTTCACTATATTTTTAGCCTGGGCGATAGTTGGTATTTCTCTTATACTATTACTGGCAAACGAACAAAATAAACTGCTTTTACGACAAGAAGTAGTTAAAGCATATCTGCTTATCGCATTAGCACTCTTCTTTCTCCTCTTAGGAGTAATTTTGAGCTATGGCTTTCTAGGGTCGGTAAATCTTGATTACATTAAAAACCATCCAGAACTACTTCTGGCGGTAAAAGCGCAAAATGGCTTGTTTGCGATCTATCTTATAATTGCTTTATTTATCGTTGGGTTTGGCTTATTTGCGAATCTTATCACTCTAAATCTTTGGATGCCAAAGGCCATTAGCGGCAGCTCTGCTACTATTCAACAAACCTTCGCAAGTATCACAGGTGGTCTGGCCCTTTTGGCTATCATTAAGGTTGTGTATGTAGTTTTTTCCCCGACCGTCCTTACAAACAATGGTTATTCGTTTGTCCTTTTAATTATAGGATTGCTAACAGCATTTCAAGGTGTATTCTTATTTTCTTATCAAGTTGCTAAGAAAAAGAAAACCGCAGAAACCTTTTCGAAAATTGTCATCTTTGCACTTATTACAAATCTCGGGATTGTTCTTACAGGGTTTGCAACGGGAATGATTGTAGACAGTAGTACTATTGTAATGCAATCGGGGCTTTTGCAAGAATCTTTAGGCTTTACTGCTCTGCAGATTGTTAATGTCTTTTTTGCCGGCTATCTTGCATTGACAGCGAAAGAGCATCTCTTGTCGAAAAGGCCTGCACAAGAAGAAGTAATTAACTATCAGGGCATTGGTAAAGAATATCCTCTCACTGTCTTCACTTTTCTCATCGGCCTTGCTTCTCTTATTGGTCTTCTTCCAACATTTGGTGGGGTGAATATCTATCTCCTTCTTTTTTCCTTAGTCAAACTCGAGTTCATCGGCGTTGTTATTGCATTGATCTTTGTTCTTTTGCTTTTGTTAGTCGGTTTTCTTTCTCTCCTCAAGCAATTTGTTTTTGACAATCCCCCAGCACAAGCAACATTTATACAACCAAAGGGTATAGGCGCGGATTTGAGTTTCATAAATTTCATTAATATTGTTATTGCCCTTGGAATAATCGTCTTGGGATTGGTACCATCACTCGTTGGAGCACCAATTATTAGTAATGCTTCCTTCCTTCTATCATAAAAAAAATCAGAAGCATCATACTAGTGTTATTAAATAAATACTTCGATATAAAATTAATAAGAACTTAAACGGTGTCGTGAAAAAGTAGTGGAACTGGCAACTTCAGATCAGATGAAATCTTATTTCAATGCACTTGAAGAGGAAGTGCGCCGGATTTATCAGGTGGCACAAGAAGCGCGTCGAAAAGGCTTGGACCCAGAACCAGAAGTAGAGATCCACCTGGCAAAAGATGTTGCCGGCAAAGTGGAAGGGTTGATGGGGTTGCCAGGAATAGCGGAGCAGATCCGACATTTAAGTACAACAATGGATCGAGAGAATGTTGCGTTCAAAATTGCCGAAGAAATTGCTCAGGGACGGTTCATTGATCCCAGCTCCTCAGACGAAAAGAAAGCCGACATAGCTATCCGGACCGCGCTGGCCATTCTTACAGAAGGAGTTACAGCTGCTCCATTGGAAGGAATCGCAAAAGTAAAGATTAAATCAAATGATGATAATACCAAGTATCTTGCGGTTTATTTTGCGGGGCCAATACGTTCTGCAGGGGGTACGGAAGCAGCTTTAACCGTTCTCATATCGGACCATGTCCGGAAGGTTTTGAAGTTATCTCGTTACAAAGCCACACGACAAGAAATGATGCGCTTTGTGGAGGAGATAGATCTCTATAAACGCGTTGTACATTTACAAATTCCTACAACTGCAGAACAGATCGAGTTTGCCGTTCAAAATTTGCCTGTAGAAGTCACAGGAGAAAGCACAAACCCCGATGAAGTGTCTGCTTTTCGGGACCTCCCGCGTGTCGAGACAAATACCTTACGAGGGGGAGCATGCCTGGTCTTAAATGATGGTATTGTTGGCCGGGCAATGAAAATCTTGAAGACAGTCAAAACCGTTGGTTTGTCGGGATGGGATTGGTTAAAATCACTCAAAGTAGCCATCTCCGAGAAACAAGCACAAAAAGAGAAAGAAGATTTTAAGGCTAAAACACAACCCTCTTATGGCTATATTAAGGATATCATCGGTGGACGGCCAATTTTCGCGCACCCTTCCAAAGCAGGGGGATTTCGTATACGCTATGGACACTCAAGGAATACTGGTTTAGCAGGAATTGGCATCCACCCTGCTACGATGAAAGTTCTCATGGATTTCTTGGCACCAGGAACACACATCCGGACAGAACGCCCCGGCAAAGGCAGTGTTGTCATGCCAGTGGATTCGATAGAAGGGCCCACCGTTTTGTTGAAAGATGGTTCTGTGGTGAAAATCGAGACCTATGGACAAGCGATAAAACTCCAGAAGCGTATTGCTAAAATCCTTTTTCTAGGGGATTTACTAGTCGGTTTTGGTGAGTTTCTGGAAAATAACCATCCCTTAATTCCTTCGGGTTTTGTGGAAGAATGGTGGGTTCTCTATCTCGAGTCGCGGCTTAAATCAAAATGCAATAACGATTTGCAAATTGCAGCTAAGCTGTTGGGCATGTCGCCAGAGCGATTACAAGAGTTTCTTAGCAACCCAATAACAACCAAGCCTACCCAACTAGAGGCTTTAAGTTTTAGTTATGAGTTGATGATTCCCCTTCATCCCTATTATACCTATGCCTGGCATGATATAACCTTTGATGAATTTTTTGAGCTGCGCGACAAAATTTTACGTGCTCGTGTGACTGACAAAGAACTCATAATTAATCTTGCGAAAAAGCGAGATGCTCTTGTTCTTGATCCATCCTTTAATGCAAAAGTTCTGTTAGAGCGCATTGGACTTCCTCATAAAATTAAAGACGGTTATATCATCATTGATGAATGTAATTTAATCCTTGAACATTGCATGCAATTGAAAAACACTACCTTACACCCCGAAGAAATCGAGCGAGACGTACGTCCTCCTTTCAAGCATCTTGTGCCATTCGAGATTAAAATGAAAATCCCAATCTATTCGGGTGCAAGGATGGGGCGACCAGAAAAGGCGAAAGAACGCAAAATGAAGCCCCCGGTGCATTCTCTCTTTCCACTCGAAATGGAAGGAAATGGTAATAGTCGTTTAATTCTGGAGGCAGCAAAAAAGAAGACGATCGAGATTACTGTTGTTCAAAGAGAATGTCCAAAATGCAATACAATTACACATCTTTCCTTGTGTCCGAAATGTGCCATCCCCACAAAAATCCTAACAAGTTGTCCTTCTTGTGGGCGGGAGTTGGCTGAAAATGATTTTTGTGAGCAATGCAATCGTTATCCCGTCCCCTATACAACACGCATGGTGGATCTTAGTAAAGATATTACTCGAGTGAAAAAAACCTTAGGGGGGTCCATTCCGGCAAACACTAAAGGTGTCAAGAAACTAATGAATCGCAACAAGATTCCCGAGCTTCTCGAAAAAGGCTTTTTAAGGGCACGACATGATTTGAACGTCTATAAAGACGGAACAATCCGTTTTGATTCCACCGATATTCCTCTAATGCATTTTAAACCCAAGGAAGTAAGTGCTTCAGTGGAACAATTGCGAGCAATTGGTTATACAAAAGACATCCGAGGGCAACCACTCACTACTGATAACCAGATTCTGGAATTGAAAATACAGGATGTCGTTCTTAATATCGACAATGGTGAATTTTTAGTGCGGGTGGCCCGGTATGTAGATGATTTACTCGAGTCTGTTTATGGTCTCCCGAGATTTTATAACATTAAGAAGATATCTGATCTCATCGGGCATCTAGTCATAGGGTTAGCTCCTCACACTTCCTCAGGAATAACCGGTAGAATAGTCGGTTTTACAACTGTCAAAGGGAATCTCGCACATCCTTATTGGCATGCGGCAAAAAGGCGAAATTGTGATGGGGATGAAGATGCCATTATTCTCATGCTTGAGGGCTTTCTCGATTTTTCCAAACAGTTCCTCCCCGTTACACGCGGAGGTTCAATGGACGCCCCTCTTACTCTCGGAACAGTCATTAACCCAAATGAAGTGGATGACGAATCTCATGCTGTTGATTGTGTTAAACGCTACCCGCTGGAATTCTACGAACGTTCTTATGATTTTATAGACTCGAAAAAAATCGCTCAAATTATTGACCTTATTGCTAATCGTTTAGATACACCAGAGCAATTCGAAAACTTCCATTATACGCATGAAACAAGCGATATTGCCCTCGGACCGCCATCTACCATCTACTCCCGGCTGGGGAAAATGGTCGATAAACTCGAGGCGCAGTTAAAAATAGCAAAAATGATTCGAGCAGTGGACCTTGAGGATGTGGCAGAACGCGTAATCAATAAACATTTCTTCCCGGACATGATCGGTTGTCTCCGTGCCTTTGGTGCCCAAACTTTCCGCTGTGTTAAATGTAATACAAAATATCGACGAATGCCCCTCACTGGAAAATGTACCAATTGTCCAGATGGCGGGAAAATTATTTTGACGGTACATAAAAAGACCATTACCAAATATTATGAGACTGCAAAGAAATTAATGGAAGATTACAATCTTTCTAATTATTTGAAACAACGGTTGGAGCTATTCAATGAAGCGATTAATGAATATTTTATACAAGAAAAGAAAACTCAGCGAAGTTTAACAGAATTTTTTGGAGAAGCAGCATAAGAACAACAGTTTTATTTGTAACCATACTTTCCGATTAAGGGTACGAAAGCAACACCACATTTTGTTTCGCTTTTAATAGAACCATCCTTTCGTTTGAATATAACCTTTAATTCTTGAAAATATCCTCCGCCGGCAACAGGAATGACAAGCCGACCGCCTGGTTTTAACTGTTTGAGGAGTGGAGGAGGAATATCCGGGGCCGCACAAGCGACGGTAATTTTATCATAAGGTGCTTTCTCAGGGTAACCCATGGAACCATCCCCATGAATCACAGTGACGCGGTTAGCATACCCTGTGCGTTCAAGGTTTGCTTTTGCAAAGTCAACTAACTCTTTTATACGCTCAATAGTGTAGACATGCCCCCGCGTTTTCTCATCGGTTCCTGTGGGAGCAACAATTTCAGCAATAACAGCAGCATGATAGCCGGAGCCTGCACCCACCTCGAGACATTTATCTCCTACTTGCAAGTTGAGAATGTCCTTGCTAACCATCATTGCCACCATATGGGGGGCGGAAATTGTTTGCCCGGCTAGAATGGGGAGAGGGCGGTCTAGGTAGGCCATTCGTTTGAGGTTTTTCTCGATAAATTCCTCACGGGGAACCATACGAAAAGCTCGGACCACTTCTGGGGATTTTATATATCCATTCATTTTGTAATGTGCAATAAGATTCTCTTTTTCTTCCTGCAGTTTCCGCTCGTTCATCAAGTTTCTCCAGAATAATTATTATTTTGCTGAAAAATCAAGGTTTCGCTTATAATTAGTCATTGTTGTATTTTTTTTCTCGAGATATTTTCTGATTTTTTCATCCAGCGAGTAATCAGGTTGCCAGTCGCGGTTGCGTCGTTTTTCGTACCATTGAAACGTTATGCGTACTCCTGTATAGAAGGGGGTTGGTTTATAACCAAAGTCTTTCACAGCTTTTTCTCGGCTTAAAAGTAGATGCTCACTATAGCTAAAAGGAAACATTTGCATCATTGTTTTTGGCTGCAGCTCTTTTTGCTGTAAAATTTCTGGGTTATAATGAATAACTTCAGGCTGTTTAACCCCAACGATTTCAGCTAGAATATCAATATAGCTGTTGAGTGTGAGCCCACCTTCGCCGGTGGCATTGTAGACTTCCCCTTTAGCTTTTTTACTTTCAAGTGGCGCGGCTAATAGCCATGCAACATCAGAGACAAAAACAAAGTCAATAATAAAGTCACCACTGCCCGGAAGAAAAATGGGGCGCTTGTCAAGAAGCCTGTCAAAAAAATAATACTCTCGGTAGAGTGGATTGTTTGGCCCATAAATATATGTTGGGCGGATAATAGTCATGGGGAAGCCGGTCTCTTGATAGGCAGTTTTTAGTGCTGCCTCTGCTTTGCGTTTATCTCTACTATAAAGGAGTTGCTCATCATCACCCATTGAACCGATAGGGGCTTCTTCTGCAATAGGAAACATTCTTAATTTTTTCTCATCATATACACTGGCTGTACTGACCATAACATAATGTTCTAATCCTTTTGGGGTGTTTTGCAAAATTGTCCGGACATCTGGTTCTGTATACGCACAGGTATCGATAATCGCTTCAAAAGTGCTTTTTCGAAGGATTCGCGCAAACTCTCTGGTATTTTTACGATCAGCATGGAGAACTTCCACACCTTCAGGATATTGGTATTTCTCTGGCTGAATAAAGGGCGGGGCCGCTTTTTCTGATTTTCCGCGATTAATCACCATAACAGAGTGTTCTCTTTTGGCAAGTAATTCAACCAATTTTCTACCACTAAACCGACTACCACCTATTACGAGAACATCCATTGGTTTTTCCTCCGAGTTTTTCCAGTTTTTTTATCTCTACTTGAAGACAAATTAACTTTTTTATTAAGGTGGAGAATTCAGAGCAATTGCTTTATCTTGTCAATGGCTTTTTCTATAAAGTGGTTTTCGAGCATCTCTCCAGAAATATCTTCTGTCGAGAAGAATTTTCCCAGCATTTCATGGAACACCTCCACAAGTGCTTGTCGAAAAGCCTCTCTTTTTGGGTGATATTTTGGTATAAAGACTAAAAACCCCTTAACAAGTTCGTCCAGCACTTCTTGAATCGTTGGTTTGTATTGGATGGCAAAAACCATTGCTCGTTGCCAGCAATAGCGGAGGTTTGAGCGAACATCATTCTCAAGCATTTCTCGCGTATTTACAGCCGTTTTTCCTGGAGTATTGTTCTCGCCTGTTTCAACCATTCACATTCATCTCATCCTGTTATAAAAGAAAATTCAAAAAGAAGTATAAAAAAGGCAATGTTCTTGGAGCAAAGACGAGAAAAGGCTACTTTTTCCGTTCTTCTAGATATTTTGCCAGTGCAATGAACAATTTCTTTGGTTTTTCCTTGAGCGGTGGTTTTGCTGTTTCTAATGCTTGGATCGCTTTTTCTGTTGCTTCCTTAATTTTCTCACGGGCAAAAGCCAATGCACCTGTGTCTCGGAAAATTTTTCGCACTTCTTCGACTTCGGCTTCTGTAATGTCATCCGAACCCATCAATTCGCTAAGACGATTCACTTGTTCACTAGAGCCATTTGCCATCGCATAAATTCTTAAAATCGTTTGTTTATTCTCTCTGATGTCCCCTCCGATGGGTTTTCCCAGTTTTTCTGGGTCACCAAAAATACCTAGAATATCATCTTGTATTTGGAAGGCTATGCCGATTTCCTTACAATAGGTAACTAACGCATTTCTTTGCGCTTCTGATCCGCCACCGAGAATGGCACCAATTTCAACTGCTTTGCGAATTAAGGCCCCAGTTTTCAAATTAACCATTCGATAATAAGACTTCTCAGTACCCGTGTTTAATGTGGCATCGCCGGTTTCAATAATAACACCATTAATAACTTCTCGAAAAGCATCTGCAAATGCTTGTAAAGCCTTAATCCTTGCTTCCATTGGAAAACCACTATTAATAATGCATTCAATGGCGTAGGGAAAACAAAGGTCTCCGGCAAAAATAGCCATCGCTTCACCAAAATCATTTGCCTTGTCAAAAGACTCGTTGTTTACTTGTTGTTGGTAGAAATTTCTGAATTTAACGTAGAATGCAGGTTTACCACGGCGCGTTTCGTCTTTGTCTATTACATCATCATGAAGGAGGGATCCATTATGTAGCAATTCAAGTGCCAGCGAGGCCCGAACAATATTTCCCTTCGAATGGTCGCCTCCCACTGCATCGAAAGCCGTCTGAACAAGAAAAGGGCGAATGCGTTTGCCGCCATGGGTGAGATACTCGTCTAAAGAGTCATAGAAAATACCACTAAAGTCACCCAATAATACTGTCTTTGAGC